>Ga0272443_10003947_pt1 | contig 16817 bp, 13 predicted proteins | sample SSMAcet12_FD_193581 | JGI IMG/M metagenome (GOLD analysis project Ga0272443, IMG submission 193581) | Marine sediment archaeal communities from Little Sippewissett salt marsh, Falmouth, MA, United States - SSM-Acet-12 | ecosystem: Environmental > Aquatic > Marine > Wetlands > Sediment ... | reverse complement strand
AATGGAAGATATGAAAAGAGGACGCTCAATTACTATTACAGGTTCCTCTACTACACCTATGCCAACTACAAATTTATATTCTAATGAATTTAAAGTTTTGCTTTACATAAAATTTAGAGTAATTCCAAGATCTGATCAGTTTACTGGATCAGCAGGTAAATCACCTTTAATCATTGCGTCAGATACAATTCAGTATAATGGTGTTAATATTCGTGAAGAGAATCCTTTCAAACATGGAATGGGACACTATAGTGACGATGTATATCTTGATGATTATGAGCCAATTGGTACAACAGGACTCGCTGGTATTTATAATGTTGGAACAGTTGTTCATTCAACAGAACCTACTTTATTTGGATCTATTTATTTAGTAATATCCGAGTATCTCCCTGAATTCTTCTTTGATATGAGTAGAGGTAGAGGTCTAATTCCAGCTATTGAAGACTTGAATCCTCACTTATATAATGTTCGTGATCCTCTAACAATTGAAGAGGGAAGATTTGATGTTGCAAGACGTGAATTGCTTATTCAAAATGACGTACCACAAACACGCTTACAAGATATTGAGATAAAAACAGATCAACCATGGTTGATGTTTACTTTAAGAAAAGGTACAAATAATATCTTGCCTGTTGCAAGAAGATACTATAAAGTCAACTGGTTGGATAATGGCTTATTAGGTGATGACTTCCTGAATCCTCTTGGCATTCCGACTGTTGATGATGGAGATTTATACCTAACAATTAGATGCGACCCATCACAATTAGATAATAACTCGGAGGACCCACATGGTATTCATGTAGGATATATTACTTTTGCTTCAAGTTATGCTGAGATTTCACCTGTAAGAGTTAGAGTAACATTTATATACTTTAATATTCCAAGCGAGCCAGCATTATATGATACTCAAGGCAATCATGGTGGTATTAAATTAACTATCCGTAACTCAAGAAGTGAAGATGCAGGTGGATATGAGGAAACATCTATGATATTTGGCGTGGGTAAAAAAGCATCTGATGGTGTAGATACTCTTTATGGAGAATACCCACATCTAAGTGCATTAGATGGCTTTGGTGCAAGGTTCTACCCAACAGAAGAAATGTCTGATGTAATTAAGAATCATGTTCAATATGGCTTTGGTGATTTTGCTCCTAATGATGAAGAGCAAATGACTGGTGTAAGTGTAGACCCACATGATCCATTTAATAATGATATTGTTCCTGGCACAGGATCGAGAGATATCAGAAATATTGAAGATACATTGACTTCTTTGTCTTACTTAGTGAAGTTTGATGCTGGTTCTGAGAATAACTACCCAGTAACTATTGAATGGAATGTAAATGAATTTCCAGATGGAGCATCATTCTATTTGAGAGATATTAATAATGGTCAGGCATTTAGTATTAATATGAGAGAAGCTACTCCACGCGGTAATGGTGTATACACTTATACATTGCAAGATCCACGTTGGGATTCCTTCATTATTGAATATACATTACCAAGAGTTGTATATTACGTAGATGAATATGGCAATCCACTTATCAAAAAAGGATGGAACTTGCTATCATTGCCTGTACGTCCAATTAGTACATTTTGGGAAGACGTATATCCTAACGCATTAAATAAACCTATTGACTTTTACAATAGCGGCTTCCAGGAAGTTGAAGACTTAGAAGTAGGTAAGGGTTATTATGTTAAGTATAGTGACGTAGTTGATTTGCAGTTCTCTGGTTCATTCATTAATAGAATATCTCCTATTAATAATGACTTTGTTCGTTTGTATCCAGGATGGAACACAATAGGTGCTTTATCATCACCAGTAGGAATTAATCAGATTAATTTTGCTGAAGTCTCAGGTATGGCATTGCCAGATAAAGAATTAGTTATCAGACATGGTATTTGGGGTTATAAAACAGCAAGAGGTTTCTATGAAGTAACTGAAATGAGACCTGGCCTTGGCTATTGGATTAACTGTTTACGCGAAGATGGCGCCTCAGCTCATTCATATTATGAAATTGAGCTACCTGTTCTACCACGTATGGCCGTAGGTTATGATAACAGCGAAAAAGAAATGACATTGAATTTGTCGGATGAAATTACTGTACGCGATAATGGTCAATCAGAAACATCTTTGTATATCACAAATGATGCTAATGCCAATGTAGAATATTTTGAATTACCTCCATTACCTCCAGCAGGTTATTTTGATGTAAGATTCTCCAACGGAGCAATCCTGGAAACAAGCAATGCTACATTAATTAGTATGCAAGGTGTTCAGTATCCTATATCTTTGAGTATTGATAATCCAACTTCAAATTATACATTTGTTGATGCTATCACTGGTGAAGTTATTGGTACAATTGAATACGGTAATAATAACAATATTGAAATCAAAGGTACAGCCGGAGATGCAATAAAAGTTATGAGATCAGAAAGATCAGTACCATCATTCTTTATTTCTGCTTATCCTAACCCAGTAGTTAGCAACACAACATTTGAATATGCTATCCCACAAAATGGTTTAGTAAATGTTAGTTTGTTCGACGCTATTGGTAATCAAATAAGCACTTTAGTCAGTGAAAATCAAGATGCAGGTATCTACAAAGTTGATTTTGATGCTAGCTCATTGACAAGCGGAACTTATATTATAAAATTATCCTCAGGTGATAACAATACTGTACAAACAATTACAGTAATTAAATAATCTTTGGGTGATTAGTTGAAAATATTATGGGCAACATAGGGATAATCCATGTTGCCCATTATTTTTTTTATTTAGAGAGTTACAATCATGTTATTAATTAAAAACATATCAATTATTGCGGCTTTATTCTTAATGCCATTATTTGCTTTATCTGCCGATAGGATTACAAGTCCACTTATATTAGAAGATTCACTGAAGATTTTCAGTAAGTTAGATTTTGGAATCAGGTCAGATGCTACGGATACAGTTGATCTAGATCTTGGGGAGAATTATGATTTGCCTGGGCCGCCTCCTGGTGGTTTACATGGCTATTTTAGAATTTTTAATCCTATTAGAGAGGAAACTACGTCCAGCTATCTGGATTACAGAGGTATTCCTGCCATTCATGGCGAACCAGTAGTATTTACATTGCATACCTTTTACATTGTGGAGTATTTGAAGTTCAAATGGCAGCCATTCGAAAGGGAATATGTAGATTCGGCATTTATTGAAGATATTTATGGGGCTGGTATTAAATTTGATATGATAGAGCAAAGCGAAGGAAGAGTTGATAATCCAAGTATTACTAAGTATAACATAAGTATATGGTTTAGCGATAAGATAGCTAATGTTGATGATGTTAATGTTAATGAATTTAGAATATATCCAAATCCTTCGCATAATTTGTTCGTTATTAATTCAGCTTTTATTGGATCTGAGTTTAGAATTTTTAATTCACAGATGATGATGGTCTATAAAGGTATAATCGAGAATGATCATTTTGAGATTGATTTAACCGATAATCCAAAAGGTGTTTATTATATCATTATTGACCATTATGGTAAAAAATATTTAGATAAACTAATGTTGATTGGTTTTTAAATGGAAGAGAAATCAAAAAACGAAAAAAGGAATCCTAAGCAAGGCAAGGTAAACAATTATAAAAAACCTTACCATAAGAAACCTTATTATAAGAAGAATGCTCCACAAAACATAATTTCAGCAGTTATACCCCTTTATAATGAGGAGGAGTCGCTTCCTGAACTTGGAATGCTTGTGGAAAGAGAGCTTAAAGAACTTGTAGGCGATAAATATGAGATCATATTTATTGATGATGGATCAACTGATAATTCCTTTGAGATAATTCGACAACTTAAGCAAAGGAATACAAGAATCAGAGCTTTTAAATTTAGAAGAAATTATGGTAAGTCTGCTGCTCTTTCTCTTGGTTTTGCTCAGGCAAGAGGTGAAACAATAGTTACACTTGACGCAGATCTTCAGGATGATCCCTCTGAAATAAAACGACTTCTCGATAAAATGAAAGAGGGTTATGATCTTGTTACCGGATGGAAAAAGAAAAGATACGATCCGATAACAAAGGTAATACCTTCAAGGTTCTTTAATTGGGTTACATCTAAAGTTAGCGGCATCAAATTGCATGACTTTAATTGTGGTATAAAAGTTTATAAACGCGATCTTGCCAAATCTTTGCAGTTATATGGAGAGATATATAGGTACATTCCTGCTCTTGCAAACTGGGAGGGTTTTAAAGTAACCGAACTACCAGTAAAGCATCATGCTAGAAAATTCGGTAAATCCAAATTTGGAAATGCGAGATTTATAAAGGGCTACCTTGATCTGATTACGGTACTATTCACTACAAGGTATCTGAAAAGGCCAATGCACTTCTTCGGTACTATTGGAACATTATTCGCTTCATCAGGTTTCATTATTGATCTATATTTATTAATTGAATGGATTCTAGGGCTTACCTCGCTTAGCAACAGGCCTCTTGCATTATTTGGTATAGCTTTAATTATTGTCGGAGTACAACTATTTTCTATTGGCTTAGTAGGTGAAATGATAGTTAAAAATTTCTATGAAAAAGCAACATATAGCATAAAAGAACGTTTATAGTTTTAATACTTTTTTTCAGTATCAGAGACATAGATGAAGAGAACTATAATAATTGCAATAACCCTTATCCTAACGATAGGAACTATTAATGCTTATGCTCAACTGGGCAATATTCGAGTTTCTGGGGGATTGATTACTCTAAAGATACTCGGTGATAATGCAGCTAAGAAACCAATAGTAGAAAGGGATACTAACAAACCATTTATTATTGGTGGGAGTTTTGATGTGCCTCAGAATGGTTTGGCATTGAATTTTGATATATCAATTGACGAAGACGAAAATTTTGTTGTTCCTATTGGTATCGAGTACTATTTCTTTAGCTCGGCAGAGAGAATACCCCTTACCAGATATGTAACTTATTTATATAAGAACAAAGTGGATATGCAAACTTTTTATACTGGGTTCAAGTATAAATTCTTTAAGTTTCCGGTAGCTAATGCTAAAGCATACATCGAAGCAAAATTTACTGCTAATTTTGTTAACAGTGGGGATTTTACAGTTCATCAGCGACGTTATAATCAAAAGGATACAACACTTGTTTTTCCGAGTAAAGATGCCGCCACAAGATTTGGTGGAAATATTAAGATTGGTTTTGAAGGTGAGTTGTTGGATCCTCTGTATATTGACTCAGGTGTTTCATGGGGTGTAATTAATTATTTGGGTAGAGATGATACCCATACCGACGATGGCGGACGAGGAGAGCTATTGACACCTCTTACAAATTTTGAAACAACTGAGAGTTTAGTACAGACATTAAACTTTTTTCTAAGTATAAAATATAGGTTGTAAATTGATTGATCAAATTGATATTAAAAGAGATTGTAGGCATTTCGTTGGTTATATTCCTTGTAAGCCACATAAAGAATATGGGTACCATTGTGGTGATTGCCCAAAGTACAAGCCAATTAAAGAGAAAATCCTTATAATTAAACTTGGAGCAATTGGTGATGTGATTAGGACAACCCCATTACTACATAGGATATGGGAGAAATTTCCTGATGCTGAGTTATGGTGGCTAACTTATTCGCCAGAAATTCTACCTTCTGGCATAGATCATATTCTTAATTATTGTCTTGAAAGCATGAATTTATTGCAGGCAATTGACTTTGATGTAGTTATAAATCTTGATAAAGATCCACATGCTTGTGCTTTGACAAAAACGCTTCATTCTCAGGAAAAACTCGGCTTCACTTTACGATCTGGAAAGCCGTTAAATATAAATGCTAACTCAAGAGATAAATTTTTAACAGGCCTTTTTGATGATTTAAATCAACAAAATAGCAAATCATATTTAGAGGAAATATTCGAGATTTGTGGCTGGAATTATAAAGGTGAAGAGTATATATTAGAATTTGATAGCTCTATTCAATGGGATATTCCAGCAATGGGGAAAAAGATAGTTGGTTTGAATACTGGCTGTGGAGCGAGATGGACCTCTCGACTTCTTCCAGATGAACAGTGGGAAAATTTAATTGAAATGCTAAATGACAATGGTTACTTTCCTATGCTACTTGGTGGTGAGCAGGAGCATGAAAAGAACATGGAACTTTCTCAGAGAATGGGTGTTTTCTATCCTGGTACATTTTCACTTCAAGAATTTATCTCGCTGATGGATCAATGCGATATGATTGTAACTGGTGTAACTATGGCTTTGCATATTGCTATTGGTTTGAAGAAAAAAGTTGTTCTGATGAATAATATATTTAATCCTAAAGAATTTGAATTATTTGATAGAGGTGAGATTATAGAGCCAGACAAAGATTGCAAGTGCTTTTTTCGCCCCAAATGTATAAATGATGATTATAATTGTATGGAGCATCTCCCCGCAAAGAAGCTTTATGAGGCAGTTAATAGAAATCTATTGTAAATTCTTGGTATTAGTTATGTATAAGTCGTAGATTGTTACAGCGTTGCAATTTTTGCTTACGCCAATGGATCATTTTGAAAAATCTTAATCATATTGAAATATGAAAAAAAATGCAGAGTTTAATAAAGCAAATGATAGTTTGCTTAAAGGAAAATGGTACGCTTCAATAGCTAATTTTATAGCGGCTATTTTGTTTTTCGTTGCTTATGCGCATTACAAAGATGTTTTGTTCTTATTAGCTGGATTCATATTGATAGCAGCGGGTTTAGGGATATTTATTGTATTCCAAATCTTTAGCAGAAAGCTGGAAAAGGCGTTTAAAAACAGTAATAATTTGGATAATGATGAATAAAAGTGAAATTATAGTACTCCCAAAATTGAGGGATGATCTTATATATAAAGAGATCGAGGAAAATGGCGAGAAATTAATATTTATGCATGACACTGGTAGAACCGTTGAGCAACCAGTTAAAATGCCTGCATCAATTATGCCAGCTCTTCAAAAATTGGATGGAATGACAGACCTAAATGAATTTACCGAATTGATTAAAAAACAATATGGAAGTGATGTTACTATTGATTCCACCATAAATCTAATTAATGAGTTAGAATTTCTTGGTTACTTACTCACCCCTACTCATGATCTTCTTGTAAAGAATCAAAGGCCTGCGGTTTGTGCTGGCAATTCTTATCCTAAAGATCCAGTTGAATTAAGATCATATTTGGATTATATACTTTCTACTTCAAATAAGGAAAGCATTAAGCCAAATGCTGACACTATAATAGTGCCTCATATTGATTACCAAATAGGCGAAGGTTCGCATAAAGCATACAGCTCAGCATATAATGCCATTCGCGATACTAAGGCAGATCTTTTTGTTATTTTTGGCACTTCGCATTATGGGAGTAGTGCAAGGTTTATGATGAGCGAAAGAGATTTTCATACACCGCTTGGTGTTGTGAAAAATGATGTAGATTTACTTTATAAACTGAATCAGGAGCTTAGTTACGATCTTACTGTTGATGAGATTGCTCATCGCTTAGAACACTCAATAGAACTTCAGATTATTATGCTCAAGCATATATTTGCTGATAGAGAATTTAGTGTATTGCCAGTGCTTATAGGTTCGTTTCATGATTTTGTAATGAAGCGAGAGCTACCTGGTAGCGATAGCATGTTTTCAGAATTTATTGATAGTTTAAAGAATGTGATTTTAAAGTCAGGTAGAGAATCAGTTTATATAGCGAGTGTTGATTTTGCTCATGTCGGTAGAAGGTTCGACGATGAATTTAATGCAGAGCTTATATTAGATGAGCTAAAAGCAGAAGATACCGAATTAATTAATCATCTTGCTAAAGGAGAGTACGATGATTTTTTCAATGCTGTTTCCTCGGTTGGCGATCGTCGGAGGATATGTGGATTATCTCCTATTTATTCCATGCTTAAGTTAAGGGAGAAAAAGCAGGGCGAGTTATTGCACTATCATCAGTGGAATGATAAGCCAACATCTTCAGCAGTTACATTTGCGAGTATTGCTTATTATGATTGATCTAAATTAACCTTTGGTTGGCTTATCCACCATGATAATATTTAATAATGATAATATGATATTATTTATTTATATTTATTGATGTGTCCCAATATATATTACAATTAGATACGAATTATAATAGTAATCTAATGTAATGATAACTTTGTTTATTGTAACAAAATGTAGGAAACGAGTAAAAAAACTATAATAATTTACATCTTTTTATTAAATTCATAAAAAATGTTTTTGATTTTACAAAAAAAATTGCATTATTAATCATTGTACGTTATCATAAATAATTTTTATGAGCAGGAATTCTAATTGCAAAAAAATAACATAGTAAATATACTATACAAAAAGGGGTAATAAAATGAAGAAACTATCTCTACAAGGCACAATCACAGCAATGATCACACCGTTTAAAAAGGACGGTTCTGTTGATTTCCCAGGTTTCGAAAAGTTAATTGATTTTCAGGTAAAGAATAACGCTGAAGGAATTCTTGTATGCGGTTCTACTGGTGAAAGCGCTACTTTGACTTATAAAGAAAGGCAAGCGGTCATAATCAAAGCAGTAGAGTACGCTGCCGGTAGAATACCTGTAATTGCTGGCACAGGTACTAATGAAACTCAGACTACGCATGATCTGACCTTGTTTGCCAAAGAGCATGGAGCAGATGCTGCTCTATTAGTTACCCCATATTATATCAAACCCACACAGCAGGGTATGTACGAACATTTTCGACTAATTGCTGATAGGGTGGATATGCCTATAATTCTATACAATGTACCGGGGAGAACTGCTGTAAATATGCTTCCTGAGACTCAATTAAAACTGGCTGAGAATCATAAGAATATTATAGCTACTAAGGAGGCATCAGGCGATCTGAATCAGATGATGGAAATAATTAAATATGCTCCAAGTGGTTTTTCGCTTTTCTCTGGTGATGATTCGCTAGCAGTGCCGGTCGTTGCTATTGGTGGGGTCGGAGTTGTTTCCGTGCTGTCCAATTATGCTACTAAAGAGTTTGCTGAATGTGTGAATTTAGCACTGAAAGGTAAATTCAAAGAAGCTATGAGAATTCATTATAAACTTATGGAACTAATGGAACTGAATTTCATTGAATCTAATCCAATTCCAGTGAAGTCTGCTATGTCGCTAATGAATTTAACTAAGGAGGTGTATCGTTTGCCTCTTATTCCTATTAAGCCGGTGAATAAACGTAAGATCAAGAAAGCACTTCTTGATGCCGGTCTAATAAAATAATATTTATTTAAGACCGATGTATAATAATAACACGATAAATCAAAGAGAAGTATATAAATTAGTTGAAAAGCTAAGCTCTGGGAAATACGACAACCACAGAGAGCTGCTAACTTCACTTATTAAGGAAATAGTTGAACATTCAGAGTTCGAGATTACTGGAGGGCGCCTCTGGGAACTTGATGCTGACAATGAAACATACATACTCAAGTATCAGTTTGGCAATATGAAGAGAATACCAGACGAATACACAATTCATCTGGATGATGACCCCGAGATGTTCCATCGCATTGAAGCAGAACGCACACTTTTAAAATATGAAACAGATTCAGTTCTGAAAGCAAAAGGAATCAATGTCTTTTCGGTTACTGGTGTAGGCGAGATGATCAAGATCAACCATAATACATGTTATGAATATTTGCTGGGATTCAATGCCCCTGAGATTTTGCAGACCTTTTTCGAGATCCTTTCTATTATATCAAGTGTAGCAACAATAGCCCTAAGGAATATATCAGAAGAGGAAAAATCACAGAAGATCAAAACTGATATTGTAAAAGCATCTGAAATACAGAGCAATTTGTTACCAGAGCATAGTGTGAAATTCCACGATTATGATGTCTATGGTGTTTGTATTCCCGAAAGTGGTGTCGGCGGCGATTACTTCGATTATCTAAAAAGTGATAATAACGAAGAAGAATCATTGGGTATTGTGCTAAGCGACGCTGCGAGTAGTGGTTTGCCTGCTGCCATACAGGCATTATTTGTTTCCGGTGCTATACGAATGGGTAAGAGTTTTTCCACAAAGATCACCCAGCTAATATCGCGGCTGAACACATTGATCTTTGAAACATTTTTTTATGAGAGGTTCGTAACACTATTTTACTGTGAACTTACTTTATCATCTAATAGATTGATACTTTACTGTAATGCCGGGCATTGCCCACCCATACATTATAGACCTGAAACGGATCAATTCAAGTTACTTGGATCAACAGGTGGCTTACTTGGACTGATGCAATATCAGAAATTTGGAGTAGAAAATATTACGATGCATCCCGGAGACGTTTTATTGCTTTATACAGATGGCATAACAGAAGCTAGGAATAAGGATGGTAAAATGTTTGGTGAGGATCGCTTGTTTGATTTGATAAGGGAACACCATGATAAATCGCCGAAGGATATATCATTATATATTTTAGAAAGTGTTGAGCATTTTGCTAGCAAATCAAGCTATACAGACGATAAAACTTTGGTTGTAATTAAAAGAAATTAAATGTTTTGTAATTCGTTGTTTTAATTAGTAGGAGTGAAGCTAATAACTAACTATAGTAATAACTATGGCTGATTATAAAAATTGCGGTTTAGCAATACTTAATATTAAAGAAAAAATAGCAAGGAAAGCAATAGAGAAACAATACGAAGAGAATCCTTCTTATTGGACAAAATGGGGCAATAGTGGCTGGAATAGAAGTTTGGAAGATACTGAGTACCATATTCAATATCTTGCAGAATCAATAATGACGAACTCACCCGAATTATTTACTAATTATATTAAATGGTTAAGATCGCTTTTTGAATCTCTTGGTTTAGATATGCAGTTAGTTGTTAGAAATTTAGAGCTTATTTCTGAAATGGTGAGCGAAGATATTCCCGAATCATCGAAATATATTTATGAAAGAATTCAGATAACAAAGGCAGTATTGGCACATGAATTTATTGCTGAAGATTCGTTTATTGATTATTCTAATCCCCTGTCAAATTCGGCAAAGGAATACTTGAATAGATTGCTTAATGCGAAGCGTAGTTTAGCAGTTCAATATATCTTAAATCTTGTAGAATCAGGCATTGCTATTAAGGATATTTACAGCTATGTTTTTCAACCAGCACAATATGAAATCGGCAGACTTTGGCAGTCAGGAAAGATTTCGGTAGCTCTGGAGCATTATGCTACTGCGGTTACACAACTGGCAATGGCTCAGCTATATCCCATAATATTTGATACCCCTAAAATCGGAAGGACTATGATTGCCACTTGCCCAGCAGGGGAATTGCATGAGATTGGTGTTAGAATGCTTGCCGATTTCTTCGAACTATCTGGCTGGGATACATATTATTTGGGGGCTAATACTCCGAACATTGGCATTCTTAATACTATAGAGACACAGCAACCAGATATAATTGCTATTTCTGCTACTATGACTTTTCATTTAAGCAAGGTAGATAAACTAATAAGTTTCATACGAAGATCCGATTTTTCAAATACTAAGATAATAGTCGGTGGGTATGTATTTAAAATGGACCCCAATTTATGGAAAGAAGTAGGGGCTAACGGTTTTGCCCCTGATGCAGAGAAAGCACTGGAATTAGTGAATAATCTTAATTGAAACAAATAATGGATAACTACACCGAAAACTGCTTCTACGCAAAATGCGATATTATTGGTGAGATTAAATTCATCAGCGAGAATAATCTGAAACCCTTCGATAGTATTAATCAGAAAGTTAATCTAATTCAAAGTATTTTAGAATTGGGCGGAGATGATATATCCGATTTTTTTGAAGAAGCTGCTGAAATGGGATACGCAGTGTCTAAACCAATAATATTAAAAGAATACAGCAGAGACAAGAAATACTTCATTACAGCAAGTAAAACTGACCATAATTTGAGTATTTGCATATCAGATAAACCCATAGAAGGAAAGAACCGTATCTTCGATGAGCTTTTGAAGCTAAACAATGAGCTTACTAATAGAATCAGATTGATGTCAAAAGCCGATAGTAATCAGACAAGTAGAAATTCAGACAGAGTCTTTTACGATGACCTTACAAAGCTCAATAATGAAATAATCTCAACTCAAAGAAAATTATATAAGGAGATAGCTCAACGCAAAAAAGCTGAAGACCATTTGAAACAAAGCGAGAGTAGGTACAGATTGCTGGCTGACAACTCAACTGATATAATAATCCTTCACGATATAGAAGGCAATATAAGTTATGTTTCTCCATCAGTACAAAATCTTTTATTCTATTCTCCATGGGAGATCGAAAGTGAGAATTTTTTTGATCTAATTCAGAGTGATTACAAATATCAATTTGATTTAGCATTTGATAAAACCACAGAAGTAGATGAGTCTATTAGAATTGAACATAAGATTACTAGGAAAGACCAAACTACTATATGGGTAGAAACTATCAGCAAGAAAGTCGAAGGAAGGTCGAAAACTGATAGTTCAGGTTTGATCATATCTGTTATACGAGATATCTCATCTCGGAAAATAATTGAAGAGGAAGTAAATGATCAACATATAGAGATCGGGCTTCAAAATGAAGAGCTTCTAAAAGCACAAAAAGAGTTGGAAATTTTGTATTTTAAATATTTTCAGCTATTCGAATCGGCTCCAGTTGGTTATTTTAATCTCGATCAGAATATGACAATAATTAATGCAAATATAACAGTTGTTGATGTGTTAAAGCAGCCATTACATGAGATTATTGGAAGGCAATTCATAGAATTTATTCATACTGAAAGTTTATCAGATTTCCGAGATACATTCGAAAAATCGCTCATATCTGATATTATAGAAAAGCAGGAAGTCCGCTTTTTTAAGAAGAGCGAGCCGAACGATGAATGCTATGCTTTGATAGAGTTAGTGGCTATAGAAAATAATGATAGCGATCATAAGAATTTGCAGATGGCTTTAATGGATATTAGCGAAAGATATAAAGCTGAAAAGCAACTATCAGAATCAGAGAAGCAATTACGAGAGGCAAACAACGCTAAGGATAGATTTTTCTCAATAATAGCTCACGATCTAAAGAGCCCATTTAACGGAGTTCTTGGTTTGTTGGATTATATACTTCAGAGCAAGGATAGTATTAGTAAAACGGAAGTGATAGATATTTGTGGTTTACTGCATGATGCTGTGAATCGTCAATACAATTTAACTGAAGATCTGCTTTTCTGGGCTAGATCTAATACTGGGCGTTTGAAAATAAATAAAACGACTTTTGAACTTTATAATGCTATTAATGATATAAAAGAATCATTGAATCAAAGTATAAACGACAAGAATATCAAATTTATAAATGATATTTCTGACGATTTTACATTGCTTGCTGATGTCAATCTAACGATGACAATTCTCAGGAATTTAATTTCAAATGCCGTTAAGTTTACACCTGAAGGTGGTAGTATCAGAGTATATAACAACCAAAGAGACGGTATAAATAATATCTTTGTTGAGGATAATGGAGTTGGTATTGAGCATAAAGATATGAACAAGCTTTTCAAAATAGATGAAGTATTTTCAACTCCAGGCACCAATTCTGAAAATGGTACTGGGCTTGGGCTTATAATATGCCAAGAGTTTGCCGATAAGCAAGGCGGTAGTATTGCTGTGGAAAGCCAAGTAGGTAGTGGTAGTATTTTTACTCTGAGATTACCTAATGATCGGTAAAAAAATAATAGTAGATTAAATGTGTCTAAATATGTAAGTATTGATTAAAAGTATTGAAAGGGAGTAAATTATTGACGAAATGATTACTGAAAAAGCATATATTACTTGCAGCAATGGAGTTTATTATTATACTAATGAAATGGACTCTCCTGTCAGAATTCTAAGTACTAAGAAGTTCTTGGGGCTTTTCCGACGGAAGGGATACTGCTTTTTTGGAATTGTACACCATGAGAAATCCAATAGGATATTAGTTGCTTCTCGCGAAAGACATGGTACTAAAAAGCATGGTAAGCCCACAACCGATATGGCTCTTTATGCAATTGATATGCAAACAAATAATTCTAAGATTATAGCACACATACAAGATGTTCATGATGTTCATCAAATGGCAATCAAAGATGATTTAGTATTTATCACAGATAGTGGAAAGAATAGAATTCCTGTTTATGATCTAAATTCTAAAGATAAAGTAACCATGATTAATATTGGAGATAAGAGAGAAGATATAAATCATGTTAATGCATTACATATATTCTCTGAATACCTATTTGTCGGACTTAATAACCGTGGGGAAAAGAATAGTGAAATATTAAAAATCTCCCTAAAGGATTGCTTCGGTTCAGATCGTTATCAGGTAAATGCTTTAGAGAAAGCTGAAGTATTATCTCTCGAGGATATTACCCATTCCCATGATATTGAATTATATGGAGAAAAATTCTTAGTATCTTGCTCACACAAAGGGGATGTTTATACTGTGCCAGGTAGTGAGTTATTATTGCATATTGGAAACTGGACTCGTGGATTAGCTTTAGGAGAAAATACTCTTTGGGTCGGATCGAGCGAGCAATCAAACAGAAAGAACAGACACAAAGAAAGTATTGACGGAGAAGTAAGTATTTTTGATCTAATGCCACCTAATAAATTACTTAAGAAAATAAAATTAGTATCAGCCGGTCAGGTAAATGATATTCTTTTGCTTAATGAAAGCCCAGATAAGTAGTGATCTATGATGAAGAAATTGCCACTTTCCGTTTGTATGATAACTTATAATGAAGAAGTGAACATTGCTAGAACTCTTGAGCAATTTTTTGATTTAGCTGAAGAGATAATTATTGTTGATTCATTTTCTGAGGATAGTACCTGCGACATTGCCAAAGAATATGGAGCTAAGATATACAGAGAGAAATGGCGGGGATTTGTAGAACAAAAGAACTCTGCATTGGATAAATGCACTATGGAATGGATTCTTTTACTTGATGCCGATGAAGTAATTAGTAAAGAACTAAAAGCATCAATAATTAAAGAGATAAATAATCCATCAGCTGATGCTTTTCATATCAATCGTAAAACTTATTATTTAGGTAAACTAATGAATTATGCCTGGCAGCCAGATTGGAATCTGAGACTTGCAAAGCGGTCAACAAAACCAATATGGATGGGCGATATGGTGCATGAATCACTAAAGATTAAAGGTAGCACCAATAGAATTAGTGGAGAGATTATACATTATTCGTACACAGGTATTAAGCATCATTTCGAGAAAACAAATTTGTATGCTGAAATCTCTGCACAATCATATTATGAAAGTGGCAAGCGTGCAAGTATTATCAATTTTATGCTAAATCCCCTTTATGCGTTTCTTCGGCTTTATTTCTTACGAAAGGGAGTTTTCGATGGAGTACGAGGTTTCATAGCAGCCATAAGTTCAGCTTATGGAACTTTTATGAAGTATGCATTCCTTTGGGAGAAAGAGCATAAAAAAACTATTAGTAATCTAAATTAAATTATTTTCCTATTTTTCCTTCCTTAGCTTCGTTATATAGAATAGCATTACTTGGATCGAGATATTTCAGATTTTTAAAAAGCTGTTCGTCCTGATGACCGTTGAACATTCCTGCTAATTCATCAGATTTCGCATCGAAAAATGTTTGGATCAGCGAGCTTGCAGAAACGATGCGATGCTCTTTAAAATCAGCCATTTGGTTGAGTACATCTTTTACGTTTGATATGCCTTTCTCGCGGTCAAAACCCATCATGTCCAAACCGTCATAATAATAATTAAACATCTGTTTGCGAAATTCATTATAGCGAAGGTCAGTTAATTCAGAAACAAGGTTGTACTTAGTATATTCACCTGGTTTGGAATATGTGTCGTATCCATCTACTTGGTTTGAAGCTCCCAGAGATAAAATGTTTTTAGCTTGTGAAAACACATCAGTGCCACCGAGTTGCTCGTAAGTATCCAGATCGAAACCAATAATAGTAAGTATATAAAAATCAAGTAGACTTCGGAACTCATCGAATACCATTGGATTATAAGTAAAACTGGCACCTCTGTCATAATAGAAACTCCAATTCTGATCGAAAAACTTAGTAACGATGGTCATGCCGGGAACTTCATCTGGTCCATCGAGATATCTTTTCGAGATAATAAGCATTTTGGCACTATATCTGTTATTATATCCGCCCTCCAGATAGATAGTAATTCCCACAGGTATTGGTTCGCCTTCCCATTCCAAATCTGTGAATCTTTCATTATCTAAGTATCTTTCTACATCATCAGCCATTGAGGATACATAAGTTCTTGATTCAAAAGGTAGCTGTTCAATATTAACTGTAACTTCAGCATCAATTTCCTGAGATTTACTATTATAAGTTATAAATAATGAGATAGTTAGCAAAACTAATAAATACTGATAGAGTTTCATTATCATTTGTCCTATTATATTTTTATAATTTTATTGAAAGAGACGAGAATATATTAAAATTGTTTAGAATAGAAATAAAATAATCAGAATATTATATAGAGTAGATTCAGAACTCTATACTTATACGAAACAAAAACTTCGCAGAAATTCGGATATATAAAATGGAAACACCCCTTGCCTCCTCTTAAAAAGAGGGAAAAAACCAGTGGTATCCCCCTCTTTCCAATGCTTTGATCCCGACGCATGTCGGGAGGGAGGGCAGGGGGTGTTGTCTGATATATATCAAGACCATTGCAAAATAGAAGAAAATCCCCCTTTGTCCCCCTTTTAAAAAAGGGGGAGATTTTCATGATAATTATATATCAATGGCTTACTCCCTCCCGTACTTGTAAG
>Ga0272443_10003945_pt1 | contig 16825 bp, 6 predicted proteins | sample SSMAcet12_FD_193581 | JGI IMG/M metagenome (GOLD analysis project Ga0272443, IMG submission 193581) | Marine sediment archaeal communities from Little Sippewissett salt marsh, Falmouth, MA, United States - SSM-Acet-12 | ecosystem: Environmental > Aquatic > Marine > Wetlands > Sediment ... | reverse complement strand
GCAGGGTCAACTGCGTACCCGGCTCGCCAATGGACTGCGCGGCAACAATGCCAACCGTAGAACCAAGTTTGACCATATCACCTCGTCCCAGGTCAACGCCGTAACATTTCGCACAAATCCCGTGCACCATCTCACAAGTCAAAGCAGAACGCACCTTAACTGCATCCACACCCAAGGAGACGAGTTTTTTCACACGATCATGTGTAAGTAGATCGTTATAGTCATACACGATCTCACCTGTCTTTGGGTCGATCACACGTTCAGCCAGAACGCGGCCGAAAATCCTTTCGGTGAACGTCTCGCCTGCAATGTCCTCATCCGCACGGATCCAAACCCCATTGGTCGTGCCGCAGTCTTCTTCGTTCACGATGATGTCCTGAGCCACATCCACCAACCGGCGGGTCAGATAACCCGCATCAGCCGTACGAAGCGCTGTATCAGCCAAACCTTTACGAGCGCCATGCGTTGAGATGAAGTATTCAAGAGCCGTCAAACCCTCACGGAAGTTTGAACGGATGGGCATGGGGATGATTCTTCCCGCAGGATCAGCCATCAAACCGCGCATCCCTGCCAGCTGGGCAATGGAATTGAAACCACCTTTGCTTGCACCGCAGTTCGCCATGGTTGCCAGGTCACCAGTCGGGTCAAGTGATTCTTTAACCGCATCTCCAACGATTTTGGTCGTCTCCTGCCAGATCTCGATCACCTTCTCATCGCGCTCTTGTTCCGTCAACAATCCCCGGCGGAAGTCCCGGTTGATCACATCAACAGATTCGAGTGCTTCCTGAATGATTTCCTGTTTCTTCGGGGGAACGGTAATATCTGCCACAGCAATCGTCGAACCCGATCGCGTCGCATACTTGAAACCGACTTCCTTGATCCGGTCTGCAATTTCGCAGGTCTCTTCCTGCCCACAAACCTCATAGATCTCGGCAATCAGGTCTTTGACGCCGCCTTTATCCAACTCACCGTTGAAGTATCGCATACGTTCTGTCAGGGCGTTGTTGAACAACGCTCGACCGACGGTTGTATCGATCAAACGCATCTCTGCCTCTTCCAAACGATTATGATCTTCGTCATACCAGCTCTGGGTCAGGATCTTGATATGTGCATGGATGTCTATCTGGTCCATTTCATAAGCCATGAGGACTTCATCCAGGCCCGAGAATGCACGCCCATCGCCTTTATGTTCCTGATCAATTTCCATTGTCAGATAATAAACACCCAAAACCATGTCCTTGGAGGGGCTGATGATCGGTTCACCGTTGGCGGGTTTCAAGAGGTTCTTTGTGGCCAGCATCAGCTCGCGCGCTTCTGTAACCGCCTTCTGAGAAAGCGGAACATGCACAGCCATCTGGTCGCCATCGAAGTCCGCATTGAAAGCGGTCGTGACCAGAGGATGCAGCTGGATTGCGCTGCCTTCGATCAGAATCGGCTCAAAAGCCTGAATACCCAGGCGGTGAAGCGTGGGTGCACGGTTCAAGAGTACAGGCCGGTCCTTAATGACTTCTTCAAGAGTCTCCCAAACCTCAGGACGGTTGCGTTCAATGAAACGTCGTGCGCCTTTGATATTGGCAGCGTATTCCTGGGATACAAGGCGGGAAATCACGAATGGGCGATAAAGTTCCAACGCCATTGACTTCGGCAAACCGCACTGGTGCAGTTTCAGGTACGGCCCAACAACGATCACAGAGCGTCCAGAGTAATCAACACGCTTGCCCAACAGGTTGCGGCGGAAACGGCCTTTCTTGCCTTTGAGCATATCACTCAAAGAACGCAGTTCACGACGTCCGCGCCGTGAAAGGGCTTTGCCGCGCTGTGAGTTGTCGATCAGCGAGTCGACCGATTCCTGTAGCATGCGCTTCTCGTTGCGTACGATCACATCCGGCGCACCGAGTTCAAGCAGCCGCTTGAGGCGGTTGTTGCGGTTGATCACACGCCGATAGAGATCATTCAGGTCAGATGTCGCAAAACGCCCACCATCAAGCTGCACCATGGGGCGCAGGTCAGGCGGGATGACCGGCAGGACCGTCAGGATGATCCATTCCGGTTTATTGCGTGAACGGCGGAATGATTCAATGATGCCCAAACGCCGGGTTGCTTTCTTGCGTTTTTGTTTACTGCGGGTCGTGCGGATCTCATCCCAGAGTTCCTCAGACATCGCATCAAGGTCAATTCGTTTCAAGATATCATAGAACGCTTCTGCGCCCATATCCGCTCTGAAAACCTGACCCCAGCGTGATTTCAATTCACGGTAACGTGCTTCACTAAGAAATGTGAATGGTTCCAGTTCGTAGAGTTCATCGCGCAACCGCGCAGATTCTGTCTGGGTTTCTTCAGCCTGGTCTTCAAGCTCATTGCGGAGTTCATCCATCCTTAATTCGGATTCCGCCTTGACCTTTTCCTTCTGGAGTTTGATCTTCTCCAGTTCACGGCTGCGTTCGTCCTTGAGATCAGACTCTAGGTCTTCCATCATCTCCTTGACGATCTTCTGGACCTGTTTAAGGTGGGAGGATTTAACTTCCATTCCCACATCAACAATCGTCGTCTCTGTATCCAGAGCTTTGAAAGTGATCGCCTTGCGGATCTTCTTCCCCATGCGGGTTTGGATTTCGCTTTCCAGGCGCTGCCCTTCTTTGATGACCGGATCTATCCTGCTGCCGATCTGTTCATCATAGCTTTCCTTGAGGGAATCCCGCTGTTTATCCAATTCTTTGAGTGCCTGATCACGGTTCTTCTTCTCTTCCGCGATCTGAGCGTTGACCTTTGCACCCAACTCATGCTCGGAAAGACTGATCTCGTCTTCCAAACGTTTAAGGGCTTTCTGCCGGGCTTCTTCATCAACGTAGGTTACGATATATTGCGCGAAGTAAAGCACGCGGTCGAGGTTCCTCCTGGAGATGTTCAACATCAATCCCAGGAAGGAAGGTATCCTGCGCGTGTACCAGATATGCGCAACAGGCGCAGCCAGTTCAATATGTCCCATCCGTTCACGCCGGACGGACGACCGGGTCACTTCAACGCCGCATTTATCGCAAATAATCCCTTTATAACGAGGGTTCTTGTACTTACCACAATAACACTGATAATCACGTGTGGGGCCAAAGATGGCTTCACAAAAAAGTCCATCCTTTTCAGGACGTAAACGTCGATAATTGATCGTCTCTGGTTTGAGAACTTCGCCATAAGACCAACTGCGAATAACTTCTGGGGAAGCAAGACCAATCCGCAGTATTTTTAATCCCTTTGTTTCCACAAGGAGCCTCCTGTAATAATGGAAATAATTTATATAAGTAATGCATTAAAGCGAGAAAAACCTAAAGAAACCACCGTTTCTCAGGTATTTTACGGGTTTTCTGGGGAGTTTCTGACAATGCATGCAAATAGTAATTATAACAAATTAAACCATACTTTGTCAACTTAATTGAAGTCTAATTTAAGATGTTCTGGCCGTTGAGGTCAAGGTCAATCCAGAGAGGAGCCCCATTTCAAGGGTATCCGTATGTAGAAAGTGCTCCCTTTCCCTAGTTTACTCTCTACCCACACCTTCCCGAGATGATGCTCCACAATGGATTTTACGATTGCCAGACCTAAACCGCTGCCTTTCAGTTCTTCGTCAGCTGGAGTGCTGGTCCTGTAGAACTTCTCAAAGAGATGCTGCTGATCCAGCGGGGCAATCCCAATCCCACTATCCTGGACGGAAAAGACCGCAGATTTTCCATCCTGCATCAGGCTCACATTCACGCTTCCCCCCATCTTGGAAAACTTGACAGCATTTTCAACCAGGTTCTTCAAAGCCTGCGTCAGGTAAGACCTGTCAGCTTCAAGTGTTATGGGGACATCGGGAATTGAAACCCCGATGTGGAGATTCTTCCGCCGTGATTGAGCGGCGAACCCATCCACCACCTGCCGGACCAGGTTGCCGGCATCAACCTGCACGGTTTTTAACGTATGCGCCGATTCCAGCCTGTCCAGATCAAGGAGGTTCTGAACGAGACTCTTCATCTCCTCCACACCCTCGATGATGTTATCTACGTAACCACTTTGCTGTGCGTTCAAATTCCCGGTCAACCGCAAGATCTTGGCATACCCCTGAACAAGGGTCAAGGGAGCCCGCAGTTCATGGCTGGTCGTCGTAACCAGTTCCGTCTTTTGAGATTCTCGGGATCTATACTCGGTGATATCTTTGAACAGTACAGCCAGTCCCATCTGCTTGTCATCAATCTGGACCGGATTTGCAGTGATGTGATAGATACGACTGTCCTTCAATTTAAGTTCCTTAGACCGTGTTCCCTGTCTTGCCTCACGCAGGAGTGCAAGCAGCCCTTTGTTGGGGAACGCTGAAGAGAGAGACGATTCTAATTTACCCTCATTCACCTGCCTGATCAAGGTTTGGGCAGATTTGTTCATGTAAATGATCCTGTCAAAATCATCCGAGATCATGACTGGATCAATCAGCACATCCAGCACGGTTTCAAGTTGGTTTTTACTGGTTATGGATTTATCGAATGCCCTGGCGTTAATAATGGCGCTCGCAGCTTTCTTCGACAGATCCATAAAAAATTCCATTTCGACAGAACCCGGATTTCGCTGGTCCTTATAGGTAACCCATAAAGCCCCCAGCCGCGAATCTTTCCATTTCAAGGGCACAGCGATCAGTGAAGCAGGAATCGGCATTCCCCTTTGAAGACCGAGTAATTTCTGGATTTGCGAATCCCTGAAGATAAACACACCCTGAGACCTGGTCAGCGCAAGGATCTCCCGGTCAAGCAGCGATAACCGACGAGCGTACTCTCCTAAACCGAACTGAAAACCAGGAGTGTCTGAAGTGTCCTTCTCAAGTGTATCCATCAAAACAATCCTGGCTGATGAAACACCGCGCTCCAGGGCGGCCATTAACACAATTTGCAGTGAATCTTTCAAGGAAAGCTGTCCTGTGATCCGTTCGGTAAGGGATAAAAGGTCAGTCTGCTTGCGCTCCTTTTCCTGGAGGGATTGCGTCATCCTCTGAAAACTCCATTGTAAATTCCGAACCGCACCAGCAGGACGACGCGAGGAGAAATCCACATGATAATCGCCATGGGTCAGTTTATCTGCAGCGTCATTGAGCTGTCTGATCTCCTTATCCAGTGAGGCCATATTGATCATCATGACAGCGTTAAGAATCAATATCGCAAACAAGCTGATCCACATGAAAGGAGAAATCGCCCCCCAGGCTGCCACCTGAAGTGAGCGGACGGGATAAGCCGTTACGACAGCCCAGCCGTTCTCACCGACCGGTTGATAGAACTGCATCGACACCTGTCCATCAGATGAAATCTCCTCAAAAAATGTCGCTGTTGAATAACTTACTCCTTGATAGATTTCTGACTCACGCTGAGGATTTGTCTGGTAGAGGAAATGCCCGCTTTTTCCAACAACCTGAACGTTAACGCCTTCCACTTCCATATCTTCAAGAACCCCGTTGATGGGTTGGAAATAAGGATTGGGTGAAATGTCAGCCTGCCCCCATAGGACACGGTTCGTCTGGCCGGAAGGGTCATCCACTTTTGTGAAAAAACTCACCCGCGCAGTTCGACCTTCCAAATCAGATTTTGAGGCAGGGACAACCGAAACTACATCGTTTTCAGCAGATTGGATCGCGGCATTTTCATATCCGGTCGGTGCAAGATCTGTTAACGTCCCAGAGGGATAAGCGGTCACCAATTTCCCATCAGTCGTCATCACGGCCATCCGGCTGAAGAACGGCAGACTGTTCAACTCCTGTTCCAATTTTTCATGCAATGCACCCGGTTCTGCTGTCATAAGCATCTCATCCCCGGATGCATTAAGAATCAATTGTTCACCAGTATCAATAAAGACGGTCAGGGTTTTCGAAGCTTCATCAGCTGTACTCGTCAGGTATTCCACCATGGACCGCCTGGCGTTATTCTCAGCTGCAGTCCAGCATCCCAAAACCAGCACCACCATCAGGATGATCGTCAGAGGGAGGCTGATGCCCATCCAGCGGGATTTCAGGCTGACTTCACCGGGCGAAGGCTGGAGGGGTGCTTGAGAGCCCCAGGATTTTTTAGCAGCAAGTTTGGCAAATACACCGGCCAACCCGCCGATTGACATCATCCCCACAAAATACAGGCTTACTTCGCCGAATCCTTCCATCACCACTGCAGCACGCACAGTCAACTCTTCCGATCCACTCAGCATCAAAGCCAAAAAGAGGAACGGAAGGGTGAGTAGGCTGCTGACAAACGCAGCGACCAGAGGAAAACGAATCAGCCGATATGTAAATGTCCGATAACGCTGCCTAGTACATAGGCAGAAAAACAGGGCTGCTGTGATGTAGACCAGCGGAGTGAAGATGCTGTGCGTATCCAGATATGCGGTCAGCAGACCGGACATCCCAGCCACCAGTGCAGCCGGAAGCGTACCCATGACACCGCCTGCGATCAACCATGGCAGGGCTGCAAAGAACATGAAAGCATGCGGAAAACCTTCCAACGCCAGGTTGTCCAAAGGGATGCCGAAGAAGGGGGTCAGGATCAGGACGGACAGACTCAATCCGGCCAGCCAGAATAATTTCACCTTATCAAATTTAGATCCCTGCACCCGATATTTGAACGCGAGGAAAATCAGCACACCTAACCACAGGATCCACAGGATGATTGTCAATGGATCTTGCGGGACCTTGAGGTTGTATTCAAGCGAGTTTGATGCAAGGAAATCTAACATGTTTAATTTCTTAATAATGGTTATTATATTATAGCATTGGAAGGATACATTATTGAAAGACAGCCAGGTTCAAAGAAGTGGGAAATATCCTCACCCTCGTCCAGCATGTTTATCAAATCCCTGCCAAGCCAATTTATCCAAAAGCGGTCGGGGATGCAGTACAGGTAGATTCTGAACCTCGATTATCCATCGATTTTCAGCATCCTCAACTGCGGCAAAGCAATCACCGGTGAATGCCAACCTTTCCGCTGCTGAACCAGCACCCGCATCCAGGCAGGACCCAAAGAATTCTGCTTCTAACGCATCCCGCTCAGCCTCGATCGCAGCAATTCGTGTGGGGTAATCCTTCAAGACCTCACGATGAAGGTCTTCATGCCGCCACCATAGCGCTGCGTCATCGTAGTTCCCTGTCGGTTGCGGACCAAGATCAGGCAGTCCTGCATCAATCCAGACAGGTTTGAAGGTAGACGTGCAGGGGGCAGCGGTGCCGGTCAGCCAGTGGGTTGCCCCGTCAGGCATCAACCTAGAAACCATCGAACCGGTTGTCTGGCTGATGCGTATAGGGCCTGCGCTGGCGTGCATACACAACTCCGCGCCAGCAATCCCTTTCCCAGGCAGCCAATCCGAACCGGAGTCAGGGCCATGGTCTCTCAGGAGCGCCATCCCCTTTGGAAGATCGATCGCGCCCAGATTCTCGCGTAGGAGCTCATCACTTCTGTGAAGCCGGTGGCGCCCGGCGCAGAAGGTAGAATAGATCAGGTCGCTGTAGCACTTGCCAAAATTAAATTCTTCCTGGGTTTTGCTCCATCCCTTCTCAACCGCATGATTCACCAGGTTCTCTGAAGAACGATCCCAATGCGAACCGATGCTGATCACATTGGAGATTGATCGCACATCTCTGACCTTCTCGGCTGCCCATTCCATCCCCGCCGTTTCCAGTATCCACGCCTCATGAGCGTCCGCCATTAAGAAGCCATTGTGATAATACAGCGGATGGAAACAACCGCAATTTCCACCTTGCCCATACGTCTCAAGGAGGTCAACCAAGACTTCCAGGGCTTCCACCGCAGTAGACGCCCTTTCTAGCGCCAGCCGCAGCAAGTCCATCCCGATCAGGCCAGGTTCTTTATCATAGGGCACTTTTGTAAATACAGCTTCGTTGCCGATCACCACGCCGTGTTCGTTCGCACCTATTTCAGCGCCCCAGATCCAGAATGGTTTTGAGAGCAGGACCGCATTGGTCTCCCGGACTTGCGGGATTGAAATATAGGTACACTGGACCTGCTCTCCAGGAGGATATTCTGCATGCGGGACGATTATCAGTTCATGCGCTTCATTTGGTTCGCGATCGCTGTTCTTGCCAAAAATCACGGAACCATCCCGAGTCGCATTCCCTAAAGCCACAAATGTGTCACACATTGTTCACCAACTCTCTGACTTTCTCGAAGACTTCTTGGATGTTCAAACAATCCGATTGGACTACGATGGCGTCTTCTGCAGGTTTCAGAGGTGCAATCAGCCGGTTCGAATCGATACGATCCCGGTTCTCCAATGACTGAAGCACCGCATTGAAATCAGCTTTGTCCCCCCGCCGAATCAATTCCTGATACCGCCGGTGTGCCCGTACTTCCACGGAGGCATCAAGGAAAATCTTCAGTTCCGCGTCTGGCATGACCACCGTGCCGATATCCCGTCCGACCATGACGACAGTATTCTCCTGCGCAATCCTGCGCTGCTGAACCGTCATGGCTTCCCGGACTTCAGCGTACGTTGAAACGGGTGAAACATTGGCGTTCACCGCATCACTCCGGATCTCCCAAGTCACATCCTCACCATCAAGCAGCACGTCATAATATCTGCCGTCTTCCTTACCCGGCGGTTGTACATCTATCCGGATTTCCTGAGCCAGCTTGCCGATCCTCACCTCATCCGCCGCATCCAAACCCGCCCTGATGGCGGCCAGAGTCACTGCCCGATACATCACACCCGTATCGAAATAGAGATACGCCAGGTCTTTCGCAAGCAGCATCCCCAAAGTTGATTTCCCTGAACCCGCAGGTCCATCAATTGCAATTGTTCTCGGCAGCAGCGTCATAAAATAAAACCAATCCTTTTCATTTTTAAGGTGTCAGTTGATCGTTCGGCATCAGGTCAGTGCGGACCCACAAGATGATTTCACCATAGCTGGTCGGCGCGTCCCTGGTGATCAGCCAGTTCAAGTACTGGAATGGTGTCATCGCTTCCCACAAGACTGCTTTCGCCCAGACCAGGTCTTGCCCGGTATAGCTACCTGAAATCTCGGGGATCTCCTGTGCGTCTGTGATCAAGATGCCAGGTTGAGATACCGCAGCAAGATACGGCACTAACTCGACGTGATTGTAGTCTCTCATGGTCCAGCGCATACCCGGTGTATCATAACCGGAGACAGCGATCTCAACAGGCTCTTCTCCACTCCTGCTGTTCCAGGTGATGACCCGGTCAATGGTAAGTGTCAGCATCTTAGGATGCAGGCTGGCTTCCTGTGTATACCACAACTCCGCTGATTCATCCGGCGTTATCCCGGTACCGTTAACGCTGAGTGAGACCAACCCCACGCAGAAAATTACCGCCAAACCAAGCAGCATCCCTGAAAGGGCAACATCTTCCGACCACCCAAATCCTACCAATATGATAATCACCAACAATAACAATAATGCGGCCACGAGGGCAATGAAGGCATACAGGCATTTGTTCTGGTCCAGACTCGTTCCCACCAGCGAGCGCAGCGTGAACAGGATGAAAGCGGATAACACAACAACCAGCAAGGCGGTCAGGAACATCACCCACCTGGATTTCTCTGGCATCCGCCAGGCCATGCATGCAACCCTGACTGATAGGATCCATAAAGGCAGCGTCACCCAGATCATATCCACCGTTTCAGCGGCGGGATAAACCAGCATGAAAATCAATCCCAATCCGGACCAGATAAGGAGAAAAACATCCAGTTTGGATTTTGTAATAATCCCGCGCAAACCGCCCCACAAACCAAAGACCACCGCTTCAGCAGTATAAGCGATCAGGGTCAGAAGGATCAGACTCAGGGGAACTGTATTGGGCATAACAAACCCCTTGATGAACGCCAGCAATCCAGAGAATATGCCGCTCAGGCTGCTGGAAGAAAGGAAGAAACCCGTTCCCACGACCAGTATGGTCAACAGGAAACTGACGCCGAGACGAATCCAATACCCGCGCACATCTTCCTGTAGGGGGAAAGTCCAATCCTTTGAGTGCTTAAATATCCAACGGGTGATCAGGAAAGCCAAGCCCAGGATCAGGGCACCAAACCAGAATCCATAGCCGCTCATCAACCCGAGTGCCATGCATATGCCTGTCAGGGCAGGCCGCTTGTGCAGCATAAATCCCAGGGCAAGCAGCAGAAACACCACAGTCATCATGGGAGAACCAACGATCCTTGAAAGCCCGACCATCTCTGGTGAGATCGCCAGGACAAAGGATAAGATCGCAGCCGGCCACTTTCCTATCCAGTCCCGGAACAGAAAAGGTACAAAGACAATCAACCCGCCGACCAGCGCAGGCCAGAATCGTGCCATGAAATTACTTGCTTCCAGGAGGTAGAAACTAAACCCTGTCAAACCGATATAGGCGGTATGCTCTCCGAATTGTGTTTCTGAACCTCGCGCCACACTCAAAGCCTGCAAAGCGATGTCAGCTTCCAGATCGCTCAACGCTGGCGCTCCCAGCCGAATCAACCTGAATGCCAGAGCAATGATAAAAGCGCTCAGCAGCAGTATATTATGTAACGTCGATTTCTTTTCATCCGTCATCTAAAGACTTCTTCCAACTCACTCAACAGCGTTTTGACTGATCACAACAATATTATACTTTTCTGTTGCTGTGTTTGCTTTCCTGAAATTTACAATCCTGCTAAGCATCAATTAATGACCTCATATATCGTCGTGCTGCCGGACTGGTAAACGACTTCCCAGAGTTGACCTTCAAATGTCGCGAACTTATCCAATCCAACACCCGGGTAAAAAGCGTGTTCCAGTTGACCCAGGATGATGTAGGACACATCATGTTCTTCGATGAAATCAACCACGTAAGTCATATCATCGGTTGTGTAAAACATATTTACAGCGTCCACACGCTCCTGCACGGAGCTGTTGTTCAAAGCTGCACGCTGTTGACGTTGATGCCAGTTCCACCCCACCACACCCGGCAGCCCTGTGTAGATCGTGAAGCGATTGCCCCAACGATACTCATATGCCTGACCTTCCATAATCACCGGCGACCCATCAACATTCTCCTGCATCCATTTGATCGCCTGATAATCTTCCTCAAGGATCATATTCGTATCCATATCATAATAGGTAGCATATTCCATGTACGCCATGCCGTCCAATGTATGCGGCGCTTCATCAACCATCCGGTCATTGATCTTGTCCATGGTGCCCGTCACCGTAAATAAGGCCGCAGACATGACCAGGATCATCAAGAGGACCTGCCAGACCGTCCTCAGACCATTCTTCCAATACCGCAGTGATTTGACAAGCCAACCAAAACAAACACCCGCCGAAAGGGCAAACATGATCCAGGCTTCCAGGTAGAACTTAAAAACGGTATTCATCCGGCCGACATCCCCGGGCAGATAGATCAATTCGACCACCAGGGTCAGCATGAGGGCCGTGCCGATCAGGAATAGCAGGAACCTGCCCCCGTCAGAACGCCCCGGGCGGAACATCAGGACCACAACCCACAAGCCGACCGGAATGACCACCAGCGCGACAGATACACCCAGGATCAACAGTGCGATCAGCAGGACCAGGAAGAAAATCAAGGTCGCGTTGATCCAATTATTATACGGTTCAAGGGCTTTCAGGGCGGACTGGGGCGTGGTTTTCATCCAATGATAGGTCTCCCACGCCATCCAGTTGATGATGAGGAACAGGAACAATCCCCAATGGATAAAATACGAATTCAGGGGTGTCCGATCGCCTTCCCAGATCTCGACACTGGTATATCCCTGGCGGAACCAGTACGAGAATGGATAGTAGAGCAAGAACGAGAGCAGCACCAGCAATGCCACCGCCAGAAGTGCCGCGCCAACCTTTTCAATGAGATCCCCTCCCTTGAATTTCAGCTTCAACCTGGGCTTGTAATGACGCACTAGGCTGTAGAACAACGCAATTGACGCCAGCACGATATAAGTATAGAAGTCCCATGTATTGGTCGGGCGCAGCGCACCGATCACCAGCGCGCCGAAGCCAAAGCCCAGGATCGTCGCCAGAATCTTGAAGCGTCCATTCTCCTCACCCCATCTGGCCTTATTCAGGACAACCGACAGACTCCAGCTAATCGCAAGCACGGTGATCGGGAAGGCGATCAGGTGAGCATGTGGATCGCCATACAGGAATGTGAAATAGGGAAACTCTGTGATCGGCTCCCCGGGAATGACCCGGCTGGGAACCCAGTACAAATCTCCGGGATAAAATGGCAGAGGGGTGCCCTTCAGGAATTGAACAAAACCCTGGAGTGTCCAGCTGATTTTCTGCCCCAGCCCGGTTCCATCCAGGGATGCACCCGCCGCTGCGATCTCTTGAAAGCCTTCAATGAGCAGGTTCACCGTCCCCAGGTTGCCCAAAGCAGCCAGTCCGACAGCCGTCGCCAGGCCAACCAGAAATGCCGCTGTCAAGATGCGCTTCTCAGTGCTTTCGCCCACGCACAAGGCACGTGACCTCGGGATGCCCATGAAAAGGTTCCATCCCACCGAAAAACCACCCAGGATTAGGATGCTGTACCACAACGGTAAGATCAGGTTGTACGCAACTGCAGGGATGATACCCAGCAGTTTTACCGGTACACCCACGATCACAAAACCGTAATAGTAATAGTTGATAAAGCCACCCTCAAACCAGGGATCATATGGCGGGAAGGTCGTACTCTTGAGAACCGCATTCAAATAGGAGAAGTCCATCGGCTTCTCGCCGCCCTTATAGGGATGCCACAAGTCCGGGTTGCCCAGCCTGACCACAATGAAGAGCACAAATGCGACCAGCGCGAGCAGTTCGACCAGGAGGAAATAACGCCACTTTTTCTTGATCTCAGCAATCAGGGTCTTCCACTGCAGCACAGCCAACCCACCTGAGACCAGCAAGATGCCAACCAGCACCAAAGTAATGGTGGTCTTCGTAAATTGGACTCCGATGGAACCTAGAACCCAAACAACGAATGCCAGGATCAACAATCCAGCCAGTTTTGAAAGCGGGTATCCTCGATCGGACAGACCCGGCAGCGCCATCCTGACAAGCGGATAAACCGCAATTCCCAGGAGTGTGATCATGAGATAGAACACGGCGGCTGCCAGGAACTGCGATTTATTGAGCAAACTATCCAGGTCGAACAACGCTGACCAGGTCCCACCTGCACGCTGCTCTTCCAACCGGTCTTCCGGCAGCATCAGGTTGTAACGCGGTTCGCTGATCTCATCCAGGTTGTAACTCTCGTACTTGGATGCATCTCCCGGCGTGAAATATACCACCTGACTCAAATCCACCGATCGCAGCAGTTTTCGCACCTCGACCGGGTCGTAATCTGCTGTTTTCTCAAAGATTAAGACTTTGGGATGGTCATAGACGGTGAAGGCTTCTTCAGAGGGCTGAGTATTAATCTTGATCCCGCCCAGTTCCGGTTCAGATTCAAAAACCTCCACCAATTCAAATCCAAGGTTCCCTTCGAACATTCCCGGTTCCGCCACGCTGTAGCACCATTCGATGTCCTCACCTTCAGGGCAGCCCAGAAGGTTCTGGTAATAGAAGGTTGTTAGCAGATACCGTTCCGGCACCCGGGTCGTCGTCCCCCACTGCCGGCTGGAGGTGATGAAGATGTAATCCGCCAGGTCAAGGCTGGTCTCAAACCGCTCCAACTTGTTTTCATCATCCGTCCAATACATCTCAAAATAGACATTTTCCTGGTAAATGCCGCCGCTGGTACTCCAGGGGCTGAACCCATCCACAGGATAGGGCACGGCGTCGTCCCAGGAACTTTCAAGCGCTGGCGTCGAGCCATTAGGGACAAGGGCTGCACCTTCCGTCTCTGTTTCAAGGTGGATAGAGATGACCTGTCCTTCCTCAATGTCCAGCGGTTGGTCAAAGCTGAATGTATATGCCTCCCCCCGAATATCCTCGCCCGGATCGAATGCCGCCTGCACACTGGCAGTGGCCACGCTATTTTCCACATTGGGATTCGTCACCGTGACCGTAAGCTGCTTGACTTCATCCAAACCCGACAGGTCAACCAAATAGGGTATTTCCAAGGCGGTGACCGAACCGCTCTCGACGACCATGATGTTCATATCATAAGGAATCCCCGGGCTGATACTCTGAAGGATCCTGGGCAGGGGAGATTCGAGCGACATCCCTTCCGATGTCGTGATGCCCAATGTGGGTGAGCCATTCAACAGCAGGGACTCAGCCTCTGCATTCAAATCAAGCTGGAGATAATACAATTCACCCTCAGAAATGGCGCAGGACGTATCCAGGACGAATTCATAGGACACTCCCAGAGAATCATTTTCTCCAGCCAGGAACTCACTTTCGATCCAGGCACCTGCCAGAGCCTGGTCAGGACCATCCGCGGTAGAGACCGTCAAACTCAGCTGCTTGGTCAGGGCTGTCTGATCCTGATCGAGGATATGCGGAAAGATGATGGTCTGAAGCGTGCCGTCAGCCACAGCATAGAATGGGAGTGAATATGACTTCTCCGATGTGAAAGAGTCCCCTGCGCGATAAGGTAAGGGCTGCTGATATGGGCCATCATCAGTCTCAATGATCAGGTTCATCGCCCCGGGAATGTTCTGGTAGATCCAGCGGCTGGCTGCCACACGCGTATGTGTGCGGGTATAAATCCCAGCGAACATGAACGCCCAGAGTGCCGTCGTCAGGATGACGATCACCGTCAGAATGATCCCTGTAATCCGAATAACTTGAGGCTTGATCCGGACGAACCAGATTTTGATCCCTTTGCGGACAGACCAGAGCTGCACCAGCCCCCAGCCGGCATAAAGCGCTAGAACCGGATAGATCAGGATCTGGTAACGCATTGCCTTCACAAAGGAGAGGGACTGCCAGGCGAAATACAGCCCGGTGAACAGCCACAACGGCAGATGCCTGCACCAATTCCGTTTGCGGACGATCTGGTAGCCCATGAAAAGGAAGGAAAGGGATGCCAGTATCCCCAGGGGCAGTCCCAGTCCCCACTTCACCATATTATCCCATGAGAAGGTGATCGGACGGCGCGCCCATTGTAAAGCAGGAGGATAATCCACATCACCTGAAGCCTGGGTCGAGAGGCTCTTCATACTCGACAACCATTCCTCATTAATCCTGAAGTTGAAGAAACCCGGACCATCGAAGGCATATGGTTGAAAGATCCGGAAAACCAGAAAGCTCAAGACCGCAGCTACGACAACATTGCGGAACATGCGGGGAAGAGCTTTTCGCCTTTCTTCAGGTTCCAGATCCAGATAGCGCATCAACGCCACCAGCGGCAGGATGATCGCCAGGACAACAGCATTGATCTTCGATGCCGCTGCTGTACCTAACCCAAATCCAAATAAGAGGTATGGCGCCAGGTCGTGCAGGACGCGTTTCGCGGCTGTAAAATCAAAGGTCTGCTCCTCACCTGCTGTAGGTGGGTCCTTCTCATTTTTCTCCTGAGAGGGTCCTGCTGCATGCTGAATGGGTTTCCGGGTTAGCGCCCATACCGCTGCAAAAACGGTCAGGAAGGCGAAGGTATTGGTGATCTCATCCACGGTTGCATAATGGGAAAGCTGAATCGGCAGGACAGCCAGGGCATAGAACAGCGCACCCAACAAGCCCGTCCATTTGTTGTAGAGACGCTTGCCGATGAAAAAGACCAGCAGAATAGTGAACACATCAAAAAGCGCGGAGACCTGCCTGCCGACGATCGTGATTGAAGAATAGTCTGCCTGGCCAAGTGCTTCACCGATATACCGCACGATGAACAGCGGCAGCGTGCCATAAACAAAGAAAGAATATCCGCGGTTCCCCGGGTTCAGGCTGGATGTTGCGGTATCAAAGTACTCAGAAAAGTTTGAGACGGGTGAAATGGTTGACAGTACCATACTGAGGAAACGTTCATCAGGGTGCATGTGCTGGTCTTCATCCCAATTCACACCCACGAAACGCAAATATGCGCCTGCCGCAATGGTGACGATCAGGGCAAGGATCAATCCAACCTGCCCCCACCGGATGGCTTTCTTTTTTCGCTGCTGTGAAGGGTTCGCTGTCATTGAAAAGCCACTCCTTGTGCAGGCGGGACATAAAAGATCATGAAATCCTTATTCTCCACTGCTGAATCATACTGCCTGAGGATGCCATTCGGGTAAGTCTGCAGGAGCAGCTGCATATTTTCGCCATCATTCACATTCAAGAAGAACATCTTTGCCTGAGGATCGTTGACCGTATCAGGAATCTGATCGGTATAGATAGCAAAATCCATCCCCGGGTATCCGGCGATGATGGCAACCAGGCGGGAATCCACCCAATGCGCATACCCCACCACATAGGTGGTATCCGGCGTCCCCAAGGTCTCGATGAACATCGCCGCAATCTCCCCGATTTCTGAAGTGTTCCAGCTCGAAGCCAGATAGACTTCCTGATACTGGTTGAAGACCAGGTCAAAGTTGTTGGCGCCAGACCAGACGATGAACAAGATCACCACCATGATCAGGATTGTCCTGCCGAACTTCCCCGGCAGCCGCTTCCAGAACGACCGGATGAGAGATTCAAATACCAATCCGATCGCAACAAAAACAGGCACAACCGCGCCGGCCGTCCGGTTCAGGCAGGGATTCTCGCTTGGAAAAGCTATCGAAAGGATGGACGGCATCAGCAGCATGGGGATCGAAACCAGGAGGAACAGGTCCCGCCAGTTTTGTTTGCGGATATAGCGGATCAGCAGGGCTGCAATCCCCAGGAAATACAATGCACCGGAGACAGCTTCCAATGCCGGCCTTTGAGTCACCGAATGCACCCAAATTACACCATTATCCCAGAAGAACATCACGCAGGCTTTC
>Ga0272443_10003944_pt1 | contig 16826 bp, 18 predicted proteins | sample SSMAcet12_FD_193581 | JGI IMG/M metagenome (GOLD analysis project Ga0272443, IMG submission 193581) | Marine sediment archaeal communities from Little Sippewissett salt marsh, Falmouth, MA, United States - SSM-Acet-12 | ecosystem: Environmental > Aquatic > Marine > Wetlands > Sediment ... | reverse complement strand
CAGAATTGTTGTGGTATGTCCGATGGTAAAATCCTTTTTTCCTGTCAGCTTAAACACAAAAGGTGAAATAATGGCAGGGAAGATCGTTGAAAGGACACCCTGCACAAGACTGCCAAGAACCACCAGCATCACACCACTAAGGCCACTGTTATCAACCAGTGCTGCCACCACCATAAAGGCATTCCAAAACATAATATGCCCGGTCAGGTACACATATTTGAGTTTAGTGGCTCTAGCGATGACCAGGTTCACCAAGAAACCAAAAACCATCACCAGAACAACTTGTGCCCCATAATTCCCCAAAAAACTAACCCAATCTGCAACCGCATTGCTGCTTTCAATAGAGTAAACCAACCCAAATAACTGTGCGATGGGGCTGATCACATTGCTAAGCACATCCACAGCCGTGAAGAGGATTAATGCACCCGCCATTGTTTTGATGGTGCCTGTGAGGATCTGGCTAAAATTCTTCTTTAGTAGTAACAACCCTAATAAAGCAACAACACCGAGCATTAAAACAGGTAATAGCCTTGGGACAATATTGAAAATGACTGAAACATCCATCAAAATATTCCTTTCGGTTTTTCGGGAAAATATGCGCTAAAAATGACGCTTTAGTAATTTTATCAGATATCAAGGCACTAACTTCTGTGGACAAAACAACGATAAAAAGTTCCTGCTTACAATGGAAGTATTGACCAAGCCCAGTGATGGCAAGCACATTTTGTATGAATAATGTAAATAAGTGTACAGCATTTATTGCGTGAAAAGATTTATGTGGGTGCATCCTTCCCCTAAATGCCCAGATCAATCGAGTGCAATACTATTCGCCGATTATGGCTTGCAGAGTAGGGAGAACCTTTTCTTCAACCTCATCAACACTGAGAAAGTTTTGGATTACAACAACAGGCACGTCTACCTCAGAAAACATCTCTGACATCTCAACAGAAGTAAGCACCAGATCAAACTGTTGACCGAGCGCTGTATCTGCATCCGAGCAGAATGTGTCAACATTATGATGATGTCGCGCCAAAACATCATCCAGGGTCATCTTGAGGATCAATGAAGTTCCCAATCCAAAACCGCACACTGTCATTATTCTTATATTTTTCAAAGAGAACGCTCCCACTTATTTTTGCGAGTTCAATGCTGTTATCAGATTTTCAACATTTAGAGCTTGCCTTAACAGGGTTAGGTTTGTATCCTGCCGCAAAAACCTAGCTAATTTTTCCAGGGCTGCGATGTGCGTGGTTTGATTAATGGCACAAAATGAAATGACAATATCAACCGGGTCATTTTCAGGTGCACCAAATTCCACAGGTGCCTTAAGGGTAATCAAGCTGAACCCGTTCATCAGCACGCCATCCCCTGGACGAGCATGGAGTAGTGCCAATCCAGGGGCTATCACCATGTACGGACCCATGGTGTTGACCGTTTGGATCATTGCATCAATGTACTCTGGGAGACATTTTCCAGAGTTCACCAGTAAGTCCCCACTTGCTCGGACAGCACCTTGCCAATCAACAACATCAACCTTCAAACGAACAACATCGGATGAAAAAATCTTATCTGAGTTTTTTTTATTCTCCGACATAGTCATGCGATTCTTTAGGTGATAATTAATATCCTTGTCTTGAAATAATTTTTACCACATTAAATGGTTGGTCTCACGGATTAATTGAGATCTCAAAATAACCCGTCCACTGACTAAAATTCGCGCAATCATGCCCTTCCATATTTCCAGAGATCGCGTTATAGGGTGCAAGTGCCCAAGTCTTCGTCAATGAACCATTTAATTCTGAAAAATCGCCGCATTCATCTGGATCATCGTCAATCTCAATCACAAAATTGATATCCTTACCGCCAACCATGCCATAAACAACACGATTCCCGTTACCATCAAAGCCCTCGAAAGCATCCCCGTTTTGAGATACTTGTACAATCCACCCATCATATTTCATCGGGTCTTCCTCTTCAATATTTGTATTTAAAACCCCAGAGAAAACCCATTCACCAGCGATATTTGACGGCGCAATTTCATAATACATCCATATAAATGAAGACATGACCGCTGCAACAGCGATGGTGACCGTCAAATATTTAATAACTTGATTGCCTGAGATTAACGTTTTGATTGTGCCAAAATTTATTTTTGCCATCTTTCACCTCATAGGGAAGTATTAATGGGAATTTAATGATGGTGTAAAATTATTATAAAACAATCTCCAATGAATGTCGAAATTGATTCGTCTATTGAAGATGAGGACCTATTTCATATTAACGAAAATACGCTAAAATTATTTTAGGATTCGTCACATTTGAATCCAGGAAAAACCTATCACCGCAACAAACCACACTGTTAAGTCAACGAGAAAAGCACCAATCTGAGACCGATTTTCTGAGCTATTCTACTCATAAAATCCACCTTGTTTATACAATAACCCGTTGAAGGACCTTATTCAGAAGGAGGCCACCTCATGAAAAAACTAGCCCAAATTTTAGGATTGATACTTATCAACTTCATTGCTGCAGTTTATTTTTTGATTATCGGCGGGTCATTATTCGAGGGTGGACCATTGCCTACTGACTTCGAATCCATTGGGATGGCTGTTCTGGTTGCACTAACCATTATCAGTGTTCTACTGACTTGGTTCAGAAGACAGCTGGGGGCATGGATTGTCCTTGTTGTTGGAATTTTATTCACCATTTTCGCCTTGATCACTGCCGAAAGAATGCAACTCATCGCAGTCATGGCTGCCGGTGGCCCTCTTATTATTGGCAGCTTGCTGATTCTTCTCTCTTTGCGCTACAATAAAAGCCTGTAATTTCACAACCTTGATAAAAGTTAGACCATCCGTGGTGGATCTTTTCATTGAGAAACACCAAGGGTTATTCGCGATCATTGAAGAGAATATCAATTGAAATGTCCAAGCAAAAGAAAACACTGTTTATCATTCTCGGGATAATCTGCACCATTATTGGTTTGATTGGTGTGTTTATCCCCATCCTACCTACAACACCGTTTTTACTTGCCGCTGAATTTTTCTTTGCCCGTAGCTCAAAAAAATTTCAAAACTGGCTGTTTACCAATCGGATTTTTGGGCCTTATCTGAAAAAACACAAAGCTGGACATGGACTTCCCCTCAAGGATAAAATCATCACGATTGCCTTATTGTGGTTAACAATTGGCACTTCAATCTTACTCTTCATAGACAGTATTTGGGTAAAAATATTACTAGTGGTTATTGCTGGAGGCGTCACACTACATTTATCCCGGATTAAAACCTTCAAACCAGCAGATGATGAACCTCGGTTGAAAAATGATCAAAGGACCAAAAATCAATTGTCTGAAAACTCATAAATGATCGAAAACAAAAAAAGTTTCACTGGTTCAAATCGTCCATTGGTCATGCACAATCGCCACCAGGTAATGCACACCACCCTCCTCAATAAATACAAGCCTTAAAGATTGCCAATCCATTCCTGCAAATTGTGCTTCAAACCCAGTGAAGTGATATTCCACAAAATCGCTCTCCGGGTAGAAATCCTGGATGTTGTTCAGAGTATTGCCCTGACCAATGCGCATGTTGAGGGCTACCTCTTCCGAGTTGGCAAACTTAGCTGTGTAGATAAATTCATTGTAATATTCAACAAACGTCAGCTCTATTGCCTCCCCAGAGCCGTCATAGTACCCCCAGCGATAGACTCTATTCGAGCTGAATAATCCGGGCAGATCATCCGCCGAGAAAACCAGGTGATCTTGACGGATCGTCGCATAGGGTGAAAATCGTACTCCCATCTCAGGATGGACAAAATCCGCTATCCTTGCCAGGTCTTTTGCATCAATGGCTTGGATGATAAACTCTGCTATCTGCAAGGTTGTAAGGGGAAGTGTTGGATTGGTTGTTGGCAAGGTGGTTGGTTCAGGTGATTCAAATTGAGTTTGGGGTTGAGTTTTTGGCGTTTGAGCTGTACAGGCAGCAGAGGTCATCAACAGCATGATACAGAGGACAAGAACAATTTTGTTCATTTCAGATACCTCCAAAGGCATTGCAGTTATTTAATTATAGCAAATCTACCTCTGATGGTATGGCAGTCCAATTGCTTGCGTCAACCTGTTTTGTCGCCTTTCACTTATTTCCTCCCTGAATTCATTTCTATGCAACTGAAGCACTAAACTTTGTCAACCTTGACATTTAACGAGCCTAAGGTAAAATTCGACATTTGGATGAAGGCTCGGAAAGGTTCAAAATCCAAACCATTTTGAATAAGCTTCATCAAAAATTATAGGCTAAGTATTCTGGTAAAATTAATTAGAGTAAAAGGCTTGTAAAGAGTTTCAAAAACCCTCAGGGACAACCGCACGTTTCAAGAAACCGCTACGATTGCCACCAAACAAAAGAACCGAGTTTAAATTGTTTGAACTGTCAATTATGAATGGTGTCTGTGAAATCTTAACTTCAACATTCCTAACAAACGGAATATCCAACACCTCTCACAACATAAAGAATCCCTCTTCTAAAAAATACTTAATAGATTCTGAACATACTATAGTGTCAATATTCAGGCATTAAGATACATTTATTGGAAAAATTAGAGACAAAACAGGTTATTAATAATGATAGAGCAAAATAAAGTGGAAGCAAGTGGACTAATTTATAAAGATAATATCGGCATGGTTGGCCTCATCGGGATACCAACTCAACCTGGGATAGGTGGTATTTTTTTCTCAAAGCTTGCAGATGCTGGCATCCATGTTGAGCTTATCGTCAACCTATTTGACGGTGAGAAATTTGATAACATCTTGGTTTGTGTAAACCGGGATGATGTGGATGCAACCTTGGCAATCACACAAACAGTTCATGAAGAGGTTAGTAGTCAATCCATCATCCATGATCGCAATCTTGCCCTTGTCTGCGTCTCAAGTCTTGATTTTGATAAAAGTCAAGTTATAGCAGGACACATGTTTAGGACTTTAGGTGATAATGACATCAATATTAATGGAATCAGCACGTCATTATCTTCAGTCAGCTGCCTGGTTCAAGCAAATGACCTTAGCAAAGCAGTTGCTGTCTTACGAAAAGCCTTTATCCTTCCTTAACTGAAAATTTGTTGAAGCTTGGTTGAAAAATGAACTCAAAAATGCAGCGCGCCAAACATCCCGGAAAAATTGTACGGATCATCGGATCTGTTATTGATGTCAGATTTTCTGACCGAAAATTGCCTGCACTACAAACAGCACTAACAATTCCTATTGATGACCGTGTAATTACCGTCGAAGTCCTTGAACACCTGGATGAGTGGCGGGTACGTGGTGTTGCGATGGAATCAGCCGAAGGACTTCAACGTGATATGCTTGCATTCGATACTGGATCCCAAATCCGGGTGCCCGTTGGCGAAGTGACCCTTGGCAGGGCTTTCAATATTTTAGGGGAACCGATTGATGAGGGTGATCCCATCCCAGAGGACGTGACCCGGAAGGGCATTCACCAACCCCCACCAACCTATGTTGAACAAAAACCTTCCAGTGAATTGTTCGTCACTGGTCTTAAGGTGATTGACCTTCTGGCACCCTTTGTGCGCGGCGGGAAAGTTGGTCTTTTGGGTGGTGCTGGGGTTGGAAAAACCTTGCTCATCATGGAGATGATCCGCCATACTTCAGCTGTCCATGAGGGTGTGTCTGTTTTTGCCGGTGTCGGTGAACGTACTCGTGAAGGGAATGATTTATATTTACAAATGCAGCATTCAGATGTCCTGAAAGATGCTATCCTGGTCTTTGGTGAGATGAACGAACCCCCTGGGGCACGCTTCCGGGCCGTTTTCACCGCCCTGACGATGGCTGAACATTTTCGCGACAACCAACATCAGGATGTTTTGCTTTTCATCGACAATGTCTTTCGCTATATCCAGGCTGGCGGTGAAATTTCAGCACTACTGGGCAGAATGACCAGTGCAGTCGGTTATCAACCCACTCTAGCAACTGAAGTGGGTGAACTGGAAGAGCGCATTGTCTCCACCAAAGATGGTGCGATCACCTCCATCCAAGCGATTTACGTACCCGCTGATGATCTCACTGATCCAGCACCTGCTGCAACCTTTTCCCACCTGGATGCAACCGTCGTCCTTTCAAGACAACTTGCTAGTCAGGGGTTATACCCCGCAGTGGATCCGCTCGAATCGGGGTCACGCTTGCTTACACCAAGAATTGTCGGTGAAAGACATTATAGCATTGCCACAAAAGTACGAGAAACATTGGCAAGGTATAAAGAGTTGCGTGATGTGATCGCCATCCTTGGAATGGAAGAGTTAGCCGAAGAAGATCGGCTGCTGGTCCAACGAGCACGAAAAATCCAACGGTTCTTAACACAACCTTTTGTTGTAGCAGAACAATTCACTGGGCGAAAGGGCGTCTACATTCCCATAGAAGAAACTTTACGTGGCTTTGAGATGATTCTCAATGGTAAATTAGACGAAATCCCAGAAAGAATGTTTTATATGACTGGCACAATCGATAGTGTAACTGATACCTTTAATAAATCTAAGAAGGCTCAAAAAGCCCAATCGAAAGATATTGTAGAAGTATGAAACCTACCATGCGGTTGGAAATCATCACACCAGATAATGAAATCCTCGATGCTGAAATTATGTCTATGCGAGTGCTGCTCCCAGATGGGTGGTGGGGCATTCTGCCCGGCCATGCACCAATGATCTCTTATATTCATTCAGGAGTTATTTATTACCAAATTGAAGGACAAACCCGCTATATTGCCTTATATCAGGGAACAATCGAGGTCAAACAAGAATTGGGTGAACAAACCCACGTCTTAATTCTAACTTCTGCTGCTGAGGAAGGTGATGATCTTATAGCTGTTCAACACTCACTCCAACAACAAGCTGCCCGGCTTGAGGAATTGGCAAAGGAAGCCGAAGTTGAATTCAAACAAATTCGCTTGGCCTTGGAAAAATCACTGCAGAATATTAATGTGACGGACATTAGCTTATGAGCGAATCAAGAATTAACAATGAGCTAAGAAAAGACCAAGCAAGTACGAATATGTCTACTAAGTCATCCCTTAGTGATAAAGAAATTAATAAGTCCGATGGAATTGGAATGTTGGCTAGAGTCTCGACCCTATCTTGGGATCTCGTAGTTCCCATCGTTGGGGGCGTTTTATTAGGAACATATATCGATAAGCGCACAGGTAGTGAACTAAGGTGGACTTTGAGCTTGCTTGTGTTAGGAATTATCATTGCCTTTGCCAATCTCTATAATTTATATATGGATCATAAAAACTTGGAAATCGAAAGTCAAGACGAACAGTCAGATGATGAGGTATCAGGTGATAATGAAAAATAAGAATAAAGTTATCAAGATCCTTTTCTTGGTGTTGATTCTTGCCATGGCTTTGATCAGTTTTCAGCTCAGAGATTCTGAAGGTTTTATACCTACACCGGTCGCTGAGGAAATCTCCCCAAGGGTTATTTTTACAATTGGACCAATACAGGTCACTTCAACGGTTGTCAATACCTGGATCATGATGGCGCTCTTAACTATAGGTTCATATTTTCTTGGTCGGTCACTTAAAATACGGCCAAGCATGTTCCAAAACGCAATTGAGTGGCTTTTCGAAGCAATTCACGGAATCATCTCTCAATATATTGGCAGTAAAAAAACTGTCCATTTCTTCCCAATTGTTGCAACTTTTAGTATTTTTATTGCCACCTCTAACCTTCTTGGTCTTATACCAGGATTGAGTTCACCGACTATCGATATCAATACCCCCCTTGCTATAGCGATGATTGTGTTTATTTCGGTCCCCTATTTTGGGATCAAAACCCGTGGATTATGGAAGTACTTAAAACATTATGTGCAACCAATTTTCATTATGCTGCCCATCGAAGTTGCTAGCGAAATTGCCCGGACATTTTCGCTTTCATTCCGCCTATTTGGCAATATCATGGGAGAGGAAATCATCATTGCAATCCTCTTCCTGATTTCACCCTTTATTCTTCCTGTGCCAATGATGCTGTTTAGCATTTTCACCGGCGTTTTACAGGCATATATCTTTACACTGCTTTCTTGTGTCTATATCGGAGGGGCTGTAAAAGCCCACGCAACTAAATAAATGATAAGGAGATTTAAATGGATTTAAGCACATTACCTTGGGATAAAATATTCGTAATAGTGACTATCTTGGTGGCCGGACCAGGCATTGTCCTTGGGATTACATTCCCAGCCATCGGTCAGGCAATTGTGGCTTTGAGTGGTTTAAAGGCTATCAGTCGACAACCCGAAGCTGGGGATAAGATCAACAGCATTGTATTACTGTCATTAGCTATGTTGGAATCACTGGCAATTTATGTATTGGCAGTGGTCCTGATCTTAGTGTTTGCCAACCCAATGCGCACCTTCATTTTAGGGAACTAATTGATGTAAGCTAGTAGGCTAAATAATCCCTCCACATTAATCAGGCTAAACGATTATGTTAGAACTGAATATCAGTACAATTTTGTTAGAAATGGCCAATTTTTTAATCTTGGTCTTTGTTTTATTTCAATTTCTATTTAAGCCCGTTCAAAATATTCTAAAGCAACGTGAAGAGCAAGTCACACACGATATGGATGAAGCCAAACGTGCTCAGGAAGAAGCTGAAAAAACAAAACAAATATTCGAAGAAAAGACCAATAACATCGATGCTGAGGTTGCTGCCAAAACCAATGAAGCACGCATTGTTATTGAGCGTACCAGACAGCAAATGCTTCAAGAAGTAAAAACGAAAGTTGAACAATTACAACGACAGACCGAAGAAAAATTTTCACAAATGCAAAGCCAGGCAATACGCCAACACAAAGAAAAGCTTGGTAACCTGGCCTCTGAATTTGCAGAAGGAATTCTTACAGGTATTATGACACCACAATTAGAATCCTCCTATAAGGAAGAATTTTTCAACCGGATTCTTGCAATGGATCTTAAGCCGTATATCAATTCTCGTTCAATTGAAGAGAAACCATTTGCCCAGGTAATCCTTCCCCAGTCATTAGAAAAAGCAGATCAAGAGCGTATTGAAAAAGCCTTTACTCACAATGCGGGGACAGAAGTAAATATCTCTTATAAAATTGATCCTAAATTAATTGCTGGGGGTATTTTACGCTTTGAAAATGAGATGATCGATGGCAGCCTTCAAGGTCAGATAACTCGCTTTAAGAAAAATTATCAGGAAAAGGTATGAACTCTCATCCAGAACACGACAAATCCGATCAACAAGCTGAAAAAATGGATAAATCCCTTCATATCAATGACGTGTGGGATGAAATCGATAATTACATCCATCAAAAGCAAGATTGGGTGGCTGAGATTAAGAATAATTTTGACTTAAGAACCCAAAGTGACCTTAATAATCTCAAAAAGTCAGCTAAAGAAAATGAGTATGGACTGATTGAAGAAAATATCGGCACTGTCAAGAAAGTGGGTGATGGCGTGGCGATCATTTCTGGTTTAAAGGGTGTAATGGAGCACGAGTTGGTCGTATTTCCAAATGATGTTTATGGTCTAGCAATGGACCTTCACGAACTTTATGTGGGTTGCGTTATTTTAGGAAGTGGTGAAAATATACAGGCTGGAGACGTGGTGTATGAAACTGGTAGGGTTGTCGATGTCCCCGTAGGCAGACCGCTTATCGGACGGGTGGTCAACGCTTTGGGGCAACCCATTGATGGTTTAGGCCCTATTGAGACGAGTGACTACAGGCCAGTTGAATTCCCTGCAAGTGGATTTATTCAACGCAGGCCAGTCGACACCCCCTTACAAACAGGGATCAAAGCTATCGATTCGGTTATACCCCTTGGAAAGGGACAAAGGGAATTGATCATCGGTGATCGCCAAACCGGTAAATCAGCGATTGCTATCGATACTGTCATCAATCAAAAAGGGGAAAACGTCTTTTGTATCTACGTTTGCATTGGCCAAAAGATGTCCACAGTGGCACAGATCGTTGAGACTTTTCAAGAATTTGGGGCAATGGAATACACAACGGTGATCTCCGCCAGCGCAGAAGACTCACCATCAATGATCTACCTCGCGCCATATGCCGGTTGTGCCATGGCGGAAGCTTTTATGTATGCGGGACAGGATGCTTTGGTCATCTATGATGATCTTTCTAAGCATGCCATCGCGTACCGACAACTCTCTTTATTGCTGGAACGTCCGGCTGGGCGTGAAGCTTACCCTGGCGACATCTTTTATTTACACTCCAGATTATTAGAAAGATCAGCCAATCTATCTAAGAAAATGGGTGGTGGAAGCATGACGGCACTCCCCGTGGTTGAAACCCAGGCAGGCAATATCTCGGCTTACATTCCAACCAACTTAATCTCTATCACTGATGGGCAAATTTATCTCAGCACTAAGTTATTCGATGAAGGCATTTTGCCTGCGATTGATATCGGGCTCTAAGTTTCACGCGTGGGTGGATCTGCCCAAAACGATGCTATGCGGGAAGTCTCAAAAGATTTAGCTCTCGATGTCGCGCAATATCTTGAATTACGTGTTTTTTCAAGGTTTGGTACTGAATTAGATTCTGAAACACGCCAGCAATTGGATCGTGGTGAAAAAATTCGCACAATTTTGACCCAACCGCAATATGAACCCTTACCAATCGCTCATCAAATCGCTGTTATCTATGCAGCGACCAAGGGATATTTAGATAAAGTGCCCTTGGAAAGAATTTCTGAATTTGAAAAACTACTTGTTACACACTTGAAACAATTCCGGGCAGGTCTGTTGACAGAATTCGCTGCTGGACACTGGGATAATAACCTGGAAAATGAACTGAAATCCGCCCTGGAAAATCTGATCAATAAATTGTTTGATACAGGATTCCTAAATGAGGCTGAGGAGATCGACATTTAATGCAATCGATCAAAGAGATCGAAACCCGCCTTAATGGTATGGAAGATATCAAACATCTTTTGAGATCTGTTCGAGCGATGTCAGCTATACGATGGCGGAAAGCGAAGCAACATCTGAAAATTGCCGAGGATTATGCTAATTTGATCGAAGGTCAATTAGGATTGGTTTTTTCAAAATTTGGAATGAAAGTATCCGAGAAAATAACCCATCAAAGTGATTCAAAATCCGGAAAGAAGGTTGTCGGATTAATTACCTTAACCTCAGATCGAGGATTATGCGGTAATTTTAATACGGGATTAGTTTCAAAGGCTTTTTATGTGGAAGACATTCTTCACCGGAAAAATAAGGACGTTAGGATCATTTCTCTGGGTGGTTATGGGGAGCGCATGTTTCGCGAATCCGGATATGATATTCTTTTCTCTGAAAAAATCCCAAGAGCGCAAGCAGTCTCATTTGTCAACATTCGTAAAGCCCTCAGTCACATTCGCGACCTTTATGAAACACGTGTGATTGATGAATTGAACATTCTTTTCAACCAATTCAATTTTTTTGGTTCCTACACCCCAAAATCAGTGCAGATCCTCCCCCCTCAATTCTCACAGATTACTCTCGAACCCAATCGGATCCCTGAAAATCTGATGATCAATTGCGATCCTGAAGAACTAAAAACATTTCTAGTCTGGGAGCACCTTGCTTCACGATTATATTTAGCCTTTATTGAATCAACCATCAGCGAACACAGCGCACGGCTGCAAACAATGGATTCCGCCATAAGCAATCTTGAGGAAAGAGTAGCAAGTTTAGAAATTCAATATCACACCATTCGGCAAGAAAAAATTACCCAGGATGTCCTCGAAGTTCAAAGCAACATGCGAGATCGAAAAAAGAAACAATCTTCCCCGTAAACCTTCTCCCCAAATAATAAATTCACAAATAATACCATCACTAGATCTTATGAGGTGATTTGTGCCTAATAAGAAAATCCAATCTCTACAACTACATTGATTGCTTTCATTTTCGCCTGTTATAATAGATTTGGACAAAAGTGAAGTTTTTTGACTTCAAGAAAGGAATTATCATGGCAGATCAAGATACAACTGAATATAGAGACCATGAACATTGGGCAAACTATATATTGCCAATAATCTTAATTGCAGGCCTGGTTGCTCTGCTGACCTTTGTTTCAGATCAACCTATCGAAGAGCTCACTTCTGTTGTTCCTCAGGAAGATTGGATCGCCAATATTGCGGGGTATGTGATCGTCGCTGCTGAAGGGGGTGCTGCTGTAATAATTGGAACAGCTGTCCTCACAGGACTCATCAGTTATTTTCGACATCTCTTCGACCCTATGGATCGTCAGATTAATTCAACAGAGCGTATTCGACTTCGCATGGGCCACATGCTCAACCTGGGCCTTGAATTTGCCATGGCCAGTGACATCCTTCGGTTGGCGGTCTCCCCTTCCACAGGGGATGTTATCATCCTGTTAGCGATTGTTCTGCTCAGAATTCTATTGAACTATTTCCTGGAGCGCGAGATTCGCTCTTCCCAGGAATTTTGTGGCCCTGGGGATTTTATAGTTGACTATGATGAGTAGCTTCTGTGAATAATCCCTCAAAAAAAGAAGCTAAGAACGCTGCCTTCCAGAAAACGATCGAATTTATCGGCTATATCGATAAGTTAAAAACTGTCATTCGCCAAAACGGGCTACATGATAACTCCCGTCCTGAGAACACCGCCGAGCACAGCTGGCATGCTGCACTGAGTGCGGTACTGCTTGAGCCTTATGCCAACTTCCCGGTTGATATTGATAAAGTCAGCCAAATGCTGCTGATTCACGATCTGATAGAAATTGAAGCAGGGGATACTTTTGTCTATAATGACAAGGCCTTAGTCCTGCAAGCAAAAGCAGAGCAAGAAGCAGCACAGATAATCTTTGGGAAACTTCCCAAAGATCAGGGGGAACCACTGAAGGCTTTGTGGGAAGAATTCGAATCCCGACAAACACCAGAGGCAAAATTTGCTAAAGCAATAGATCGCTTTTTGCCCCTCTACAGCAACCTCCAAAACAAAGGCTATTCATGGCGAGCCCATGATATTTCCCAAAACCAGGTACGCCAAATATGCCATATCATCGAAGATGGTTCCACTATCTTATGGGACCTGACCGAAGCTATGATTGATGATGCTGTTCAACAAGGGTTTCTGAAGCCGTAAGTGGTACACAAATTTTTAGGGTGCTGCATCGATTTTGTGCGCACCTTTTTTTGGGTTTCAAAATCGCGGAGGTCACATATGGTTGCTTTGGCAAGCACCGTGACAAAAAAAGACCAAATACTTAATTAGATTGTGGTCAAATATTGCCAACCATTTTTGTCTGGTTGGAAACCTGACCTAAAGATTCAACCAACGCGCAGTCAATTTCGGCAAATCCAACAAAGGGCCTTGCTTGAAGGTGCACTGCGGAAGAGATTCCATAAATAACCGTCCATATCTCTTGGAAAGCACACGTTTATCGAGCACAACCACCACGCCTCGATCTGTTTGGGTACGGATTAACCGACCAAAACCTTGGCGAAAGCGCAAAATCGCTTCAGGTAAGGCATACTGGTAGAAAGGATCTTCAAACGTCTCAGACCTTGACGCAATAATGGGATCAGAAGGGACATCAAATGGTAATTTGACAATCATCAACACAGAAAGAGCCTCGCCAGGCACATCCACACCTTCCCAAAATGCCCTGGTACCTAATAACACAGCCCGTTCCGTTTCTCTGAAGGTTTCCAACAACATATTTTCAGAAGCCCCTTCCCCCTGTTCATAGACCTGGATATCATCCTGGGCTAAAGTTGGTGCGACATGGTTCGATGTCCGTTGAAGCTGGGCGTAAGAAGTAAATAAGGCTAACATTCGCCCCCCAGAAGCTTGTGCAACTTTGCTGATCGCCATTTCGACAGCGCGTTGATGACCATTGTAATTTGAAGGTTCTGGGATATCAGTCACCACATATACCAGTGCTGAGGTTTCATAATCAAAGGGCGATCCAACCACCAATTCATCCGCATCCTCACCGTTAAGACGCTGCTTCAGGTAGTCAAACCCCTGATTGGTCGTCAAAGTGGCTGAGGTTAAGATCACCGATTCCTTCTGATACCAGAGATGTTTTTCCATCAACTGGCCAATATGTAATGGCGCTGCATTAAGGGTCACTTCCAGGTATTTGGGATGAAGCTCTACCCAGTAAATCATCCCCAAATCAGGATCCATGACCAAACCATTTAAATTTTTTCGAATTTCTTCCAAACGCATAACCATGTTACCAATGCTGCCCCACATATCTTCAGCTTCTTCGTTTTCAAGGTCTGCCAGTTCACGCATGGGTGTTCGCAGCTCTTTTAAGATCCCCATAAGGTTATCAAGGGTGGCGTTGGCTAATTCCCAGGCAATTTCTACATCGATCCAGATCGGTAGGGTGCGGGTAGCTGGAAGGATTCTTTCCTGCTGGGGGTACGTACCCAGAGGACGCCCATCCCGTTGCTCAACGAGGAAGGCTTCTAAGGCTTGATAGACCCCATTCATCTCGTTATCGTAACGAAAAGATAGATCGGAAGCTTTTTGGACCAACTGCATCAGAGCGGCAAATTGGGCAGGTTTAAGTAAATCTTTACATAAGTTCAAGAACCGTCCAAGGACACCAGATCGTTGTCCACCTAATTCTCGAATTAACCGGGTGATGTCCAAGGCTCGCACACGGAAAGACATCGCGTTGGTAGTGGCTGATTCCAGATGATGGGCTTCGTCAACTACTAAGTAATCGTATTGTGGCAAAACTCGGTTTCCCGTAGCCGTATCGGCAAGCAGTAAAGCATGGTTAACCACGAGCAAATGCGCATTTTCGGCAGCGATCTTTGCCCTGTAAAAAGGACATCGCCCCCCCGTGCGCTTAAGACATACTTCCAACCGACAGCCTTCATCCTCCGCTGATAGACGGGACCAAACCATTCGGTCAACGCTGAGGTTAAGGTTAATCTCCGTACGATCCCCGGTGCGGCTTTCTAACAGCCATACCAAAACCTTGCCAAGCACACGCATCTCGTGAATGGTTTCCGGTCCTCTTCGGCGCATTGTGGCCAGGCGGCGGGGACAAAGATAATTCGATCGACCCTTTAATACTGCAGCTCGGATCGGTAAGCCCAAAGCCTCTCGCAAATCAGGAATATCTTTATTGATTAATTGATCTTGCAAATTGATTGTATTAGTGGAAATCACCACCCGAGTGTTATTTTTTATAGCCCAATAAGCGGCAGGGATAAGGTAGGCCAGGGATTTTCCTGTACCCGTACCAGCTTCTACCATCAGGTGCTGGGATTTGCTCAACGCGGTTGCCACCGATCGTAGCATATCGACCTGTTGCGGGCGATATTCATAAGCCTTAAAATAATCCGCAAACTTACCACCAAGATCTAAAACAGCAGCAACATCATCGATATCCAAGGTTTCGCCAGCACTGGTGGGGGCAATTTCATGGATTTCATCCAAATCAGGTTTCTCAAACAAGGGCCCATGACCGCCCCCAAACCCTTTCTTGGCTTGCACCGGCTCTTTTACTCGCTGGCGCAGTATCTGTTGAAGGGGCCAATTGGCTTGCCAATCAAGGGGTTCTCCCATCCGAACAATTTCTGCCAGCAAGTCCAAAGGCAATTGCCTGGCTTTTTCAACCAATGCCACATAAACGGCATGGGTGGCTTTGGCATCATCCAGGGCGCGGTGGGTAGCAGGCAATAATATCCCCAATTGTTGTGCCAGTGCAGATAGATTGTAGCGGGAAGCAGTAGGCATCATCACCGCTGCCATCTCGTAAGTGTCAATGGCAGTATTATTCTTTAATGATCCCGCTCGCTGCAAGAAAGTAAGATCAAATGAAATGTTGTGCCCTACAACCGGTACACTGCCGGCGAAGGCAATAAAATCTGCAATGACCTCTGATAAAATTGGAGCATTCCGCACCATCGCATTGGAAATGCCTGTCAGTTGGGATATAAAGCTTGGAATGGATCGTCGGGGATTGACCAGGGTTTCCCAAGTATCCTCCACACGATGGCCATTGAATTTAACAGCCCCAATTTCAATAATCGAATCCTCATCAGGATTTAAACCAGTTGTTTCAATATCTACTGCAACAATCGAAGACATAGCCTCGATTATACCCGTTTTACCTTCGCCGCTTTGTGAGATCTTTTGCATAAAAAAAACCACCCTTTATCAGTATCTCTCGAGTAATTGACTATATTTTCAATTTTTGATATAATAAATAAGACAATTTTTATCCTATTTGGAGATGTTTTTATGAATAATGATTATTCTGCTGACCCTTACGTGCAGACCATGATTGACAACATGCCAGAAAAAACAGGGAAATCTTTGGAGGAATGGTATCAAGCGATAAAAGCGAAAAAGCTTACCAAACACAGTGACATTATGGCTTTCATCAAAGGTGACCATGGCGTCACCCATGGCTATGCCAACACCATTGCCTTGCTTTTCCGACAGAAAGCCAAAGGGGGGCCACCCACAGATAACTCACTGGTCAAATCTCAATATGCAAAGAAAATGAACATCAAGCCAATTTATGACGTTCTGGTAAAAGAAGTTGAAGGCTTCGGAGATGATGTGGACATTGCTCCCAAGAAATCTTATGTCAGCTTGCGGCGTACCAAGCAATTTGCCATCATACAGCCCAGCACCAAAACACGGATGGATTTAGGTCTGAATTTGGATCCGGATGTTGAACTCAGCGGTTGTTTAATTAAAGGTGATAAATGGAGTGGGATGTGCTCCCATCGTATTGAGTTGTACAGCCTGGATGACGTCACCACAGAAGTAATGGCTTGGCTGAGGAGGGCTTATAAGCGTGCTG
>Ga0272443_10003943_pt1 | contig 16826 bp, 15 predicted proteins | sample SSMAcet12_FD_193581 | JGI IMG/M metagenome (GOLD analysis project Ga0272443, IMG submission 193581) | Marine sediment archaeal communities from Little Sippewissett salt marsh, Falmouth, MA, United States - SSM-Acet-12 | ecosystem: Environmental > Aquatic > Marine > Wetlands > Sediment ... | reverse complement strand
ACAGCTTTCTCGATCATCGCCGGCATCGCCAACCTCATGGCCGGCTTCTAAGCCGCCCCGCGCCCAGACCCCCTGCGCCTCACGATGCAACGACACCAGGAACGGACTTTCGCAACGGGTCTAGTGGGGTGCCCGAACGCTATTACGAGACACCCGGCTCTTCGGCCTTTTTGCCCTACAGCTTTTTAGTGCATGAAGCCCGCACAATGCGCGAGCAACAACGGACACTCAAGACTGAAGCACGTGAAGCAGACGCCATCGTCGCAGAACGATTGAGGCGCGCAGCCAAATACCTCGCACGCCCGGGGACTTTTGCACGTATAGAGAACAGAAAGGCCTTATGGGCCAACATGTTTTTGGCCGCCCCGGAGGCACTGTCTCGCTTCTTGCCCCGTGTAGAGCGCAACGCACGCGAAGGGACGTGTAGCACACAAGAAACGGTAGACCGTTTTTTGCGGAAAAACCCACACCTGGACCCCAATGCGCGCGACCAAAAAAGGGGCGTGCCGCTGCAGCGGGCGCTGGACCGGATCGCCCTGGCGACGTGCAACGAGAGTCATCCATACGCCTTTGAGGGGGAGGCGAGGGACTACCTAGCCCGCAACGGCTTTGCGCGCAGGGATGTTGCCACCGGCGCGGAACCGGTGGAGGTCTAACAGAAAGGGGGGGCGTGACACGGAGCCTAATTCGGGCTAGGTTCACCTCCATGCCCCTCCACGGAGCCGAGGTGTAGCCCCATGCGCGCACGGATCGGGACCGTGGCCTTTGAGGGTGCCCGCGTGCGCCCGGTGGATGTCCAGGTGCACATGGCGGGGGGGCAGATCGCGTTCACCATCGTGGGCCTAGCGGACAAGGCCGTGGCCGAGAGTCGTGAGCGCGTCCGCGCGGCCCTCCACGCCCTGGGCCTGTCCCTGCCCCCCAAACGCCTCATCGTGAACCTCGCCCCAGCGGATATGGCCAAAGAGGGCTCGCACTATGACCTGCCCATCGCACTAGGCGTGCTGGGAGCCATGGGGGTCCTCCCGCCGGAGGAGCTGGAGGAATGCGTGGCCCTGGGTGAACTGGCTCTGGATGCGGGGGTGCACCGGGTGACGGGAGTTCTGCCCGCCGCGCTCCACGCACACGAGTCCGGATTGCACCTGATATGCCCCGCCGCATGCGGAGCGGAGGCTGCCTGGGCAGGAGAAGACCTGGACGTCGTGGCCGGCGCGGACCTGCTCCAAATCGTCAACCACATAAAAGGTGTCCAGGCTCTGGCCCGGCCCGAGCCGCGCGTCGCCGAGCGCGAGAAAGAGGTCGCTTTCGGCGCAGCCCCGCCAGACATGGCAGGGGTCCGGGGGCAGGAGACCGCACGGCGGGCGCTAGAGATTGCCGCCGCAGGGGGGCACAACCTGTTGATGATCGGCCCGCCGGGAGCGGGGAAATCCCTATTGGCAAGGTGCATCCCCGGGATTTTGTCAGAGATGACCGCACGGGAGGCGCTGGAAACCTCTATGATTCACTCTCTAGCCGGGACCCTCCCCGAAGGGGGCCTTCTGCGCCACCGTCCCTACCGCGACCCACATCACTCGGCCAGCCTCCCGGCCCTGGTGGGCGGCGGAGCCAAGGTCAAGCCGGGGGAAATCTCCCTGGCGCACAACGGGGTCTTGTTCCTGGACGAGTTGCCAGAGTTCGCCCGCCCGGCCCTGGACGCCCTCAGGCAGCCGCTGGAGGCGGGCTCTGCACTGATCGCCCGCGCGAACAGTCACGTGACATTCCCTGCGCGATTTCAACTGATTGCAGCTATGAACCCGTGCCGCTGCGGCCACCTGGGGGACCCCTCTAGGGAGTGCACGCGCGCACCTGCCTGCGGCGCGGACTATCAGGGGCGGGTCTCGGGGCCGATCCTAGACCGGATAGACATGCACGTGGACGTAGCCCCCGTGCCCGTGGCGGACCTGGCCCAGCCCCACGCCGGGGGAGAGCCCAGCGCCGCCGTGGCCGCCCGCGTGGCCGCCGCGCGGGCGCGGGCCTTGGAGCGACAGGGCGTCTTGAACGCCCACCTGACCGGAGAAGCCCTTGAAAAGGGAGTTGTCTTGGAAGACGCGGCGCGGGATCTGCTGACCCAAGCGGCGCAGCGCCTGGGGCTCTCGGCCCGGGGGTACCACCGCCTGCTGCGCGTGGCGCGCACCATCGCGGACCTCGCCCACGCCGCCGGCCCCGTGGCCCGCGCGCACATGGGCGAGGCGTTGAGTTATCGCCAAAGGGCCGTGGGGCGGTGAGGCCCACCCCGCCGTCCGAAACTTGCGCCCGCCCCATGGCATATGGGAAAATGGGGGTATGACCGAACAAACCTCTGGTCCACAAGACAACGCGCTCGAGATGCTGTTGCAGTGGCATGACAACCAAGAGGGCCCGCCGCCCGAGCCTGGTGCGGGGGGGGGCGCCGCACGTGAACGGTATGACTTTTGGCACCTCATACAGGGAAATGAGAATCTTCAGGGCCTTGTAGCGCGGCATTTACACCAGAGACCGGAAGAGGGCGGCGCCCCTATAACCGATGTTCGGCGGGCCATGGCGCGCACTACTCAGGGCAGCGCGATTCTGGGGCGCATGGACCGCCGCATTGCGGCCGAGGCGGCCGCTGCGGCGCGCACGGGGGGTGGCGGGCCGGTGACCCTCACGCGGGTGCTGTGCGACGCGGCTGCGGGGGCGACGGGCCTGCGGGCTTGGACGGGTTTGCCGTGGGAGAACGGCGGCAGTGGCAGCGTGGTCTTGCGCTTTGAGCGCGCGGAGGACGAAACCCAGGCCGCGGCCGACGCCCGCCGGCAGGCCACACAAAGCATCTTGAAGAACGCGTTGTGGGCGGGCGGTGCGTCGCAGGCAACCGTCATGGGGGGGTCCACACCGCCAAGGAAAGGCTACCCCACGCCCAGCGGCGTGCGCGGTGCCAGCCGGGGCGGCGGTGTCATACTCCTGGACTCCGCGCAGATGCAGGCCCTCTTTTCGCGCCGGGCGCAGGGCGCCCTGGCCGCCGCGGCCCAGGACATCCGGGCCCTGTGGGAGCTGCCAGCGCTGAAGGCCGATCTTGCGTTTGCGGCCCCGGGGTGTAGGGTTGAGGAGATCCCCGTGGTGCGCACGTCGGGCCCGCCTGCTGCTCTGGGCAGACAGGCCGCGGGCCTTTGATGCCGCCGGGCGGCCCCGTGGCCCGCGCGCACATGGGCGAGGCGTTGAGTTATCGCCAAAGGGCTGTTGGGCGGTAATCACCCGCACAAAAGGTCCGCTTTTGAAAAAAATTTTCGCCAAACCCCATTTTCCACTTGCAATAGGTCCGGAATCGGGATAGAGTGAAGATACACACCCTCTATTACCGCTGTTTGTCCGGGAGCGCCTTACAAAGCCTCCCGGACTTTTTTTGCGCTATCCTCGCGATCCATCACAGTCACCAGATGATCATCTGCAGTCGGACAAGTGGCCGAAAGGAAGGTGTGGGCACAGCGGCCATGGCGGGTGGCCACGCCCCGCCAGTCTCTGGGTCGCGTGCCCACGTTTTCCACCCAGGGCGAAACACAACGTGCAGCCCCCTGTGAATCCCCCCATCTGAGGGATTCAGGAACTTGCTCTATGTGGGTTAGGCGCGCATCGCCCGGTTGCGCCCGCCGCATTTGGCCACGTAGAGCGCCTCGTCCGCCGCACGAACAACGCCCTCTGCGTCCATCTCTGGTGCCCAGGCGCACACCCCAGCAGACAGGGTTATGTGTCCCAGGCGCTCACCCGTGGCGCGGCTGACCAGGTCCTTCTCCCCCACGGCCCGACGTAGTGCCTCAGCCACGACCATGGCCCCCTGCGCGGAGGTCCCAGGCAAGAGGATCGCAAACTCCTCCCCCCCATAGCGCGCCGCGAGGTCTCGCCCCTTAATGCCCTCCACAAGCGCACGCGCCACAAGGCGCAGAACATGGTCGCCCAGCTGGTGCCCGTGGGTGTCGTTAAAGGCCTTGAAGTGGTCAATATCAAAGAGAATGAGACAAAAAGGCCCGCCATCCTGAGCCTGGGCTTCCTCAACCAGGCGAGCCAGGCGATGGTCAAAGGCCTTCCGGTTCGCCAAGCCTGTCAGGCCGTCGGTCAGGGCCTCCCTACGCGCTTGAGTAAGAGTTTTCTGCAGCGCCTCTATAGTCCCAGAAGAGTAAGACAAGACCTCCTCCAGCGCCGCCCCGCTTTCCACCATCTTTTGTGTCTCAGCCAAAAGGCCTCGCAAAACCCGCTCCACCTCGCCCGCGCCAGGCCCGGCGCGCAACGCGCCCTCCACATCGACCAAGTGGGCGTGGTAATGCGCCGCGTTTGCGCCCATCTCTGTCACGGCTTGACCAATTTCAGCAATGGTATCTCGGACACTCTGCCCCGTAGCCTGCGCTGTGACCGCGTCCCAACCCTGATTCGCCAGGCGCTCCACAATCTCTGCGCAGCGCTTCTCCGTCACGGGCTGCCCAGAAGCCAAAAGGATGTCCACCGCCCGGACCACGTCCGGCACCGCGCCAGAGTAATAGTCATACCAAAGGGCATAGACCTGCGGCGTGGGGGGGAGATTCTCCGCTCGGACGCGCGCAAGCGCCATGGCAGACACCTCTACAGGCTCCAGCGCGGTGGCGGAACGGCGGGGTGGGGCCTCGGTGGTGGGGGCCTTAATCTGTGCAGGCACGGTGGGGGCTTTCTCCTTTCCCTGCATTCATATAATCTTTCTTCCCGCACCGCAAGGCACAAACATTTTTGAAGAGCGCATCGCCCATGACACCCCAAGCACCCATTCAACGGGGTACAAAGCTGCGCCACCCCTTTGGGTCTCTTGGTCTTATGCTGGCCCTTGCCGCCCTTACCCTTTCCCTCGCCACCCCGTGGGCCCTAGAGGCCTTCGCGCCCCCAGGAGAAGGGGCTTCTGTTCACGTAACGGTTCCCTTGGGGGGAGAGACCGACAGTGCCATCCGACTACCGGGCCCAGAAACCGTAGGCCTGTGGAACGCGCGGTACTGGACGGCCTATTGGCCCCTTCTCGTCTGCGTTCTGGGCGGGGCAGCCTTAGCCCTGGCGGCCACGGGTTATCTACGGCAAGAGGACGGTTGCATCGCCAAGCTTGCGGGAGGCGCAGCCATCGTAGCCATGGGCGTGCAGTTTCTTCTGGCGGCCACCGGGGTGGTCTTCGCATCTCTGGTCGTATTTATTGCTCTCAAGGCGTTGGATATCCTGTGACACACCACGACACACTACGGACACAAGGCGCGCGACATGTGACCGTGGGGGAGGGCGAGGCCGGCTGGCGGCTGGAGCGGTTCCTGCGCGCCCATGTGCGGGGGGCTCCGCCCGCCTTGGTGCACAAGTGGGTCAGAACGGGCCAGGTGCGTGTCAACGGGGCGCGGGCCAAGGCGGGGGCGGTCCTGGAGGCGGGTCAGGACGTGCGTATCCCGCCCTTCGCCCCGCCCCCGCCGCGCGGAATCAGCGATAAAGATGTTGCGTTCGCGCGCCGCCTGGTGATCTGGGAGGACGCTTACGCCCTGGCCCTAGCCAAACCGCCGGGACTCGTCACGCAGGGTGGCAAGGGCGTGGCGAGGCACCTGGTGGACCTCTTGCCCGCCCTGGGTGAGGACGTCCGCCTCGTGCACCGTCTGGATAGAGACACAAGCGGGGCACTCCTTTTGGCCAAGAGCGCTGCGGCGGCCACGGCCCTCGCGGGCGCCTTCAAAGCGCAGGCGGTGGAGAAGCTGTACTGGGCCGTGGTCTCCCCCGCGCCACAGGACGAGGCAGCCACGATTGTCGCGCCCCTGGAGAAGGGCGGCGGGCCGGGGCGGGAGAAAATGCGCGTCACCAAGGGTGGACAGCGGGCCCGGACGGACTTCCGGGTTTTAACGCGCATCGGTACGGCTGCGGCCCTTGTGGCCTTTGCGCCCCGGACGGGGCGTACGCACCAAATTCGGGCGCATGCCGCGCACGCGGGCTGGCCCATCCTGGGGGACGGGAAGTACGGGGGGGCGCGGGCCCTGCCGGGGATGGAGGAGGCCGCGCCAAAGACCCTCGTCCTCCACGCGCGGCGCATCCGGGCCCCCCACCCGGCCGGAGGGGGCGCGATTATTGACGTGAGCGCCCCCCTGCCCCGCGCCACGGCGGCGCTGTTCCACGCGCTGGGCCTAGAGACAGATCCGGCGTGGGACGCCCTGTTGCCCCGCCGGTGACATGATATGGCACGTTCTGGTGCACACGTGACGCAGATTGTTGTGTCATCCATGCTCCGGCTTTCGCGGGACCAGCCCGGCGCTGTATAACCACCCTATGCACACCGGACCGCACCCGCTGACCTGGCACATCGGCCTGGCCGGGGCGGAGGCCGCGCGAGCGGGGGACGCTGCTCTGGCCGCCGGAATGCTGGCCGGGATACGGGCATACCAAGACGCCCCGCGCCCGCCGCCACTGCCCGAAGCTCCGGCGATCTGGGGCTGGGGCCCGGCGCGCCTCCTCCACTACGCGGCACGGAAGCCAGTTGCGGCCCTATTCTGTCTGCCCTCCCTCATCAACCGGTGGACCGTCCTGGATCTCTGCGAAGGTCGCTCCCTGGCCCGCTGGCTCGCCCAGAGGGATGTGTCCACTTACATATTGGACTGGGGAGACCTCACCGCCCTCCCGGCCACGCGGGCTATGGACCTCTCCGCCCTGGTGGAACGCATCGTCGCTCCCGCCATAGCCGCCGCAGCGTCCCACGCCCGGCCCCGCGCCCTTATCGCCACTGGGCACTGCATGGGCGGCACCATGCTAATGGCCGCCGCGTCCCGCCCCGCCACGGCCAGGCATTTGAAAGGTCTGGCCTTCATCTCTTCCCCGTGGGACTTCCACGCGGGGACAGAAAGCCTGCGCGCCCGCGCGGCGCACTTCGCCCCCCCGGCCCTGGCCGCTACCGCGCGCTTGGGGTGCGTGCCCGCACTGGGGCTCCAGGCCTTCTTCGCCTGTGTGGACCCGGCCATGACGGCCCGCAAGTTCGCCAAGTTCTCCCAAATGGACCCAGGGTCAGAAGCTGCGCGGATATTCGTGGCGGTAGAGGACTGGCTGAACGACGCGCGGGCCCTGCCCGGCCCGGTGGCGCGGGAAGTCATGGCGCGGTGGTATGGGGACAACGCCCCGGCGGGAGAGCCCGCAAGGTGGCGCAAACCCGCCCTTATCATCGCCTCTTCCGCAGACCGCCTGGTGACGTATGACAGCGCCGCAGCCCTGGCCCGCGCCCTGCCCCGCGCGCGCGTGGTGGACCCCGCCTGTGGGCACATCTCTATGATCGCTGGGGGCAAGGCTGTGGACAACGTGTGGGCGCCGCTGGCAGACTGGATAAAATCTTCTGTGGATTAACTATGCATTAACCCCTGGCCTACAGAGCGCTCGCCTGTTAGAATGCGAGTCGCCATTGCGCACAACCAGAAGGAGAGTTTTTCATGTCTGCACAAGACCCCGTCGTCATCGTATCCGCCCGCCGCACGGCCATCGGCACCCTGGGGGGCGGGCTGTCGTCCCTCCCCGCGCACGTTCTAGGTCAGAAGGTTATCGAGGCCGTTCTGGCCGACGCAAAAGTGAAGCCCGGTGAGGTAGACGAGGTCGTCATGGGCCAAATCCTGACCGCGAAATGCGGTCAAAACCCCGCGCGGCAGGCCGCCATCGCCGCGGGCGTGCTGGACACCGCCACGGCTCTCACCATCAACCAAGTCTGCGGCTCGGGCCTGCGCTCCGTGGCCATGGGCGCACAGAGCCTCCTGCTGGGCGACGCGGACATCGTGGTCGCGGGGGGGCAGGAAAGCATGAGCCAGTCCCCACACGCCGTGGGCATGCGCGAGGGCATAAAGTTCGGGCATGCGCAGCTGGCCGACACAATGATCCACGACGGCTTGTGGGACATCTTTTCGGATGTCCACATGGGCATCACAGCGGAGAACATTGCTGAGAAATACGGGATTTCGCGCAAGGACCAGGACGCGTTCGCCGCGTCCTCTCAGCAAAAGGCCGAGGCGGCGATTGCCGCCGGCAAGTTCAAGGACGAGATCGTCCCCGTGGTCATCCCGCACCGCAAGGGGGACATCACCGTGGACACGGACGAGTTCCCCCGCGCGGGCGTGACAGCCGAAGGCCTGGCCAAGATGCGCCCGGCGTTCAAGAAGGACGGGACCGTCACGGCCGCGAACGCGAGCGGCATCAACGACGGCGCGGCGGCGGTCGTGCTCATGCGCGCGTCGGAGGCCAAAACGCGGGGCCTTGCACCGCTGGCCACGATTGCGGCCTGGGCAACAGCGGGGGTGGATCCGTCCATCATGGGCACGGGCCCTATCCCGGCCACCCGAAAAGCTCTAGAGAAAACTGGCTGGACCATAAAAGATCTGGACCTGATTGAGGCCAACGAGGCGTTTGCCGCGCAGGCCCTGTCCGTAGAGCGGGAGCTGGGCTATGACCCTGCCATCGCGAATGTCAACGGCGGCGCGATCGCCCTGGGTCACCCCATCGGGGCCTCGGGCGCGCGCATTCTGGTCACACTGCTGCACGAAATGAAGCGCCGGGGGGTCCAAAAGGGGCTGGCCACTCTGTGCATCGGCGGCGGAATGGGGATAGCCCTGTGCGTGGAGGCGCAATAACCATGAACAAAGTAGCCATTGTCACAGGAGGCACACGGGGGATAGGCCTGGCCATCTCTCACGCTCTCATGAAAGCCGGGACGAAGGTCGCGGCCCTGTACCACGGCAACGAGGAGGCCGCCGAGGCCTTCCGCAAAGAGGGCGGCATGGCCCTAAAGGCCGACGTGGGGAACTTCTCCGCGTGCGAGGCTGCCGTGGCTGAAGTTGAAAAGGCCCTGGGGCCCGTGGACGTCTTGGTGAACAACGCCGGGATCACCCGCGACGGCTTCCTCCACAAGATGAGCGAGGAGAATTGGAAGGCCGTCATCGAGGCAAACCTGAACTCCCTGTTCAACATGTCCAAGGCCGTGGTCACCGGAATGCGCGACCGCAAGTATGGCCGCATCGTGAACATCTCGTCCATCAACGGCCAAAAGGGTCAGCTGGGGCAAACCAACTACTCCGCCGCCAAGGCCGGGGTCATCGGCTTCACCAAGGCCCTGGCCGCCGAGGGTGCAGCCAAAGGCATCACCGTAAATGTCGTGTGTCCCGGCTACATCGCCACGGACATGACCAAGGCCATGCCGGAAAAAGTCCTGGAGTCTATCGTCGCGGGCATCCCCGTGGGCCGCATGGGCGAGCCGGAGGAAATCGCAGACCTGGTGGCCTTCCTGGCCTCTCCAGGCGCGGGCTTCATCACCGGCGCAACCTTCGCCGCCAACGGCGGGCAGTACATGACGTAGACCTGCGCGGGCGGCTTTTTGGGCCGCTGACGGGCACTGCAGCCCCCGTTCTTTTTGGAGTCTGCCCGCCCGCAGCGCTATATCTGCACCATGGCGTCCTTAGAGCAAGGGTTAGCGGTGATTCGCGACGCGGCTTCGGCACTGCCCGCGATGCCAGGTGTGTACCGCATGCTGGGCGCTAACGGGCGGGCGCTCTACATAGGCAAAGCCCGCTCCCTCCGGGCCCGCGTGGGACAGTACACCCAAACCCGGCACCTCTCTGTGCGGTTGCAGCGGATGGTGGCAGCGGTCCAGCGCGTGGAGGTGCTCCACACCCGCACAGAGGCCGAGGCCCTGCTCCTGGAGGCCAACCTGATCAAGGCGGAGCGCCCCCCGTGCAACATCCTGCTGCGAGACGACAAGTCCTTTCCGCACATTCTGCTGCGTGCAGACCATGCCTTCCCGCAACTGCTCAAACACCGGGGTGCGCAGAACACGCTGGGGCGCTATTACGGTCCCTTCCCAGGCGTAGGCGATGTAAATCGAGTCCTTGCCGCGCTGCACAAAGCTTTTTTGTTGCGAAATTGCAGCGATTCAGTTTTTGCGGGACGTACCCGCCCCTGCCTCCAGTATCACATAGGCCGGTGCACCGCGCCCTGCGTTGGGTATGTGGATCCAAGGGGGTACGCAGAACAAGTGGGGCAGGCCCAGGCGTTCCTGGAGGGGCGGAGCCGGGAGGTACAGGCCGCCCTTGCGGCGCAGATGGAGGCCGCAAGCGCCCGGCAAGACTATGAGGCCGCCGCGCGTTACAGGGACAGGCTACGCGCCCTAAACTCAGTGTCGGCGCGGCAGGATGTGGACAGCGCGACCCTGGGGGATGTGGACGCTTTTGCTTTGATACAAAGTGACACACGTGTGTGCGTCAATGCGGTGTTTGTTCGAGGGGGTCAGGTCCTGGGTGCGCGGCCGTTTTTTCCGCGTCATGCCTCTGGAGAATCAAGGGGTTCTGTGCTTTCAGCGTTCCTGGCACAGTTCTATACGTCCCGCCCGCCACCGCCTGAGGTCGTGCTAAGTGACGCACCAGATGACACGTACCTCTTGTGTCAGGCCCTGTCCGCGCGGGTGGGACGGAAAGTGTCCCTGGCGGTACCGCAGCGCGGAGCCCGGCGAAACCTTTTGGATTTCGCGCGCTTGGGGGCGGATCGGGCCCTGGCGCGAGAGAGGTCCGCGCGGGCCGGGCACGCGGGAGGCATGGCTGCGCTTGCGGCGTTCATGGGTCTGGACAAGCCGCCCCAGCGGGTTGAAATATACGACAATTCACACACATCAGGGCAAGAGGCCATGGGGGCAATGGTCGTGGCTGGGCCTGAGGGGTTTTGCAAAAAAGCCTATAGGAAAATCACCCTGCGCGAGTCTGCACCCGGAGACGACTATGGCGCAATGGGCGAGGTTCTGTCGCGCCGCCTTAGGGGGGGACAAGACCTGCCGGACCTCATCATCGTGGATGGTGGGGCTGGCCACCTTGCCGTGGCGAGGCGTGCCGTGGAGGCTGCGAGACTAGACATCCCCCTTTTGGCTGTGGCCAAGGGGCCAGAGCGCAACGCCGGGCTTGAAGCGCTCCACAAAATTGGTCATAAATCTGTGTCATTGGCACATAATGACCCCTTATTGCACCATATACAGCGCCTGCGCGACGAGGCCCACCGCTTTGCCATCGGCGCGCACAGGGCCAGGAGGCAAAAGCGCATGGAGGGAAGCGCCCTGGACGCCATACCGGGCGTTGGGCCCGCGCGACGCCGGACTCTCTTGCGTCACTTCGGGTCGGTCCGCGCCGTGGCTGACGCGCCCGAGGAGGAACTGGCCCGCCTGCCAGGAATTTCCAAAACCCTGGCCGCGCAGATCCGGGCTTCTATATACCAAATCTATAGCACTTTCAATTAAGATTTTGGCGTGAATGGAATGACTATAAGTCACCAACCCCGCGTCCGGGCGGCATCTGCCGCGCCCTGGGGTGCCTTGAAGTCCGGGCACAGGGCAGAAACCCGGTCGTACTCCTCGCGACTGTCCACGGCCTGCTGCGCCTCCGCGCGTTCCAGTGCCATTTTCTTGTACTCGTGCTCCAAAATTTGGAACACAACCTGCTGCATCCGCCGCGCTACAGCCTCCATGTCCTCAGGGTGCATGGGCCCCGCGATAAAGCCCCGCTCAGCCAGGGCCCTGTGTAGACGCTCACCCATCACGCGCCCGTACTTGTTTATAATCCTCCGATCGGTCATCACATGCTTCATTTCGTGATCTATCACGGCCCGGCGCATGCATGGGTCGCCCCACACCTCGCTCGCTACGGTGATTCGCGGCGTGATGGATATCTCCACTTTTATGGTGTCATAGAACACGCATGCCGCGCGCGCGCCAGCCACAAGGCGATAGTCCAGCTTCACGCTGGGCCGCATCGCGATCGCCCCCTCCATGAAGCCCTGGGTCACGGCCACGCCGTCAAAGCCATAGGGGTTGATGGTGTCCAGCTGTTGGCCCTGGAGCGCGGCCATGGAGCGGGAGTGGTCATAGACCAAGTCCGCCGTCCGGGGCTCTACAATAATCTTCACAGGCTCAGGCAAGGTGCACAACGGCGCAGCCCCACCGCCCGCAGCCAAGAGGGCGGCGCTTACCACGATCAGGGGGCCTGGAACGGGGAACATCACACTTTCTAGTATAGCACCCGCAAAGGGCTACGCTAAGCGTCTTGCGCGCATGACAGGCGCACCGGCACCCCGGCGTCGGCCAGGGCGGCCTTGGCCTGTCCGATGGTGTGCTGCCCAAAATGAAAGATGGACGCGGCCAGAACGGCCGAAGCTCCGCCCTGCACCACACCCTCTACCAAGTGCTCCAGAGTGCCCACGCCCCCGGAGGCGATAACCGGCACGCCCACAGCCCCCGTGACCGCGCGCAGAAGATCTATATCAAAACCGCTCTTGGTCCCGTCCCGGTCCATGGAGGTGAGGAGAATCTCCCCCGCCCCACGCCGGGACATCTCCGCGCACCACGCCACGGCGTCTATGCCCGTACCCCGCCGGCCCCCGTGGGTGAATACCTCCCACGCGCCGGGCCTTGTGGCGCGGGCGTCCACGGCCACAACAATGCACTGCGTGCCGCACGCCGCCGCGGCCTCTGAGACAAACGTCGGCCGGTCTACAGCGGCGGAATTTATGGCCACCTTGTCCGCGCCGGCCTGGAGTAAGGCACGGATGTCCGCCATTTCCCGCACGCCACCGCCCACAGTCAGTGGGATGAAGAGCCGGTCCGCCACCCGCTCCACCACGTGACGCATGGTCTCGCGCCCCTCGTGCGTGGCCGTGATGTCCAGGAAGCACAGCTCGTCCGCCCCCCCTGCATCATAGGTCGCGGCCTGCTCCACCGGGTCGCCTGCGTCCACGAGGTCTACGAAGTTTACGCCCTTGACCACACGACCGCAGTCCACATCCAAGCAGGGGATAATTCGTGTCTTAAGCATGGGGGAGCATATAGACCCCTGCACGCCTCTTGGAAACACAGAGTCGGCCCTTTTGTATGCCTATGCGGCCACCCGGGCGGCTCGACGGCGGTCGGCGGAGGTCGGGATGCGCAAGACACGGCGGTATTTCGTCACCGTCCGACGGGCTACAGCCACCCCCTGCGCGGCCAGACGCTGGACAATCTGGTCGTCTGAAAAAGGCTCCTGCGGGTCCTCGGAGGCTATGAGGGCGCGGATGCGTTCCCGCACGGCGGTACCCGCATGGGCCACCACGCCCCCGGTCCCAGCCAGGGCGCTGGAGAAAAAGAACTTGAGCGGCAAGAGGCCGCGGGGCGTGCCTATGAACTTGTCCGCGCACACGCGCGAGACTGTGCTCTCGTGCATGCCGATGTCAGACGCAATGTCCTTCAAGGTCATGGGAGCCAAGTGCGCGGCACCATAGGTAAAAAACCCGGCCTGCCGCTCCACAACTGCTCCCGCCACGGCCAGGATAGTCTTGGCGCGCTGGTCCAGGGCTTTGACAAGCCAAGACGCGCCCTCCAGCCGCTCCCGTAGGAACGTCCGCGCACGGGGGTCTCGCCCCGCGCTGGAGGCAACCTCGTTGTAATAGGTGCGGTTGAGGAGAACGCGAGGCAAGGTCGCGGCGTTCAGCTCCACGGCCCACCCGCCGCCCGCCGCCGGGCCCAGGGCGCGCATCAAAACGTCCGGGACGACCGCCACCACGGGCGTGTGGTCAAAGCCCGCCGCCGGCCGCGGAGCACAGGCCCGAACGCGAGCTATGCGCGCGCGCAGCCCCTCCTCGTCCACCCCGCACGTCCGGCGCAACGCCGCCATATCACCCTTCGCAAGAAGGGGCAGATTGGCCAGAAGGACCCGCGTTGGGGAGTCCATCTGCCCCCGCTCTGACAGTTGCATCTCCAGGCACTGCGCGAGGGAACCTGCGCCTATGCCTGTGGGGTCACAGCCGCGCAGGGCGGCCAGACCTTCTTCCACGTCCTCCACGCTGCACCCGAATTGGGCGGCCAGGGCCTCCGGGGTGGTCGTGATATAACCGGCCTCATCCAGCTGATCTATAAGCATTTCCCCTATGACGCGGGCCGGGCCAGGCGGCACGACCAAGAACATCTGCTGTGTCAAATGCTCCCGCAGCGAGAGAGGCCGAGCCAGGGCCTCCTCCAAGCTACGCCCAGGTGTACTCCGCACACCGGCCCCCACCCAGGGCGTTCCGGGGTCAAAATCGCGCGGCGCGTCCTCGCGCACAGGTCGCCCCAAAAAAGGGTTGGCCTCCATCTCCGCCGCCACGAACGCTGCGAGGTCATGGTTGGTCATCTGGAGCATCTCAATCGCCTGCCTAAGGCGCGGTGTCATGACCAACGCCTGGCCGGTTGCCTGCATAAGGGCGGGAGATTCACTACCCATGGCTGTGGACCATACCACAGACTACAACCAACGCAAGGCCCCCGGATCGGAACTTGCATGGGTCCGAGCTGGGCTTTTACAGCCCCCCCTCCAGGCGGGCCTCCTATCACATATAACGAGCAGAATTAGGTCGTGGCGGGCTTTACCTCCGGCGAGAGTTTGGTAGTATAGGACGTTGAAACAACCGAGGCGCGTGTTGGGGGGCAAACCATGACCTTTACTGCCCAAAGGATGAACCTCATAAAGCCCTCAGCCACCATGGCCATGACTGGCCGGGTCTTGGCCCTGCGGGAGCAGGGGGTCAATGTTATTGGCCTCTCCGCCGGAGAGCCGGACTTCCCCACACCCGCGCACGTCTGCGACGCGGCGGCCCGCGCCATGCAGGAAGGCCAAACACGCTATACCGACGTCGCCGGGACCCGCGCCCTACGGGAAGCTATTGTGGACAAGTTCCGGCGAGAGAACGGCGTGGCCTACACCCCGGAGCAGGTGATCGTGTCCGCCGGGGGCAAACAGGTGATCTACAACGCCTTCATGGCCTCCCTGGACCCGGGGGACGAGGTCATTATCCCCGCGCCGTACTGGGTGTCCTACGCGGACATGGTACTTCTGGCTGAGGGGAGGCCCGTTGTTGTCCCGTGTGGGGAAGAGGTGGGGTTCAAGCTGCACTCCTCGGCCCTGATGAACGCCATCACACCCCGGACAAAATGGCTGCTGCTTAACGCACCATCCAACCCCACCGGTGCCGCGTACACAGAAGGGGAGTTGCGTGCCCTGGCCGAAGTTCTGGACAGGCACCCAAACGTGCACGTAATGACGGACGACATTTATGAGCACATCCGCTACGACGGGCGGCCCTTCCACACCATCGCCCAGGTGGCACCATCGCTCTATGACCGAACCCTCACTGTGAACGGGGTCTCCAAGGCCTATGCCATGACCGGCTGGCGCATCGGCTACGCAGCCGGGCCGCAACCCCTCATAAAGGCCATGACGACCATACAGGGGCAGTCCACCTCTAACCCCTGCTCCATATCTCAGGCTGCGGCCCTGGCGGCCTTGACGGGGGATCAGACCTTCTTGACCCAGCGCGCACGGATGTTTGAGGTCCGCCGGGATCTCACCGTGCGGGCCCTGAACGACGCACCGGGGCTCTCGTGCCGCACGCCGGAGGGAGCGTTTTACGTCTTTCCTTCCTGCAAAGGGGTCCTTGGCAAGACCACGCCCCAGGGCAAGGTCCTGGAGAGCGACGAGGACTTTGTCGCCTACCTCCTGGAGACGAAGCAGGTTGCATGCGTCCACGGTGCCGCGTTCGGCATGTCGCCTTATTTTCGCCTGTCTTACGCCATCGGCCCCGATGCCCTGGAGGGTGCTCTGGAGCGCATAAAAGAGGCCTGCACAGTGCTGCGCTAGGTCCATATGGCTCTGAGAAAGAATAGAAATCCCGCTCTGGGGCCCAAGGGTGCCGCCACAGGTCGCATTAACGTGAGTGCCCCTGGCCTTCCTTGCGCACCGCGCTATACTCCGCCCATGCGCCCTGGTTCACTGGCCCTTGCCGTTGTCCTTGCCCTCGCGCTCTGGGTCCCCGCCCAGGCGGTGAGTGACCGGGTCCTGGCCGTGGTGGACGGAGTGGCTATCTCCAAGGGAGACGTGGAGGCCCGTGCGCGCCTTATGGTCTTGACGTCCCCAATGCGCGATGACCAGGCCACGCGGTCTGCGGCCCTTGAGAGCCTGATTACGGAGACGCTCCAGCGCCACGCGGCGCAGGAAGCTGAGGTGACTCCGGACGAGGCTGCGGTGCAGAAGGCCTTTGCAGACATAGCACGGCGGAACGGCCACACGCCGGAGCAGTTCCGGGCCGCGATGCGTGCGGCCGGAGTGGCCCCCCGGACTCTGGAAAAGAGGCTGGAGGCGGAGTTGGCCTGGGCGGCGGTGGTGGAGCGGACAATTCTCCCTACGGCCTCAGTAAGCGCTGGAGAGGTAGACGCGGCCCTGGCCCGCGCACAGCCGGACAGAGACGGCAGCCCGCCCTCTCGGGCGGCGGTGAGCCAGGCTATGCTCCGTGCGGAGGTGGAGCGCCTGGCCGCAGCGAAGATGCGGGCCCTGCGCGCGCAGGCGTTTGTAGAGCAGCGGTAGTGTGGTAGGCTTTGCGCTCGGTTATGAGGAGGGAAGGATCATGACACAGTTCTGGCGCCAAAACGGCCTGATCATCGCGGGAATCGCCCTGCCCCTTTTGGTCGCCCTGGGCGTCCTGGTGGTCAAAGAGGTGGAGCGGTCGCGCATCCCCCCGCCGCAGCACGCGGTGCTGTTTGCGGTATACGCCCCAGACTATTATCTTGATGCAGAAGAAGGGAGGCTATACCTGGTCTACAAAAAACCCCCCAGGCCTGGTTCGAGCATTAGAATGGTTGCTCTGGGAAAACGCGTTCGGTTATTCCTGTTTGACCCCGATGTTAGAACCTATCCCACTATTTTTTGAACCCACCAGAATATGAGAGCAAGGTCAACGAAACCTGACCATACTTTCATTTTTCTTTCCCATCGAATCACAAGTCTTTTGAACTTTATTTG
>Ga0272443_10003942_pt1 | contig 16833 bp, 15 predicted proteins | sample SSMAcet12_FD_193581 | JGI IMG/M metagenome (GOLD analysis project Ga0272443, IMG submission 193581) | Marine sediment archaeal communities from Little Sippewissett salt marsh, Falmouth, MA, United States - SSM-Acet-12 | ecosystem: Environmental > Aquatic > Marine > Wetlands > Sediment ... | reverse complement strand
ATGGGACATGGCCATGATGATGGCATCTACATCCATCATAACGAGATTTTCCAACTGCGTGGACTGTGTTTCTATAGAGCCCATTGAATTCAACTGAACCAGTTCCCAACCTCTGTCTTCACACAACTTGGCAAATTCATTTGCTACCCTTGCTTGTGCTTCAGAAGAAAAATTAGTTGCGATAAAACCGACTTTGACGGCGAACATAGAAGTTGTTAAAATCAAAACGACACATAACACTGTTAAAAGTTTTTTCATTTTGTTTCCCCCTTTTCTATTTTGCCTCCAGCCTTTTTGCCTGGAGAGAAGTGATGGTTACAGATAATATGATAATTGCACCTTTTGTTATATCCTGCATGTAATATGGAGCACCGGCTAAGGTCATTCCGTTATTTAAGATCCCAATCATTAATGCACCAATAAAAGTACCAAACGGATTGCCTCTTCCTTTGTTTAATACTGTCATCCCCAAGAGAGCAGCTGCAAAAGTGTCCATCATAAATCCTGAAGCACCTTCCGGGTTTGCAGCTCCCAATTTTGATGTTAAAAGGATTCCTGTAAACGAAGCACCCAAGCTTGAAAGCGTTAAAGCAATAATGGAATATTTATCCGTATTAATACCCGCTAATCTGGTTGCGATTTTGTTAGAACCCGTTGCCTGCATATATTTTCCGATTTTCATGTTATTTATGAAAATATGAGCAACTATTATGACTATTGCCATGATGATAACAAGTGACGGTATCGGTCCAACGCTTCCTCTGCCAAGAGCCAGGAAGGATTCCGGCATTTCACCGTATAAAGAAACGCCTTTGGTATACGCATAAATGAAACCCGTTGCAATGATACCCATAGCCAACGTTGTAATAAGTGAAGGAATACCAACTTTTGTGACCAGAAGACCTGAAGTAACTCCGAAAGATCCCCCAATCAAAAGTGTTAGGATGATGGCGAAAAATGGGTTCATACCCGAAAAAATAAAACCTGCCACTATTACCCCGGTTAAACTTGCAACATGGGCAAACGATAAATCAAGCTCATCAACGATTAAACACATGGTAAACCCTTCGGCAATGATAGCCAGTAGAGCTATTTGCCTAATGATATTGATTAGATTTCGTGGATTTACAAACCCGCGAACAAAAACTGAAAAGAAAACAAATATCAGGGCTAATGCCAATAATGTTCCAAACTTCGTCAATAATTGTTGAAAATTAATTTTTTTATCAGTCACTATACTTACCTCCTAGCATAGCAGTGAGGATTTTTTCATCGTTGTAGGGAGGAGTGAATTCACCTGCAATCTCGAAATTTTTCATAACAAATATTCTGTCGGATATCGCAATGAGTTCTCTCAAATCAGAACTGATAAACCAAACACCAGACCCCTTTTTTGCAATATCGCCCATTATCTTGTATATTTCCGTTTTTGCATCCACATCAATCCCTTGCGTTGGTTCATTGAAAATCCAGATGTGGGCATTTTCACCCATCCATTTACCCACTGATACCTTTTGCTGATTACCCCCGCTGAGCGTTCTAACTTCTTGCAATGGAGAAGAAACCTTGATGGAAAATTTGGAAATCGCCTTATTGACAAATTTTCGAACTTGACTGTTCATAATAAAACCAAACTTTGTCAATTTGCCTAAATGTGCAAGTGAAAGATTTTCCTTGACCGTCATCTGAACAAGCAGACCCTCTTCCCGACGTTTTTCGGGAATCATGACCAATCCTTTTGTAATACTATGACCGGGAGATTTTGAGATAAAAGGAGAACCCTTCAGCTTGATCTCTCCACTATCTTTCTTTTTACCTGCGAAAATGGAAAGCGCCAATTCAGATCTTCCCGACCCTTCTAACCCTGCAAATCCAACGATTTCTCCCGATTTTATTGAAAAAGAGACATTTTTCAGCCCGCTTTTCTGATGGGAAAAATTGGATACCGAGAATATTTCTTCGCCAATATCCACCTCGTATTTCGGGTACTGGTTTTCAAGTTCTTTAGATATCATCAGCGTAATGAGTTCATTTTCCTTAACCCCTTTGTTTTCCATTGTTTTTACAATTTTCCCATTCCTCAGAACGGTTATTCTATCGGATAAATCAAGGACCTCTGAAAGGTGATGCGTGATGTACAAGATCGTGAGTCCCCGATTTTTCAAATCACGAATGAGTTTGAACAAAATCTCTGATTCTTCAATGCTCAATGGGGCTGTCGGTTCATCAAAGATAACGATTTTTGGATTTCTGAAAAGTACCTTCAGGATTGTTAGCATCTCTTGTTGAGCACTTCCCATTTTATTTGCCGGTTGAGAAAAATCAACTTCCAGGTTATATTTCTTCATAAATTCCTTTGATTTTTCAACCATACTTTTTTTCTGTAAAAAACCCGCTTTTGATTCTTCCAACCCCAAAAAAAGGTTCTGATACCCTGAAAAATGGGGGACTAATTCTCTTTCCTGATGTACAACACCTATGTATTCTGCAGAATCCTTTGGAGAATGAAAGTGCATCGTTTGACCATCTATGGCAAAACTCCCTCCAGTAGGTTTATAAACTCCGGCAAGTATCTTAACAAGAGTAGATTTACCGGCACCGTTTTCTCCAACAAGAGAATGAATTTCTCCTTGTTCAAGGTTGAAGTCCACGGAATCAAGAGCGACTACACCAGGAAATTCCTTTGTCAACTCCTGAGTTTCAAGTATTTTCATAGGATTTTCTCTCTCACTTTCTTTGCCTTCTGCATAAATTCTTTTGCTTTATCAGGATCTACAGGATTAAAGGTGTCTTTATCTATTTTTATGCTTGTTCCCATAATGACACCGTCACCAAGTTCCAACATTTTTTCAAGGTTATCCAGGGTTGTTCCTGTGCCTACAATAACTGGTTTTCCAACGGACCCTTTTCTGGCATTCTTTAAATCTTCCTCAGCTATTTCACTGCCTGCGGTTGTTCCTGCAAGACATACCGCATCTGCCAAACCGAATTTTACCGCTCCTCTTGCAATATCTTCGATCCTTCTTCCACCCAGTGGTTCTGTGTGACCGCTTATATTGGCGAACACTTTAAAATCGGCATCGATTGAAGATTTGATTCTTTGAAGCTTCCCGGCATCAGGGTCAACCATACCCCAATCACCAACAAAAACCCATGATAAGAAGATTCTTACAAAATCGGCATTAACAGATTTTCCGATTGCGATGGCTGCCTCAGGATCAGCCAAAACAGACAAACCAAAGGGTGTTTTTATCTCTCTGGTTACTTCGCCAATAAGATAACTCATAGCAGCCACCGTTGTTTTAGAAACATCCGACAAATATGGCCTGTCGCCCTCGTTGCTAAAACTGACCCCATCAAAACCGGCGTTTAATAAAGCTTCACAATCTCTTTTTGCCGTTTCCAAAATCTTTTTCATTCCACCTTTTCGATCATAAAGTGGTGAGCCTGGAAGCGGCTGAAAATGCACCATCCCTAAAATCGGTTTTTCTACACCAAACATCTCCTTTAATCCATTCATACTGTATTAACCTCCGTTTTCAAGAATATATAGACATGTTTCCGAATCTGTTATAAGATAATTCAGAATCCCGCTTTTTAAAGCTGCTTTAACACTTCTGATTTTTTTTGGACCGCCACCTATTCCTATTCGTTTTTTTACATTTTTCAACTGTTCATACGGGATTGAAACCATTCGTTTATTGTACTCAATATTCATTTCACAGCCATTGGCATCGATAATACGACCTAAAATATCTCCTACAGCCCCTTTTTCTTTAACCGATTCAACGGCTTTATCACTATCTGTCAAAGATGGGAAAATACTGTATTCAATCTCAGGACCAATTGAAAAAATTGCTGTATTGATTTCCCGCCACATGTTTACTACGGCAGATATCTGAGGTTCACTTAAAAAGACATTCTTTGTTTCCTGTGAACTTAAAATCGCAGGGGATAACAATAACTGAAAGCTGCAATTTAAAATATTCGCCATTGAACTTACTAACTTATTGGTCTCATTTTGAAGATTTTTCAGACCCCAACCACCCATTAACGGTATGATTTGTAAACCAGGTATATGGTTAACACCATCAAAAGATTCGATCATTTCATAAATACCCATACCTGCACCAATTCCGACTTTATCTCCAGGTTTTACAATGTCAAAAAATAATTCACTTGCCTTTCTCCCCAGCAACTTCTTGATATGCCAATCATCTTTATCTGAAGGTGTTTCTACAACAACCGCATCAATCAAATTGAATTTTTTCTTCATTAACTCTTCTATCTGCAAAACCCGATTTTGAACATTGACAATTTGAACCTTTACAAAGCCTTGATTCAGTGCTTCCTGAAGAATTCTCGAAACAGTCGGGACTGAGATTTCCAATTCTTTGGCAATTTCCTTTTGGGAACTTTTTTTTATGTAGTACAACTCGGCTACTTTTATGATTAAATAATTTTAATACATACTCACCTCCTGAAAATTCTTTCTGAAATTATTTTCATTATACTTTTTTTTTGACATAAATCAAATGCTAACCAGCGGCATTAATCTTCATTTATTTGCTTTTAAATCTGATTAGCGTTCAAAACATTCGATTTTCGTATAATTTCATTCCTTTTGAAAAAACCAAAAAAATGTTCAAACTTTTACACAAATGATCGTTTACAGAAGAACCACTACACAAAAGGCAAGTTTAAGGTGTATAATCGAGATGTAATCCAAAAAAGTTCTTAAATCCATAATATACAGTGATATCCTTTTGCTCCTTTTCAACCCTAAAGCTTCAGGAAGAACAGGTTTTTGATTGGTTTTATAAGGTTTGTAAAAAAAAAATCAAAAGAAAGTGAGGTGAGACTGCTGTTAAAACGGACAGATGCGACCGAATTAAAGCAAAAGATCAGAATACATACGCTTGGATCCGTTTTTGCAACAGTTGGGTAAAATGAAGAAGAATACAATAGTATTTCTACTTATGTTCGTCATATTGGTGTCAATGTCTTTTGCATCTTTCGACCGATTTAAACTTGATTTTTCGGATTGTAGCTTGGTTTATGTGCCTTCCAGTCAGACACTTCAGATTTCCACCCTGGGAAAGGTCCTTTCTTACGGGCAGGGGTGGACAGTTCAGCAGGTGTACTCCTATTTATATCATTTTAAACTAAACACATGGTCTGGTTTTTATTGGATGGTGAATACTTCCCGCAGGGAGGTCTATCGGGTAACAGGAGGCACTTTTGGATCTGTAGGGGGAAATCAGACCAAATTGAACATCAACGTTGATGTAACAGGTTCAGGTAATTCACCCACACGATTTTCCCTTCGATTTACAGATGCTTATCTGATTTATACACAAGCTACCAGGAGTATCCAAATAGCCGCAGCAAGTACCGTGTTGTCATATGGTCAGGACTGGCAAAAAGCGGAAGTACACCCCTATCTGATACACATTAAACAAAATAACTGGTCAGGATTTTACTGGAAGGTCAACACGTCCACCAAAAAACTGTACAATCACCAGGGGGGTACTTTTGGCGTTGTTTCCCCCGGAAGCGAAACGCTTTTAAACGTTCCTGTAACCGTGTATGGTCAGCAGTCAACACAGAACTACAATCTTAATTTGTCTTCAACAGGTGGTGGATCAGTAACGGGAAGCGGGCAGTATTCTGCCGGGTCGATGGTCAACATTCAAGCCATTCCCAATGCCGGCTATCACTTTGAACATTGGACGCGTGGTGCATTGATCATTAGTAATCAGGCGAATTACTCCTATCAAATGCCTTCAGAAAACGTAAGTTTGACGGCTCACTTCTCCCTAGCCATACAACCTTTGGGGTTCACGCTTGATCTCCAATTGAACCCTCCTTCGGGTGGGTCTGTTTCAGGGAGCGGATCATATTCTCCGGGAGCCTGGGTCAATATTCAAGCCACTGCAAATCCTGGTTATCAATTCACCGGTTGGACACGAACAGACTCGTCTACCGGATGGCCTGGCGTTCCTTATTCCAATCAGTCTAATTTCGGATTGAATATGCCGGCCCAGAATTTGACATTAGTGGCAAATTTTGAGCAACAAGCTATTCCGGGACAACCAATATTAGGTGTTTACGTTGAAGATCATCCCTTAGGAGTCATTGTTACAAATATCATGGGCGGCTATCCCGCAGCAGGCAGAATACAAAACGGTGATGTTTTAACTAACATTCGTTTCCTGAGCAATGGGGCTGTTACTAGTCTGGGAGGAGGGATGGTCCGTATTGGCATGAATACCATCAATGTCAATTTCCCCAGTGGCACCCCGATTCAAAATACATCGCAACTACAATCGTTTATAGCCAATATTCCAATGGGAAATGCAGCTGCTATATGGATCTTAAGAGGCGGTGTTTATCGTTTGTTTGTCTGGCTTAATCCTGGAACGGCGTTTTCATCCAGCTATATATTCTAAAAGTCCTTTTGAAATAGAAGGAGACTTTCTTAATCAAAAAATTTCTACTAATCAAAAAGAAACCCGGAAGTGTTTATTTCAGACACTTCCGGGTTTTTCTTACAATCTTTTTGTGTTTATTCTACCGGTGCCCAGACTTGAATACCCGGGAATTCGCTGTGGATGATGTATAGTTTTCCGTCTGGCCAATCCGTTGCCTTGATAACTTTGTAGAAAATCGTATCCCCACTGGTCTCTGCAAGATCAGACAAATCGTGAGTTTTGAAGGCATCAAGTCTTTCACCTGCCTGGTTGTAAATATTCACCCAGTATTCAGTCTCGTTTTTAACCGTTAAAATGATAAACTGGACTGTTTCGTAATCATTGAAAATATCCGGTAGGATATCAATCACATTCCCGTGGGAAAGGGGAACTTCAAACAATGTACTGGTCACTCCTGTTTCAGGATCAAGCGTAAAGACATCTTGTCCGGAATCTCTGCTACCGGATGGCAAACTTAAGTTGAATACACACATGGCCGTTTTACCATTCAACGCTTGGTTATAGGACGCCTGATGCATGTTCCCCAGTCCTACACAACCTTGTCCTAATGGGAATTGCTGTGCATCGATATTCAAAGTCGAATGACCATTTGAATCCTTTGTGATGAAACTCGTTTTTCCTGGTCCATTGTCAAAATCGAGTTGCCCGGGTTGACCGGTTTGTCCTCCAGGGAACGTATGAATTCCGGTGAGTGTTTGTCCGTCACTCTCAAGCTTTTTCACCTGATCGGGCAGTAACAGGAAGTTTGTTTTATTATTTCCGTCAAATGCGTAGCCAATCGCATCGGGTGGTAAAGTCGCATGGGGATACTTGTTACCAAATGCTCCTCCCGTTAATTCTCCATGCATAATCTGCGTTTCATCTTCCGCTTTTTTGGTTAAAACATTGAGGAAATTTTTCTGTTGTTGGTAATCAGGGTAGAAATCCATACCAATCGGTTTAGGGATATCCGTTTCACCAATAAGTTTTTCTTTTGTGTAGCCCGACGGGGTTTCTTCACAAACGCATTCGATGGTACAGGTGAGCGAATCGGAACCAAAGCGGTTGAAAGCGGTGATGGTGATGACATTGCGTCCCTTTTGAAGGGTGACGGGGATACTGTATTTGTTTTCAGCGTCCGGTTCAACCGAGTTTTCAATTAAGTCACCTCCGGAGCCTACCTGATGAAACAAATTTGTCATTTTCCAAGCATCGTTAATCGAGCCTGCATAATCATAAATTTTTAAAATGTACGTGCATTCGTCATTTTCACAATTACTGACTTCAGTAGGAGGTTCGGGATCAAACTCTATCCACGGAACTCTTCCCCTCTCGATACTATGTTCTTCTTGATTCGATTCTCCATTTTCATTGATTCCGACGAAACTTAATTCATTACCTCCTTCGGAAATGCTCCGATCCACTGAATAAAGATACCCTTCATCCGTTTCCTCATCGTAAACGGGACTTTCAATCACATCAGGCCCCAGCCCGTTGTTCCACATCTTAAATGCTTCCATGACTTGATCTGCTGTGATTTTGATTTCTATAGTATCAAAAGTGGTGGTTGGCGGTAAGTCCGGATCCAAATGAATGGTGGGAGAGGATGATTCTTCACACACACATTCAATCGTACAGGTGAGGGTGTTGGATGTGCCAAAACGGTTTTTAGCAGTAATTGTGATGACGTTGGTTCCCTTTTGAAGTGTCACGGGTATTGGAACATTACCATTGACATCTGTCTGGAAATCTGACATGCTATATGGATCTCCCTCTCCAACTTGGGTAGTGATCTCATTGCAGCCATTTTCACAGCTTATGGTTATTGTCACTTCACATTCGTCTTGAACACAATTGGTGACTGGATCCTGAGGCTGCTCGGCAAAGTCAATGACAGGCGGTTCCCCTTTTTCGATATTATGCTGAAGAAGATTTGAAGGCCCAACTGCATTTTCCCCCTGAACTTCAATCTCATTGTCACCATCTTGAAGTTCAACCGTTGTTTCATAGTTGTACATCTCTCCGTCTTGTTCAGCTTGTGGATTTTGTATAACCTGCTCTTGGCCGTTAGTCGTAACTTTCAGTGTGTCCAGTTCCTTATCAGATGTGATATTGAGTTTAGCCGTACCTTCCGTTGTGGTATCCGTTGGCGGCTTGTCAGGATCCCAGGTTATTTCAGGTGCGCCCTCTTCAGGACAGACACATTCTATCGTAAAAGACAATTCAGAAAAAGACAGATAACTTTCCCCTTTAAGGGTGATATTATTAATGCCCCTTTCTAAGGTAATGGAGACCTGATATGTCCCTTCTTCTCCTTCCTCAAAATCAATTTGTTCAAAACCTTGTTCTTCGCCAAATTTTATCAATAGTGTATCAAGAGGCCTGTCCGTTTCAAATTCTATGGTGATTTCACAAGTGTCTTCCACGCAGTTGTAAACTTTTTCCGGGACATCACCTATTAGTTTGAAAAGCATATCAGGATTATAATCTGCACAATGGGTTGCCATAAACATAATGCTCATAAAGATCAAAATGGGTATGACTAAAGTGATTTTCAGACGCTTCAACGTTTTCATACAACACCTCACTTTTTTGAATTCCTGTCTTTTATATAAGTTGACTAAAACGTACAAACAAAATAGATTTTCTCAGCGGGGACAGTAGCGGCGATTTGCGTATCGTCGGGACTGTCCCCCGAAAGTTCGAATCTTTAGTTCAATTTATATAGCTCAAGAATTCTAAATTATATATAGTATTGTCCAAAAGACCTTCTTATCTGATGTATGGGGTGATGATTAGTTCCACTTTTTTTCTCAACGAAGCCATCATGTCATCCTTGTCATACTGATCTTCATAAGTATAAAGGAGAAGTTCAAAAAAGACAGCGGCAAATATAGTTGAGGCAGCTGTTTCCGGATTGATTTCTTTTAGAAATCCTTTTTCCTGCATCTGTTTTATTAACCGTGCCAATTCTTCCATTGCCTTAAAATCCGTTTCGGCGAATTTATTGAAAATTTTTCGTTTTTTCTTTGATAGAAACGTGGAAAGATGAAGAATCTCTTTGATAACCGTTTTTGGCAGTTTAAAAACTATTTTGAAACTTTTTGTGATGTATTCCAAAATGATTTCAATGATATTTTCATGTGTAATATCTTCGCTGAGTAACTCATCACCGGATAAATCGATATTTTCAAGCATGGCTTCCATATAGAGATTGGCCTTGGATGAAAAATAGTTAAAAAGTGTTCCCTCTGCTATTCCTACGAATTCACTGATATCCTTTGTTTTGGTATCTTCATAGCCTTTTTGTGAGAAAAGTTTAAAAGCTGTTTCCAAGATTTCTTTTCTGATCTTTTCCTTTTCTTGCTTATTAATCCGCGCAGACATGATTACTCCTTTTCGAAAACAGATAAAATATTAATATGAGTGTACTCATATTATACAAAAAAAGAAATGCCCTGTCAAATCTAATAAGCTGAAAATTTGACAGAAAGATTTACATATGCTAATATAACAATAGAAAAAGGAGGAATCGATCATGACATCGATTTATTTTACGGATACACTCGCACTGGAATCGCTCTGCACAACAGCAAAGAGATGAATCATTGTGCAGAGCTAAAATAGAAGCTTAAACGCTTTTCTTATTCATCGCAAATAACGAAGCTCGTGTCATATTGAACAACATATGATAATGTTTGTGTATTTGTGTTGAAAAATAGATAAAAAAGGCTGTGAACAATGTTTCATTCACAGCCTTTTGTTTTTTTTATGAATGATCACTTATAAATGATTGAGTATTAAAGCAGAAGGCAGATGTTAATCATCTACTTTCTGCTTTTTTTTATGAGGAGGACAACTAATGAGTTTATTAACTATTGAAAAATTATCACACGGTTTTGGAGATAAGTCACTCTATCAATCGGCATCATTAACCCTAAATAAAGGAGAACGCATGGGTATTGTGGGCCATAACGGATCGGGAAAAAGCACCCTGATCAAAATCTGTACCGGTGTTTTGATACCGGATCATGGTCGAATTCAATGGCATCCGAAGATTAGGGTCGGTTATCTGGATCAGTACGCCGTGGTGAATCAAAATTTAACCATCGAAGCGTTTTTAGAGTCTGCTTTTCAAAATTTATTTGAGATTGAAAAAAAGATGTTGCAGTTATACGAGTCCCGTTCAGACAATCCAGCTCATCTCAAACGAGCGGCAGAATACCAAGAACAGCTTGAAGCAGGAAATTTCTATCATATCCAAACGGAAATTGAGAAAACAGCTCAAAACCTTGGCCTATCCGCTATCGGATTGGATAGAAAAATAGCCCAACTCAGTGGTGGCCAACGGGCAAAGGTTATTTTGGCAAAGCTCCTGCTGGAAAAACCTGATGTATTGTTACTGGATGAACCCACCAATTTTCTGGACAGCAATCATGTGGATTGGCTCGCCAGTTATTTGTCCAATATCGAACAATCCTTTATGATTGTTTCCCATGATCATGCTTTTTTGAAAAGAATTTCCAACTGTATCTGTGATGTGGAAAATGGACAGCTTAAGAAATACAACGGAACCTATTCAGATTATATCAGACAAAGACATCATAACCGGGAGACTTATATACGGCGTTATGAAGCGCAGCAAAAACACATCAAAAAGACAGAAGAATTCATCAGAAAATATATAGCCGGTAGCAAGAGCAAAAATGCCAAGGGGAGGAGAAAACAACTGGCCCGATTGGACAGAATCGCCCCGCCAAGCGGGCCACAAAAGGCACCGGTGTTTAAATTTCATAGCAGCGGATCACTTAATCACTCACTCCTTGTTCAGAATCTAAGCATCGGTTACAAAGAACCCTTAATTTCCAATCTGGATTTTAAAATCACCAACGGAAAAAAAGTGGTCATTACCGGGTTCAATGGCATTGGCAAAACAACGCTCATTAAAACATTGACCGGTGAACTCAAACCTATCAAGGGGAACCATCAGTTTTCAGATAACTGTTCCATCAACTATTATGCCCAAGATTTGAAATGGAGCGATCCGGAGTTATCCCCCTTGGAAATTGTCAGCAACGCTTACACAGACTTAAAAGAAAAAGAAATCCGCAAGCATTTATCGCGATGTGGGATTTCCAGAGAACATGCCAGGCAACCCATAAAAACATTAAGTGGAGGAGAACAGACAAAAGTCAAGCTTTGCTTATTAACACTGTCTCCATCCAATTTCCTGATCATGGACGAACCCACCAATCATCTGGACAAAAAAGCCAAAGCCTCACTAAAAGAAGCCTTTCAACGCTTCAACGGCAGCATGATTTTGGTATCCCATGAAAAGGAATTTTATCAGGGATGGGTGGATGAGATTATACATATTCAAAAAAATTGATAATCTTTTCTTGTCCCAAAATGGTTGAAAAGTCAAGTTTTTTATTGAAGACTTGACTTTTTTTATGTTAGTATGTATAATAAACGTTATATAACATATGTTATATAATAAAAACGATAAAAGGAGAGATGTAGATGCCGCCTAAAAAGAAGTTTACAAAGGAACAAATCATCGATAAGGCATTTGAGATTGCAAAAAAAGAAGGCATTGAATCCATTACCGCAAGAAGGATTGCGGAAGAGTTGAAGTGTTCTGTAGCCCCTATATATTTTAATTTTAAGGATATTGAGCATTTAAAGCAAGCGGTTGTTCGTAAGATTTTTGAATTAATGAGAAAACTTGCTCAAACAACATATACCGGTGACAAGTTCTTAGACATCGGCATTGCCAGTCTAAAATTTGCTAAAGAATACAGTGTTCTCTTTCGGGAACTGGTTTTACAAAATAATCCGTATATGGATGATTACGATCAGGAACTGGGCAACGACATGATTGGTGAAATCATCCAAGAAAAAGAGTTAAATCAGTTTTCTGAAGAAGAGGTGGGAATCATCTTTTTAAAAATGAGAATATTTCAACTGGGACTTTCTGTGATGGTTGCCAACGATTTATTACCGAAAGATTTTGATGAAGACAAACAAATTGAATTATTAAAAAGTGCCGGAGAAGATGTTATTCAATCAACACGTTTTAAAACTCAAAAATAAAAGGAGATGAATGGGATGAAAAAAATAGTCATTATTGGTGGAGGAATTGCCGGTTTAAGTGCAGGCATCTTTGCACAAAAAAACGGATTCGAGAGTATTATTTTGGAAAAGCACTCTATACTCGGTGGAGAATGCACCGGTTGGGACAGAGACGGGTATCATATTGACGGTTGTATTCATTGGTTGGTTGGGACAAAAGAAGGTACCCCCATGAATGATCTTTGGAAATCATTGGGGGCGTTAGAGGGGGTGGGCATCTATCATCCGGACGCCTTTTTATCTTTTGAACACGAAAGTGCTACCATCAACATTTACAGAGACATCGAAAAAATGAAAACTTCCTGGACAGCCATTTCTCCGCAAGACAAGGAAGTAATCGAAGAATTTTGTGAGGACTTGAAAAAATTGGATTCTTTTGAAGTTGATGCTGAAAAACCCATGGATTTAATGACCCTTAAAGAAAAAATAAAGAAAATGGTTTCCATGAAAGATGCTGGTATGATCATGAAAAAATACGGGAAAATCACTCTTAATGAGTTCGGCAATCGGTTCAAACATCCGGCATTGAAAGAAATGTTCTCGACCTTTTTGCCCGAACACTACAGTGCGGCCTTTTTATTCTTTGGCTTGGCCACCTTCACAAAAGATGAATCGTCTATTCCCATCGGCGGATCGAAGGCGATGGCCCTTAGAATGGCTGAAAAATATCAGGCATTAGGTGGAGAAATGTTGACAAACCGGGAAGTCATTGAGATTGAAATCAATACAAAGAATGTGAAAAAGATTGTCTGTAAAAACGGAGAATCCTACACCGGCGATTATTATATTGCTGCCTGTGATGCCCATTTTTTATTCCAAAACCTATTAAAAGGCAACTACACAGACAAAAAATATGCCATGAGATTTACAAATCCCCAGGATTATCCGTTGGCTTCCAACATGTATATCGGAATTGGTTATGAAGGAGAAATGGGTGATCAACAAAGATCGGTAAAATTTCCGATTAAACCATTCACAATCAATCAAACACCCATCGAACATCTTCTGGTTAATCATTATGGTTATGAACCTTCTTTTGCTCCAAAGGGCCATACGGTTTTAACTTGCGCCATTAATCAATTTGGCGATGATTATGAATATTGGAAAAACTTAAAGAAAGATACTAAAAGCTACAAAGCAGAAAAAGAAAGGGTCGGCCAAGCAGTCATAGAAAGATTGACTCAAAAATTCCCTGAAATGAAAAGAAAGCTCAAACTGTTGGATGTCGCCAGTCCAGTCACTTACGAAAGATATTGCAATGCCTATAGAGGGGCCTTTATGGGATTTTTGCCAACACTCAAAGGGAAGATGATGGCACATACGGGAAAAATCAAGGGGTTGAAAAATCTAATGCTCAGCGGGCAATGGTTACAACCGCCCGGAGGGCTCCCCAACGCTGCTATTACTGGGAAAGATAGCGTCATGAGGATTTGTAAATTAGAAAAACGCACGTTCAAAACCTGAATAGCCTCAGGAGCTGTATTTTTTAACGACAAAAGTTTTAAGAATTTAATAAAAATGATTAAAAAAAGCTGGTTAAAACCAGCTTTTTTATATAGATAACGGTCGCAAAAAATCCTGAACGTCCTCTTTTATAAGCATTATAGCCAGTCTGTAAAAGACTAAATGTTCATTTCTTCATACTACTTGACATTGCATAGTAGTAATTGTATAATAAAATCACTACTTTACATTGCAATGTAGTTAGGAGGGAAAATATCAACAACTCACAAATACTTAAAGGTTTGCTTGAAGGATGTATTCTCAAATTAATTGAAAAAGAGGAAACGTATGGCTATAAGATTTGCGAAGACCTTTCTAAAGGAGGACTTGTTAAAGTGAATGAAGGAACAATCTATCCGATACTTCTCAGGCTTGAAAAGAAACAACTGATAAATTCAACTAAAAAGAAATCATCATTAGGCCCTAAGAGGAAGTATTTCACCATCTCGGAAGAAGGCAACAAATATCTTCAGGATTTTGAAAATGACTGGTATTCGATTAAAGATGTGGTTGATCATTTTCTTAATCAAGAATAGGAGTTGAAAGTTATGAAAATGAATAAAAAAACCAAAACACTGTTATTATTTTCGATTGTTTTATCGATACTGCTTATATTAACTACCATCACATATTTGATGAAGTCTTTTGAGAATAGTGGCATGACCTCAGGACTTTTAATATTTAGTATTAGCGTTATTTGTGTCGCGTTATTATCTGTCTTGATTGTTTTTATCCTCAGAAAGCGGAAAGAAAAGCAATATGAATTATTAAGCGAAGATTTCAAAGATGTTTTGGATGATATTATGCTTGGAATCAATTCTTCAAACATGAATGCATTCTCTAAAAAGCAAGTAGAAGAGGACCTCTTGGATCTTTTTGCACAAGCTGACGATGACGGGAAAAATGCAGTTGATGTCGTTGGTGAAGATCAAGATAAGTTTGTAGAAGAAGTGATCAAAGCTCATGGTGCAAAACATAATTTTTGTACTTATGAACTATCCGGCTTGCAATATTTCGTAATTTATCTTTTTCTCGCACATCTCTATGAATTTTTAAAGCATATGAATGAGAACAACGCTTTTTTTGAAGTATCTGTAGAAAACTCAACGATTTTCCTCTTTGCTTTGATATCGTTTATCACAATACCCGTTGTTATGGCTGTTTACAGAAAAACCATCGTCCAAAACAAGATCACGCCTCTGGTCATTTCATATATTTCAGTACCTGTTATTACTTTTGCGGGATTTATTTTACTGATGGAGTTTTTACCCGCACTTAGTTCAGAATCAGGCATGGTCGATTTTTTAATCAATCAAAGCACAACCATCGTTTCCGGTCTTTTTTCAATGATTGGTTTAATCGCATTATTTACTTTAGCTATGATTTTAAAACGGATGATTCAAAGGATTTCGCTGAAGAATTATTTCTCAAAATGAAAACAACTGGGGGGAGGCGTTCTGTCTACCCTTCCCCCATTTCTTTTCGTTAAACTCTTTTAAAACTAAACACCGTAAACAATATTGAAACAAGACTTACAACAGAAAACATACCCACCATGACCCAATCACCATTTTGTCCATAATATCCCGCAGCATTAATCACTGAATAGAGTAATAGTCCCATTGCTACTAAGAATAATTTCTCGGCCCTTTTTGATTTTCTTAACAATCCTATCCCACTGATGATTAATACGATTGCTAACAATAATTCAGAAAGAATATGAAACGATATTCTAAATTATTCTGTTTTTAACTCCGGGATTTGATCCGTAAAAAACAACATAATCCATAAGCTTATTAACGAAATGCCAATGACAATAGAATACAATGCTTTTGTTTTTCTTAATTGCATAATAGATTGACCTCCACAGTTTTTTTCTTTTCTTGAAATCATATCATAAAGATAGTTATCTAACATCTTTTTCAGTTTTTACTCCATCGCTATGTTAATATTTTACCATCAAAGGCCTGCTTTATAACACAGTGGTATTTCTAATCATTCAAAGAAAAAATGTTGACAATGTACACGGTGCATGATATGATTAAATATGAAGACATACAATTGGAATATCCAAAAAAATGAAATGCTCAAGAAGAAGCGAAAAGTTTCATTTGAAAAGGTTATGGATGCTATGATGAATGGCAAAATCCTTGATGTCATCAAACATCCCAATTCAGAAAAATACCCTGATCAAAAAATCTTTGTTGTTGATATTGATGATTATTGTTACTTGATTCCATTTGTGGAAAACGATGAAGAAATCTTCCTGAAAACAATATTTCCCAGCAGGAAATACACCAAAAAATTTAAGGGTGGTAAAAACCATGAAGGATAAAAAAATAGAATTTTTAGATCAAGAAGAAAAAGATCTGTATGAAGCAGTAGAAAAGCAGAAAACAGACTCTCTAAAAGAAGATTTACAACATTATATACAGATTGCAAAAAACACAATTGAGAAAAATCACCGCATCAATCTTCGGATAAACGAGAAAGATTTGAGAAAAATAAGAGAAAAGTCCATTGAACTTGGAGTACCTTATCAAACCCTCATCAACATGATTTTACACCAATTTGCTGAGGGCAAATGCTCATTTAAAAACCGTGATTTTGATAGCATTCAAAATTAGTATGACTTTTCAAAGCAAACTCTAAGATAATTCTAACCTCCCTCTAAGGTTTGAGGTTTAAAATCAAGATGTAAAACAAATTTAGGAGGGAAAAA
>Ga0272443_10003941_pt1 | contig 16838 bp, 14 predicted proteins | sample SSMAcet12_FD_193581 | JGI IMG/M metagenome (GOLD analysis project Ga0272443, IMG submission 193581) | Marine sediment archaeal communities from Little Sippewissett salt marsh, Falmouth, MA, United States - SSM-Acet-12 | ecosystem: Environmental > Aquatic > Marine > Wetlands > Sediment ... | reverse complement strand
GAAAAATATCGAGCAGCAGAAAACATTAAAGCCGCGCGCTTATATAAGACTTTCCACTGTATTCCCCGTAGCTTTTTATCTCAGCGGTGAGCAGGAAGAAAAGAACACTCCCTGGCTGCAGGGGTTTACCAATAATATCGCCAGAGGAGGAATCTGTCTTACAGTAAATGATCTTTGGTGGGGGTTTTGGGATAAGCTGGTCCCGGGCCGGGAACTGGTTCTGGATATAGCTTTGCCTTTCCGGAAAAAAGGGATCTCTGCTCTGGTTAAAGTGGTCTGGAAAAAAAAGGAACAGACAGTATATTTCCCCCGCTATCTGCTTGGTCTGGAATTTGTTAAAGTAAACAAAAAAGATTCAGATCTGCTTTTCCGCTATGCTTTGGCCAAAAAACTGGTACCCAGATTTTCAGCTTTGCTTTTGTTCTGTCTTTTAGGCATTTCTTTTTTGCTCTGGCAGGAGCAGACTGAACTGGTCAGACAGAATAACCATCTTTTGCACGAGTACCGTCAGTCTTTAATTCAGGCTGATCAGTATAAACAGGTCCTGACTGAGCAGGAGCAGAGTATTGATTTTTATGCTCAGCGTCAGTCCGGGCTGGAACAGGATCTGGCAGGATTAAAACAGAGGCTTTCTCTGGAGCAGTCCCGTTATCAGGATTTGCTGACTGAGGAGCAGCTGAACAGAGAAGAACTGGCTTCTGCGGCAAAGATCAAAAAAGAGATCGCAGCTTTGACCAGAAAAAAAGAGCTGCTTTTTCGCGAGAATGAATATCTCCGGCGTAAAATCGATCTGGCCCGGCGTAAAAGAGAAAAGATCTCCCGCAGACTGGACCTGGCCCGGGACCTTAAAAAAGAATATGTGCCTGAAGTGATGCATAAAATGGAGCAGTGGCTTTCTACCCGCCAGAATCTGAAAACCGGACTGGTCTTGAGTTATGAGGGGGATGACAGCCTGAGCCGGATAGCGTTTACTTATGATCAGGCTCTGGCTGCTATAGTATTTCTGCTTACAGGAGAAAAAGAGCGTTCCTGCCGCATATTTGAGTTTTATCTGGATCAGGCCGGAAAAGGCCGGGATTTTTATAATGGTTATTATACCAACGGTAATGTTTTTGAATATGTATGTCATTCCGGGCCTGTGGCCTGGATCGGTCTGGCTGCTTTGAACTATACCAGACAGACCGGGGACAGACAATTTTTACCTGTAGCGGAAAAAGCAGCTGATTTTTTAGTCAGCATGACGGATAAAGACGGGGGCATACGCGGCGGACCTGAATGTTCCTGGTATTCCACTGAGCACAATCTGGACGCTTATGCCTTTTTTATTTTTTTTCATGAATTGACCTCTGAAGCTGAATATGCTGAACGCGCGGAAAAGATCAGGTCCTGGATTGACAGATTTGCCTATACTGACCGGGAAGTACCTGTAAACCGGGGCAAAGGGGATGCTACTATCGCCACTGACACTTATTCCTGGTCGATCACTGCTTTGGGGACAGAGTCTTTGCTGGAACTGGGAATGGACCCGGAAAAAATCATGGATTTTGCCGTGCGCCACTGCAAAGTAAAAACTGATTTTTCTTTAAACGGAAAAATTAATTATCTGGAAGGTTTTGATTTCTGCAAAGCAAGAAACCTACCCAGAGGAGGAGTTGTTTCCGGTGAATGGACCTCGCAGATGATTTTGGCTTTTGAGATCATGGCCGATCATTTCCAGGACAAAGATGAGGCGCAGAAAGAATATTATTTCGATCAGGCCAGGTTTTATTTTGAAGAATTGCAGAAAATGATAATCAATTCTCCGTCTCCCATAGGCAAGGCGTATCCTACTTTGCCTTATGCTTCTCAGAACGGAGCTGCTACCGGACACGGCTGGCGTACACCTGCCGGAGATCCTGTAGGGTCTCTGGCCTCAACCGCTTATTTTCTTATAGCTTATAAAGGGTATAATCCTTTGCGCGGTTATTTTCTGAAAAATTCCCTGAAAAAAGAATATCAACCCCAGCCGGCTTTGCCGGCTGAAAATAGCCCTAAGCCGTAAGTCCGCCTGCCCTTCCGCTGGCAGGCAGCGGGCAGGCTGTAAGTCTTAAGCAAAATCAGAATACGTTAAGCGGTGAGGGTAACGAAGCCCGTATCACTCGCACGAAGACTTTCACCTGCCTTAAGTAAAAAGTAAAAAGGCAAAAGTAAAAAGTACAGAAAATATTCTTATCTCTCTGCGTGCGAAGCACGCCCCTAACCGCTATCCGCTTGTCCTGAGCGAAGCCGAAGGACTATACCCTATGCCCTGTTCTTGTGCTCCCGGATGTCCGAAGAACACCAAAGAAGAAAATACCGGACATACGTCTTATGGTTACGTATCCGCTCCGCGATATTTAATTTAACATTCAAAATTCAACATTCAACATTTGCCTTGCGTGCGCAGCACGCTGCATGTGACATGTGACATGTGACTTGTTGCTCTTTTATATTAAGGTAGAATGTGGTAGAATACGCGTTATGACTGACAGGGAAACACTTTTTAAATCAGGATTTGTCTCTATTGTGGGACGGCCTAATGTGGGTAAATCCACTCTGCTCAATGCTCTTTTGGGCCGGAAGATCAGTATTGTTTCTTCTGTGCCTCAGACCACCAGACATCAGATCAGAGGCGTACTTAATCTGGATCAGGCTCAGATAGTATTTGTTGATACTCCGGGAATACATTCTTATAAAAAACATCTGGTGACTCACCTTAATGTGGTGGCTAAAAAAAGTGTTTCCGGGATAGAAGCTCTGCTTTATGTGGTAGATGTTTCCCGTCCCATAGGCAAAGAGGAAAAAGCTTTGATGAATTTTGTTGCCGGCAGCAGGCTGCCTGTGATCATGGCTTTGAACAAGACTGATCTAGGTCCGGGACTGATCAACGAGTATATGTCAGCCTGGAAGCAGTTTTTGACGGATTCCGGCTTTGATGAAGATCCGGTTAAATATTTCATCCCGGTCTCGGCTTTGACCGGGAAAAGCCTTAAACAGCTTATTACTGCTCTGCTGGAAGTTTTGCCTGTCCAGCCTGCCTTTTACGGTAAAGATGATGTTACTGATTTTCCTTTGACTTTTCGTATAGCAGATGTGATCAGGGAAAAATTATTCGTCAATTTGCGGGAAGAACTGCCCCATTCTCTGGCTGTGGAAATAGAAAAAGTAGAGGAAAAGGAAAAAGTTACGGTAGTATATGCTTTGATCTATGTCAGCCATGTTTCTCAGAAAAAGATCGTAGTGGGAAATAAAGGTGCTTTACTCAAAGAAGTAGGTACTGCCGCACGCAAAGACCTGCAGGATATTTTTAAGAAAAAAGTATTTCTTGATCTGCGGGTAAAAGTAGTGCGCGACTGGCAGAACAAGCCCAGGATCCTTCAGGAGCTGGGATACACCGAATAGCGCAAATGTTGAATGTTGAATTTTGAATGGTGAATTATAATTTAGGCTATAGGCAATGGGCAATAGGCTATAGGACATTTGCTTTTTAAGAATTAGTATGTCCGGCATTTTCTTCCCCGGTTCTCTTCGGACATCCGGGAGCCCGGATTTCTTCTTTGGAAGTCTTCGGGCGAGTGAAATTAGTAATCAGGTCAATTAGAAATTTTTATCAGTGTTCATCATAGATTTATCTGTGTTTATCATATTTAATATTTTAAATTATAATTATGGAAATATGTAAACATTTCGGTGAGTGCGGAGGATGCAGATTTCAGGATATCCCTTATTCAGAACAGCTGAAAAATAAAGAACAGAAGCTGCGCGATCTTTGTGCCCAGTACCAGCTTGATACTGAATTAAAACCGATCCATTTTTTCCGGGAGCAGTTTTACCGCAATAAAATGGAATTTACCTTTTCTCAGGATGAGCAGGGCCGGCTGGTCTGCGGTATGCATAAAAAGGAAAAAAAACGGCAGGTATTCGATCTGAAAGAATGCCTTATTTTTTCTCCTCATGCCGGAGAACTGGTCCAGGCTGTGGTCTCTTTGTTTCAGGGGAAAAATACTGCCTTTAACACATACAGTCATATCGGGTTTTTGCGCCATCTTATTGTGCGGGAAACAAAGATCACCGGAGAGATCATGGTCGGTCTGGTCACGACCACTCAGGAAAAATTCAGCAGCCAGGAACTGGTCGACTGCCTGAAAGCTCTTCCTTTTGCCGACAAGATAAAGTCAGTGTTCTGGATCACCAATGATAATCACGGAGATGCCGTGACTTTTGAGGAAAAACATCTGCTTTACGGGGAAAGTTTTATTTCAGAACAGGTTCATGAATATACTTTCCGCATATTTATCGACTCTTTTTTTCAGACCAATGTGCACGGGATCAGAGCTTTGTATCAGGCGATCCGCGATTATGCCGGTCTGACCGGTACTGAAAAAGTGCTGGACCTTTTCTGCGGAGTAGGTTCTATCGGATTGTTCCTGGCTCCTCAGGCCAGATTTGTCTGGGGCGTGGAGCTGAAAAAAGAGATCGTAGCTAATGCCGGGGTCAATGCTGAGCTGAATCAGATCAAGAATATTTCCTTTATCTGTGAAGATACCAGAAAATTTCTTAATTCCCGCAGCATATCGGATATGGACCTGGTGATCATCAATCCTCCCCGCAGCGGACTTTCCAAAAAGATCAAACGCCGTCTGCTTCAGGACCTGCCTGAGACCATGTTTTATTCTTCCTGTAATCCCGCTTCTTTGTGCTCTGACCTTAAAGATTTTTCTTCTGCTTATAAAATAGTTTTTCTGGAACCTTTTGATTTTTTCCCGCATACCCCGCATATGGAATGTCTGGCTTTATTGCAGCGCAAAGGCTTTAGTCTTGACAAAGAGGGGAAAATAGCATAATTTAAAAAGTAAGAGATTTCCCGACAGTGTGAATAAAAGGAGGCTGTATGAAAGATGAGATGGGTATCCTGAGAGAAGTGGCCACTACTGCCAGTGCTCACGGAAGTAATGCTCTTTCCGAGCTGGTCAAGGCCAAGGTAAGCCTTAAACTTCCGGAAATGGCGGAAGTTTCTATGGATCAGCTGACCCCTAAAGGCGACCCTTCTCAGTTTGTGATGAGCGTGCAGAGCAGGATCTTGAACGGGCTGGACGGACAGATCCTCCTGGTCCTGGAAGAAAAAAGCGCTTTTAAACTGGTCAGTCTTTCTTATTCGGCCAAGACCGGTACTTCTTCCGGGTTTCACACGGAGATGGGCCTTTCGGTTTTAAAAGAGATCGGTAATGTGGTAATGGGCTCTTATGTGGGAGCTTTGAGCCAGTTTATAAACGAAGTCATAGTTCCTTCTATCCCTACTTTGATCTCCGGGCCCTTAGGCGAGATAGTCACAGCCGCAGTTTCCAATATTGAAGATAAAAGTATTTTTATGATCGATACTGTGTTTGAATCCGTGGAACAGGAGATCCAAGGCAGTATTTATATGGCTTTGACCAGAAACGGCAGGATCAAGATCCAGAATGCCTGTAAAAAAATCCTTGATTCTCTGGAAGATTAAGCGGCCTTGACATTTTTTTTGTTTTAAGGTATAAATTAAATAACCTTTAAACCGGTCCGGCGAGGCTGGGAAGGAAAATATCATGATAAGTCATAAAATCTTTAACAAGAATGCAGTCCACTGAAGTCAGTGGGCTTTTTTTTTGACTTTAGCTCTTCCTTTCTTTCCTGACCGCTTAATCCGTAAGGAGTGATTTAATGCTTCGGGACAAAACACAAATACTTTCGGCTCAGGATGTCAGCCGGGCTCTTTATCGCCTCAGCCATCAGGTCCTGGAAAAGTATAAAAATCCTCAGGATCTGGCTTTGATCGGTATTCACACCAGAGGCGTAGATCTGGCCCGCAGACTGAAAACCGTATTCAGGGAAAGAGAAAATCTGGAGATACCCTTAGGTATTCTGGATATTACTCTTTACCGCGACGATCTGACCGCAGTAGCTGAAGTACCGCTGGTTAAAGAAACAACTATAAATTTTGATATTTCAGGAAAAACATTGATCCTGGTCGATGACGTGCTGTTTACCGGAAGAACCATCCGTGCTGCCCTGGATGAGATCATGGATTTCGGCCGGCCCCGGCGCATTGCTTTACTGGTGCTTGTGGACCGGGGACACCGGGAACTGCCGATAAGGGCTGATTTTGTGGGCAAGAACATTCCTACTTCACGGGAAGAGCTGATCGAGGTCAGGCTTAAAGAAACTGACGGAAAAGATGAAGTGGTGATAGTGGAAAAAGACTGAAGATGAAGACCTGGCAGAAAAAACATTTACAGGGCATTAAAGAACTTTCCCGGGAAGAGATAGAAACTATTTTCAATCTGGCTTCTTCTTTTAAAGGTTTATCCGAGAGAGAGGTGAAAAAAGCCCCTGCTCTGCGGGGCAAGACAGTGGTCAATCTGTTTTTCGAAAATTCGACCCGGACCAGGATTTCTTTTGAACTGGCAGCAAAGCGTCTCAGCGCTGATGTGCTTAATTTTTCTTCCACTGCCAGTTCTCTGCAGAAAGGGGAGACCATTATCGATACGATCAAGACTTTGGAAGCCTATCATCCCGATATTCTGGTGGTCAGGATCGGGTATTCCAATTGCCTGCCCACTTTAAGCAAATACACTCAGGCCGGAATAGTCAATGCTGGTGACGGATGCCATGAGCATCCTACTCAGGCTTTACTGGATATGTTCACGGTCAAAGAGATAAAAAAATCTCTGGAAGGGCTTAAGGTGCTGATCGTGGGAGATATCCTGCATTCCCGCGTGGCCCGCTCCAATATCTGCGGGTTTCAAAAGTTCGGGGCCAAAGTACGGGTCTGCGGACCGCCGACTTTGATCCCTTACAAGTTTGAAGACATGGGTGCGGAGATCTTTTATGATCTGGATAAAGCAATGGCTGATGCGGATGTTATTATTATGCTGCGCATCCAGAAAGAGCGCCAGCAAAGTTCTTTTTTTCCCAGTCTGCGTGAATATGTGGAAAAATTTTCTTTAAGTACGGAACGTATGGAAAAATTAAAAAAAGATTGTCTGATCCTTCATCCCGGTCCGGTCAACTGGGATGTGGAAATCAGTTCTCAGGTAAAAAACAGAGTCCATCCTTTGATCTTGCGCCAGGTGGAAAACGGTCTGGCCATACGCATGGGAGTGCTTTATCTTATCGGTACCCGTAAAGGTGAGTATGAAACTGGTAATTAAAAATGCCCGGATTATAAATCCTGATCAGCAGCTCCAGGCTGATATTCTGATCCAGAACGGGGTTATTGACAAAATCGGCAAAATTTCCGAAAAAGCGGATAAAGAGATCGAGGCCCAGGGCAAGATCGTTTTTCCCGGTCTGATCGACATGCATACTCATATCCGCACTCCCGGACAGGAAGACAGGGAGGACCTGGAAAGTGCTTCCCGGGCTGCGGCTAAAGGAGGCTTTACTTCTATCTGCTGTATGCCTAATACTGTGCCGGCAGTGGATAATGAGACTACTGCGCGCTGGATATATGATCAGGCCCGGAAGATCGGCCTGGTGGATATGTATCCTGTAGGTGCGATCAGCAAACAGAGGCAGGGTAAAGAATTATCCGAATTCTGTGCTTTGCGGAGAGCAGGCTGCCTGTCTTTGAGTGATGACGGTGATTCGGTAAAAGACCCGTCTTTACTGCGTAAAGCTCTGGAATATTCCCGGATGAGCGGTCTTTTGCTTATATCGCATTGTGAAGACAAAAACCTTTCCGGAAAAGGGGTGATGCGGGAAAGCAGTCTCTCGGCTCAATACGGAATGACCGGAATTCCTTCTATCAGTGAAAGTATTATTGTAGCCAGAGATATTGAACTGGCCCGTTATCTTAATACTCCGATACATCTGGCTCATATCAGTACTGTGCGCAGTCTGGAGCTGATTCATAAAGCAAAACAGGAAGGAGTGCAGGTTACCTGTGAAACCGCACCGCATTATTGCGTGCTCAGCCTGAAAGATGTGGTTGAAAATGGTTTTGATTCCCGGTATAAAGTCAATCCTCCTTTAGGAGAGGAAAGCGATGTAGCAGCAGTAAGACAGGCTTTGCAGTCCGGAGTTATCGATTGCATTGCTACTGACCATGCCCCGCATCTGCAGGGAGAAAAAGAGCTTCCCTTTCAGGAGGCTCCCTTCGGTTTTATCGGCCTGGAATGGGCTTTTTCTCTTCTTTATACTTTTCTGGTCAAAGAAAAGATAATCTCTTTACCTTTGTTGGTGGATAAAATGTCTTCTGTCCCGGCCCGCATTTTGAAACTGGAAGATAAAGGCCTGATCAGGGAAGGTAATTGTGCGGATCTGGTTATTGCTGATCCTGACCGGACCTGGACAGTTACCGAGGATACCATCGCCTCTAAATCCAGGAATACTCCTTTTATAGGTTATACTTTAAGCTGCTGTATCGAATACACGATTCACAGAGGAAAGATCTCTTATAAAAATGTATAAAGTTATATTGACCGGTGAACTGGGCCGTTTATGCAAATGGCTGCGCATAATCGGTTTTGATGCTGAATATTATAAGGAGGAAAATTTGTCTTCTTTGATAATCAGGTCTTTGCGCGATAAACGAACAGTCATCACCAGAAGAAAAAAGGTCGGAGACCTGAAAGTGGTCACAGTAAGATCAGATCATATTCAGGAACAGATTAAACAGGTGCTGGCTGCTTTTGATTACAGCCCTGAACCGGATAAAATGTTTTTGCGCTGTGTGGTCTGCAACCGAAAGCTGGTTTCTGCGGACAAAGCAGAGGTCAGAGGAAAAGTGCCGGAATATGTGTTTCAGACCAAAGATGTTTTTCTTCGCTGTGAACAATGCGGCCGGGTTTTCTGGCAGGGAACGCATTGGGGCAAGGTACGTGATTTTTTAAAAATATAAAATAAAATTGCATAATCAATGATTTGTGGTAAAAAAGATAAAGCCGAAGTTTTTCATTCTGAAAAAATAATATCTTCTTGGAATATTCTTTGTCCCTGTGGCCTAACGGATAAGGCACAGGCCTCCGGAGCCTGGAATGGCAGTTCGATTCTGCCCAGGGACATGTCTTTATCTTCAGAAAATAGACCACGGTCGACAGACCACGGACCACAGTCAAAAAATAAATTGAAAATTGTGAAATTCAAAACAGGTAAAAATAATGATAACTCTCTAGAGGTTCAGGCAGGCCTGAACCTTACAGGACTTGTGACTTGTAACTTGTGACTTTGTATATGAAAAAACGACCGATAAACATAGCTGTAGTAGGCGGGCATAAATGTTCGCAAAAGCATTATCGCCAGGCCAGAGAACTGGGCCGGCTGATCGCAGCCGAAGGCTGGAATCTGATCTGCGGCGGAGGACCGGGGATCATGGAAGCTGCCTGCCGCGGGGCTAAGGAAAACGGCGGTACTACTGTAGGCATTCTGCATAGTTATGACGGAAGAGAAGCGAACCGGTATCTTGATGTGCGTCTGCCTACCGGTATAGGGTTTATGCGCAATGTACTTATAGTCAGGGCAGCTGATGTGATCATTGCCCTTAACGGTGAATACGGTACTCTTTCTGAGATTGCGTTTGCTTTTAATGATATCACCCCTGTGATCGGTATCGATACCTGGGATATAGAAGGAATGGTCAAGGTCGACTCTCCTTCTCAGGCTGTAAAAAAAGCCTGTTCTTTTATAAAAAAGATCTTGTGAATGCAGGCATTGCTGCCTGCATACAGAGCACAGGTGCTTGTTTTTGTAGCAGGATAAAATTTTTGATCATCGAGGAGTAATAGGAGGATTTAAGATGTCCAGACGTAAAGATATTAAAAAAATTATCATTATCGGTTCCGGCCCGATCATTATCGGACAGGCCTGTGAATTCGATTATTCGGGAACTCAGGCCTGTAAGGCGCTGAAAGAAGAAGGTTATGAAGTGGTGCTGGTCAATTCCAATCCGGCTACGATCATGACTGACCCTGATACAGCAGATAAGACTTATATCGAACCGCTGACAGAGGAAGCTCTGGAAGAGATCATTGCCAAAGAAAGACCTGATGCGCTATTGCCTAATCTGGGAGGTCAGACTGCGCTGAATCTTGCTTCCAGTCTTTATAAATCAGGTGTTTTAGACAAATACCAGGTGGAAGTCATCGGAGTTAAAGCTGATGCTATTGAACGGGGAGAAGACCGCATTGAGTTCAAGGCAGCCATGGAAAAGATCGGTGTGGAAGTGCCTCGTTCTGAACCGTGTCATTCTCTGGAAGAAGCGGAAACCATTGCCGAAAAACTGAAATATCCGGTAGTGTTAAGACCTGCTTATACTATGGGCGGAACCGGGGGAGGAATTGCTTATAATATAGAAGAATTAAGGACTATTGTTGCCAGAGGGCTGGCTGTCAGTCTTGTCCATCAGGTTCTGGTCGAAGAATCTGTTCTGGGCTGGGAAGAACTGGAATTGGAAGTTGTGCGTGATCAGAAAGGACAGAAAATAACGGTCTGTTTTATAGAAAATGTAGATCCTATGGGAGTGCATACAGGTGACAGTTTTTGCGTGGCTCCCATGCTTACTGTTCCGGAAATTGTACAGCAGCGACTTCAGGAGCAGTCGTACAAGATCGTGGATGCTATCGGAGTGGTGGGAGGGACTAATGTCCAGTTTGCCTATAATCGGGCTTCGGACCGGATCGTGGTCATAGAGATCAATCCCCGTACTTCCCGTTCTTCGGCTCTGGCTTCCAAAGCCACGGGTTTTCCTATTGCCCGTATTTCCACTAAACTGGCTGCTGGAATTACTCTGGATGAAATGCCTTACTGGAAAGAAGGTACTCTGGAAAAGTATAAGCCCTGGGGCCGGTATGTTGTGGTTAAATTTGCCCGCTGGGCTTTTGAAAAATTTTCTAAAGCAGAAGATATTCTCGGCACTCAGATGAAAGCTGTGGGCGAGGTGATGAGCATCGGTAAAAATTTCAAAGAAGCTTTTCAGAAAGCAATACGTTCTCTGGAGATAAAACGTTACGGCCTGGGCGTAAAAAAATATAAAGAATTGACTTTGGATGAGCTCAAGCAGCAGCTTAATGCTCCTTCCAGCCAGAGATATTTTCTGCTTTATGAGGCTTTTCGCAAAGGACTTACTGTGGCTGAGGCCCGTAAACTTACCCGGGTCACTCCCTGGTTTCTGGAGCAGATCAGAGAACTGGTTTTGTTTGAAGAAAGCCTGCTGAACCACACTTGGGCTGATTTGTCTGATGAGCTGTTTTTAAAAGCCAAAGAGTGGGGTTTTGCCGACCGTTATCTGGCAGAGCTTTTTTCTGTAAAGGAAGGTATTGTCCGTAAAAGAAGATCAGGGCTCAACAAAAAAGGACAGTATAATGTGCTTCCTGTAAGCGGAGTGGAAAAAGGAGAATACTATTATTCCACTTATTGCGCTGAAGATCAGGTCAAGGTGTCGAAAAACAAGAAAGTGATGATCCTGGGCGGCGGGCCTAACCGTATCGGCCAGGGCATAGAATTCGATTATACCTGCGTGCATGCTGCTTTTGCTTTGCGCGATCAGGGCTATGAGTCGATCATGGTCAATTGTAATCCGGAAACTGTTTCTACTGATTATGACACTTCCAATAAACTTTATTTTGAACCGCTGACTGTTGAAGATGTGCTGACCATATGTGAGAAAGAAAAACCGGAAGGAGTGATTGTCCAGTTCGGAGGACAGACTCCGCTTAATATTGCCCGGGAACTGGAAGAGAACGGAGTAAAGATAATGGGCACCAGTCCGGAAAGTATATGGTTTGCCGAAGACAGAGAAAGGTTCAGAGAAAAAATGATCGAGCTGGAGATACCTCAGCCGGAAAGCGGGTTTGCCCGGTCTCTGGAAGAAGCTGTTGTGATCGCCCAAAAGATCGGCTATCCCTTGATGGTCAGGCCTTCTTTTGTTTTGGGCGGCAGAGGTATGGAAGTTATTTATGACGAAACAATGCTGCGCCGTTACGCTAAAGAAGCTATTCAGGTCTCTCCTGAATATCCTATGCTTATCGACCGCTTTCTGGAACATGCCGTGGAAGTGGAAGTAGATGCTTTGTGTGATGGTCAGGATACGTTTGTGGCCGCGATCATGGAGCATATCGAGCTGGCCGGGGTCCATTCCGGTGATTCTGCCTGCGCCATTCCTTCCCGGACTATTGCTGATAAATATCTTAAGATCATTGAAGAGTATACCACTGTCATTGCCAGGGAACTGAATACTGTGGGTCTGATCAATATTCAATATGCCATCTGCGACGGTAAAGTCTATATTTTGGAAGCTAATCCCAGGGCATCGCGTACAGTGCCTCTGGTCTCGAAAGTGACCGGTATTCCGATTGCTGCTATTGCCACTCATCTGATGCTGGGCAAAAAGATCTCTGATTTTCCCCAATTGAAAAAACAGGCTTTGCCTTATGTGGGTGTTAAAGAAGCGGTTTTTCCTTTTAATATGTTCCCGGAAGTAGATCCTCTGCTGGGACCGGAAATGAGAGCAACAGGAGAAGTCATGGGCCTGGCCGATACTTTTGGTCTGGCTTTTTATAAAGCTCAGGAAGCAGCCGGGCTGAAACTTCCTTTAAAAGGTAATGTTCTGCTTACTGTCAATGATAAGGACAAACAGGAGCTTTTACCTATAGCGAAAAAGATCTCAGGTTTGGGTTTTAACATCTATGCTACTGAGGGAACGCATGATTTTCTGCAAAAACACGGGATCCGGTCTGAGAATATCCAGAAAGTTCATCAGGGCCGGCCTAATATCGGAGATGCCATTAAAAACGGGGAGATCCAGCTGATCATTAATACCCCGGCCGGACGTACCAGTAAATATGACGACAGTTATATCCGGATGATGGCTATTCAGAATAAGATTTCCTATATTACTTCTCTGGCCGCAGCCGGCGCCAGTATTGAAGGTATTGCCGCTACTAAAAAAGGAAAGGCTGAGCCTAAAGCCTTGCAGGATTATTACACAGAAAAGCTCAGTAAATGAGCTTTTCTGTTGTGTACTGTGTACCGTGTACCGTTGACCGTTTACCGAAAAGCGTCTGTCCCGAACAGAGCTTCGGGATGTGCCGGTTACCGCAGGACCAGAAACAGACAAGGAGCGAAAGATGCTGAACAAAGCTGAGATCAGAAAACTGGTAGAAGAAAAAAAATTAATTTCCGGATATATAAATCTGGAGACCCAGCTTACGCCTAACGGTTTTGATCTGAGTGCCGGAGAACTGTTCTCTTTTCCTTCTGCCGGAAAAGTTGATTTTTCCAATAAAGAAAGAATTTTGCCTGAAGGACTGGCTTTAAACCCGGTTAAGACCTCTGCTGAGGATAAGTTCGGCTGGTGGCATCTTAAAGCAGGGATTTATAAAATCCGTACCAATGAAATTGTTTCTTTGCCCAATGATCTGGCCGCCATAGCTTTTCCCCGCAGTACTCTTTTGCGCTGCGGCGCTTTTGTTCATAACGGAGTCTGGGATGCCGGGTTCAGCGGCAGGAGCGAATTTGTTCTGGTTGTCGGTAATCCTCAAGGCCTGGACCTGAAACAGAATGCCCGGGTGATTCAGCTGATTTTTTTCCCGGTAACAGAGACCGAAGGATATAAAGGAATTTATAACCATCTTTAAACATGCATACGATTAAACTGCGCACGAATAAGCGTGCGGAATTTTTGGATATCACCTCTCAGGTAGAGGAAAAGGTCAGAGAGGTGGCTAAAGGGATCTGTCTGGTTTTCTGTCCCCACACTACGGCCGGTCTTACTATTAATGAGAATGCTGACCCTGACGTGCAGAAAGATATTCTGGCTCATCTGGAAAAGATGGTGCCGGAGCAGGGAAGGTTCAGGCATGCTGAAGGAAATTCCGACGCGCATATAAAAAGTTCCTTGCTCGGGTTTTCGCTGCAGATAATTATTGATCAGGGAAAACTGGTACTCGGCACCTGGCAGGGTGTTTATTTCTGCGAATTCGACGGTCCCCGCTCCCGCAATGTTTTTATTAAGATCATTGCCGATAAATAAAAACAGGGTATAGCGTCTAGTCCTTCGGCTTCGCTCAGGACAAGCGGAAAGCGGATAGCGGTCACCTGCGGTGAAAAGTAAAAAGGCAAAAGTAAAAAGTACAGAAAAATATTTGATTATCGAAAGGTGCCTAGTTCCTAGTTCGTAGTGCTTAGTACTACTTGTCGCCTTTTTTACTTGTGACGTGTGACATGTGACTTGTCACCTTATTGCCATGAGCTAATTATGCCTGAACTTCCTGAAGTAGAAACAATCAAACGTCAGCTTTCCCGCACTATTGTCAATAAGACTATGATCTCTGTATCTGCGCCTGATCCCAGAGTGATCAAAGACATTTCTTTGCGCAGTTTTAAAGCTAAACTGAAAAATAAAAAGATCAAAGAAATAATCCGCAGGGGAAAAGTTCTTATTTTTAATCTGGAAGATGAATTTTTTCTGGTTTTTCATTTGCGTATCGCCGGCTGGATCATGCTTTCTTCCCGGACTGAACATTGTGCCAGAGTTATTTTTCATCTTTCTTCAGGAAAAGATCTGACTTTCTGTGATTCCCGGGTTTTGGGCGAGGTCAGACTGGTCAAAGACTGGAAGCAATTGCCGATAATCAGGACTATGGGCCCGGAACCCGAAGACATAACCGGGAAACAATTCGCTGCTCTTTTAAAAAAGCGCAAGGCTCAAATAAAACCTTTGCTTCTGGACCAGAGATTTATTGCCGGGATCGGTAATATTTATGCTCAGGAAGCTTTGTTCTGCGCTCAGATCGATCCGGAGCGCAGAGCCGATACAATTCCCGGGAAAAAGGCCGAAAAACTGCATGCCTGTCTGAAAAAGATATTAAAACAGGCTATTGCCAGAAAAGGATCTTCCATTAATACTTTTCGCCAGACAGACGGAAAGTCAGGCGGTATGGCTGAATGTTTTTCCGTATACCAGAGAAAAGGAGAGCCCTGCCCTGTCTGCGGCCGGCCTTTGCACAAAAAAAATATAGGGGGAAGAGGCACCTGCTTTTGTCCCTGCTGCCAGAAATGATCCGGACTTCCGCTTCGGTTAAAAAGTAGTAATAAATTTTTTCAGACTATGCTATAATAAACAGGATTAACACCCTGGGCCTGTTTTCAGCCCTGGTGATAAAGGTTAAAATCAAAAAGGACACTGATGCGCCGGGCCAGATACCCCTTAAAAAAAATTGAAAAAATCCAGGCTGATGTGTTTTGCCTGACTTTCAGCGCTCCGTCTTTCTCTTCTAAAGCAGTACCCGGACAATTCCTGCATTTTAAAGTTGATTCTTCGGTTATTCTCCGTCGGCCTCTAAGCATTCATGACATTTACCGGGATGAGATCTCGGTTTTATTCCGGGTCAGAGGCAAAGGTACGGAAAGTCTTTCCCGCTTTAAACCGGGCGATCGTCTGGACATTATCGGCCCTCTGGGTAATGGTTTTTCTCTGAAAAAAATATCGTCTTATGACCGTATTTATCTTTTAGCCGGAGGCATCGGAGTTGCTCCTTTGTTTTTTCTGGCTAAAGTCTTAAACGGAAAAAAAACCGCCTCTCAAGATCAAAAATTGACTTTGCTTCTGGGTGCGGCAAGCAAAAAAGAACTGCTGTGCGCCGGGCGGTTCAAGCAACTGGGCTGGAAAGTAAAAACGATCACTGATGACGGGTCCTGCGGCAGGCAGGGACTTTGTCTGGACCTGCTGGAAGAAGAATTGAATAAGCCCGGCAAACAAGAGGAAAAAATAAAAATATATGCCTGCGGACCAGAACCTATGTTCAAATCTCTGGCTGAAGTTTTGCGTCCGCTGCCGCAAATAGATTGTGAAGTATCGTTTGAGCAGTTTATGGGCTGCGGTATCGGTATTTGTCTGGGTTGCGTGATCTCTACCAGACAGGGGTATAAACGGGTCTGCAAAGACGGGCCGGTATTTAATATAAAAGATGTGTTTTAAGAGGAGGCCGTGTTAATGAAAGAAGCTTTTGTCTCGATCATTGTTCCGGTGCGCAACATGGAAAGGACTATTGGCAAGACTTTTGAATATCTGGATAAGGTTGAATATCCCAGGGAAAAAATGGAACTGATCCTGGCTGACGGCGGCAGCACTGATAAGACTATTGAAATGATCAAGGAATACGGTAAAAAGAATTCCCATGTCAGACTTCTGGAGATTGAAAATTGTCCTTCTCCCGGCTATGCCCGGACTCAGGCTTTAAAAGAAGCCAAAGGGGATTTCATCTTTTTTACTGACGGTGATTGCGCTCCCTGCAAGGACTGGATATATAAAATGCTGAAAGTCTTTGCCAAAGATGAAAAGATCGGTGCTGTGGGAGGCGAGATCTATACTTTACGCGATGATCCGGACAATCTTTATGAGATCTATTGCGAGGCTTTCGGGTTTAACCGGGTAGCCTGGAGATACGGTAATCTGCAGGAAGGTTATTACCCGGAATTGAGCAAAGAACCTGCGCCTACGGAGATCTGCGGTCATAATGCTTATTTTTTCGTCACTGCTAATGTGGCGTATAGAAAAGAGGCAGTGGAAGACGGGGAAAGACGTTTCTGGGACCTGCCCACAGGAGAAGATATGGATTTCGGTCTGAGAGTCAGGAAAAAAGGCTGGAAATTTTATTTTCTGCCTGATGCCAGTGTGGACCACATGCACAGGGCAGACCTTAAGTCTCTGCTTAAAGTCTGGTTTTCCTATGGTGCGGCTCATCCCCCTTTGCTGGCTGCTCATTCCGATACTTTTATGGAAATAGTCACTCAGTTCAGAGGATTCTGGCCCAATCATAAATCCTATAAATTTCTCTTCCCGGTAAAAG
>Ga0272443_10003940_pt1 | contig 16839 bp, 16 predicted proteins | sample SSMAcet12_FD_193581 | JGI IMG/M metagenome (GOLD analysis project Ga0272443, IMG submission 193581) | Marine sediment archaeal communities from Little Sippewissett salt marsh, Falmouth, MA, United States - SSM-Acet-12 | ecosystem: Environmental > Aquatic > Marine > Wetlands > Sediment ... | reverse complement strand
TTTTAATTTTTAATATTTAATTTTATATATAGGCAACCTTGACATTCCACAATATGCTTTTATAATCTAAAAGCGATGAAACAACATAAAATTCAAGGAGGGCATAATGATTTCCAGATATAAAGTCGAAGAAATCGATAAAATCTGGTCGGACGATAATAAATTCAAAAAATGGTTTGAAGTAGAACTCGCTGTTCTGTCAGCTCGTGAAAAACTGGGACAAATTCCAGCCGGCACGGTAAAATCCTTAGAAGGTATAGAGGTATCCGTAGATAGAATAAAGGAAATAGAAAAGAAAACCAGACACGACGTGGTCGCCTTTATAACCGCTGTGGCAGAAAAAGGAGGAGACTCCACCAGGTTTTTCCATCAGGGTCTGACATCCTCAGACATAGGCGATACTTCTTTCGCTCTCCATATCAAAGAATGTTCTTCAATAATAAAGAAGGATCTGGAAAATATTCTCGAATTATTGAAAGAAAAAGCACTGAAATTCAAAGGAATTCCTATAATGGGAAGAACCCATGGTGTACACGGAGAACCGACTTCTCTCGGACTGAAATTTCTATCCTGGTATTCGGAAATGAAAAGAGCTAATGAGCGTTTCGATAGAGCTTCAAAAGAAACCGAATACGGAAAAATTTCCGGAGCAATGGGAAATTTCGCGCACCTCGACCCCGAAATAGAAGAAATAGCGTTAAAGAGATTAAACTTAAAACCGGAACCCGTATCCACGCAGATAGTACCCCGGGACAGATACGCCGAGTATATATTCGCGATTGCCACCATCGGTACGACAATGGAACATATCGCTCATGAAATAAGACATCACCAGAGAACAGAAATAAGAGAATTAGAAGAACCTTTTAAAAAAGGACAAAAAGGTTCTTCCGCGATGCCGCATAAAAGGAATCCCATTCTCTGTGAACGTCTCTCGGGAATGAGCCGTCTTCTTAGATCCTATCTTATTACCGCTATGGAAAACATAATTTTGTGGAATGAACGGGATATATCTCACTCCTCCACCGAAAGAATTTACTTCCCGGACGCTATAACTCTAACCGTTTATATGCTCAGAAAACTCGCCTTCATTATAGAGGATATAAATATATACGAAGACAATATTGAGAAGAACATCTGGCTAACCAACGGTCTGGTCTTCTCTCAGAAAGTACTCATAATGTTACTCGATAAAGGAGTAAAAAGAGACGAAGCATATAATATCGTTCAGGAAAACGCGATGGAAGTCTGGCAGAAAGGCGGCAGTTTTAAAGAAAAAATAGAAAATGATGAAAGAGTTAAAAAACATCTGAATAAAGAAGAATTAAAAAAACTTTTTGATCCTAAAAGTTATTTAAAAAACGAGGATAAAATATTCAAAAGGGTACTCTCATGATAATCTTCACCGACCTGGATAATTGCCTTCTTGATTCTTCTTATTCGGCGATTTCGATTCGGGATTTCACACATAATTTAATAGAAAAAGGAATAGTAATTTCTGTCATTTCAAGTAAAACCTCCCCGGAGATTAATTTCTTCTTCAATGAAATGGAATTTTTCGGTCCCTACGCCGCGGAAAACGGGGGACTTGTGGTAATCGATGAAGAAAAAAAAGAACTGGCGACCAGATCCGAAATAATCAAACGTGATCTACGAAATACAGCCAGAGAAATGAATACAGAGATAGAACTTTTCTCAGAGATGAAAAACGAAAGAATAAAAGAACTCACGGGATTACCGGATCATTTAATTCCTCTGGCAAAAGGAAGAAGCTATTCCGAACCTTTCCGGTTTGTCTCCGGATCGGATGAAAATTTTCTGAAAAAAATAAAATCTCTCGGTTACACATTATTCTGGGGGGGAAATTTCTACCAGGTATACAGGGGTTCATCAAAAGGTAGGGCGGTACAAATAATAAAGAAAAAAAAGAATGGTTTCTCGATCGGCATCGGAGATTCGATAAACGATTACACTATGCTGGATGAATGCGATTATCCTATTCTACTGGGAGGCAAAAAGAATAAAAAATACAGGAGCTTCGAAGGGTTCGGTCCAAATATATGGAAAAAAGCGGTAGAGAAAGCTCTGGAGGGAAAAAATGTCTGATTTTTTTCAAAACGGAATTATCACATCACTGCATAAACTGTCAAGTTATTCTCTCGAAAAGATAGAAAACAGTATCAAGGAAATCACAAAAGAAAGAAAATTTGCCCTGCTTCTTCCTTCGCTATATTCAGAACTAAAGGGGAAAGCTCTTCCGGGAATCGTAGAACAGTTAAAAGAAGCCGATTATATACACGAAGTTGTCGTATCACTCGACAGAGCGAGCAAAACAGAGTTTAACCACGCGAAAGAATTTTTTAAAAAAATACCAACGAAAACAACTGTAATATGGAACGATTCGACTCAAATCAAAGCCATATATAAAAAACTCAAGAAGAATGGTCTCGATCCGGGAAAAAGAGGAAAAGGAAGGGGAGTGTGGACGGGAGTGGGCTATATATTGTCTAAAGGTGAAGTATATATGATATCTCTGCACGATTGCGACATACGAACCTATTCAAGAGATATTTTAGCCCGCCTTACTTATCCGGTACTTTCAAAACGTCTCAATTATGACTTTGCTAAAGGATATTACGCGAGGTTCGCGGATGTGCTGCACGGAAGAGCAGTTCGTCTTTTCTTTTCACCTCTGCTGAAAGCTCTCAGGAAGATTTTCGGAGAAAGAGAGTTTTTCGATTACCTTGAATCGTTCCGCTATCCTCTTTCCGGGGAAGCGGCGATGACAACGGAGTTAACAAGAAGAGTTCGTTTTTCCTCCGATTGGGGACTGGAAATCGGACTCTTACGGGAAATTTATACAAACCTGGATCTATCCAGTATTTGTCAGGTAGATTTAATAGACCAGTATGACCATAAACACCAGGAATTCGACGCCGATAATATTAAATCGGGAATAATGAGAATGGCGATAGATATCGCAAGAACATTTTTCAGAGTACTCTCTCAAGACGGAATAATATTTAATGATGAAACGGTTCGGACTCTTAAAATAACATACTATGATTATGCCATGGAATTCGTGGAAAAGTACAAAAACCTGGCTTTACTAAATAACCTTAAATACGATAGAAACAGAGAAATAATAGCAATTGAAAAGTTTACTACGTCATTCGATATAGCAGCGGAAGAATTTAGTAAACATCCTCTTGGTTCGCATTTAATACCAACCTGGGGAAGGATAGACAGCGCAATGCCCGACTTACTTAACTCACAATTACCTGATATAGTGGATAAATTAAACGGGAGGTAGAATTGAAACTGATTACCGCCATCAGAGAAGACTTAAGAAGAAGACTGGAAGAAATAAAATCGGCAGATATAATCGTTGGACTTCCTGCTTATAATGTCGATGATACGATAGATTTTGTAATAAAAAAGATAGGCGAAGGTTTAAACGAATACTGGAGTGACTGCAAAAGTTTGATACTTATTATGGATGGGGGTTCTGTGGACGACACAAGAGAAGTTTCCAGGGCAGCAGAGGTTCCTCCCTATATCGAAAAAATAGTAAGTATTTACAGAGGCCTTCCGGGAAAAGGCACAGCCGTCAGGGCTATTCTCGAAGCTTCTAATTTCCTGAACGCGAAAGCCACACTCATGATAGATTCGGATCTTCGCTCCATCGAACCGAAATGGATGAAAAATCTCATAAGTCCGATAATCGAAGACGACTACGACTATATCGCTCCATACTATAAGAGATATAAATATGACGCCACAATCACAAATAACATCGCCTATATGCTGATAAGAGCCATCTGGGGCAAAAGAGTCCGTCAACCTATAGGAGGAGATTTCGCGTTTTCCTCGAAACTGGTTAATTCTCTTCTTCAGGACGAAAGATGGGACACGGATGTAGCCAGGTTCGGAATCGACACATGGATAACCACAACAGCGGCTAAAAACGGATATAAGTTAGGACAAACCAGGCTGGGAGCCAAACTGCATGAAGCGAAAGACCCTTCACATCATCTGGGTCCGATGTTCCGCCAGGTAGTTATTACCACATTCGAACTGATGGCTGACTATGAAGATTCATGGGAGAATATTAAAGGTTCAGAACCGGTAGACATACTGGGGGAGGAAATAGGTTTAGAACCGGAAGAATTTGACATTGATTTAGAATCTCTAGCGGAATCTTTCAGATCCGGATGGGCAAATTTCCATTCACTCTGGAAAGACGTACTCAATCAAAAATCTTTTATTCTTCTCAAAACAATAATCAGAGAAAAAGACTATGCACTGCTTAACCACGAAAACTGGGCTAAAATCGTGTATGACTTTGCCGCCGTATTCCATCATCAAAGAAGACATCACGCAAAGATCATAAATACAATGCTGCCATTATACAACCTGAGAGTCGCTTCTCTTTATCAGTCCTCTGTGAAAATGCCAAACGATGAATTCGAAAAACTCGTGGAGGAAGCCGCGCTTACCTTCGAAAGGACTAAACCTTATCTGCTAAAAAGATGGGAAGAAGAGTAGTTTCTATTCTTCACTACTCCGCTCTGCCGGTAATAGGAGGCGTAGAACTAACTCTAGACACACACGCTAAGCTATTAAGAAATCACAACTTTGAAGTTAGAATAATAGCGGGAGACGGGAACCCCGACGTTTTAATACCCGAATTAAAATCCTCCTATTACGGAGAAATGTCTAAAGAAATACTAAAAGCTAAAACTCCCGGTGATTTCGATTCCGAAGTAAGCAAAGTAGAAGAAAAAATCCTTAAAAATTTAAAGGATTCCGATGTTTTAATTGTCCACAACCTCTTTACAATGCATTTTAATCTTGTGGCGACCGCGGCGCTGACCAAAATATCAAAAAAAATCAAAACCATAGGGTGGGTACACGATCTTTCCTATGTGGATCCTACTTATGGTTTACCTCCTCCGGGAAATTCCCCCTTAAAATTCATAGCCTCTTCCACTCCCGGAATCAAATGGGTAACGATAACAAATTACAGGAAGAACTTACTCTCGGATTTTTTCAACATCGAGAAAAATGATATAGAGGTAATAAATAACGGAATAGACCCTTATGTCATACTATCTCCCGACATGAAAAAGGCGGCGGAGGAATTAAAAATTCTTTCTTACTACCCGGTAGCGCTCTTTCCTTCCCGATTAACAAGGAGAAAAAATTTCGAGCTCGCAATAGACATAACCTCAAAACTAAAAGGGAATCCCTTACTTCTTTTATCCGCTCCCCCCGACCCACACAACCCCGCCTTTTTAAATTATAAAAACGAACTTAAAAAAAGAGCCAAAGAAAAAGGGGTAAAAATGATAATGTTCGCGCAATATTGCCCCATAAAAGATATTGAAACTTTTTATTTTCTGGGAGATTTTCTTCTTATTACCAGTAAAATGGAAGGTTTTGGTCTGCCCGCTATCGAAGCTTCGCTATTTCGAATGCCGGCGGCACTTTCAAATATTCCTCCATTAAGAGAAATAGAAAAACACTTTCAGTCCCATATTTTCTTTGATCTCGATGAAAAACCGACAAAAATCGCGAAGAATATCGATAAATTTTTAAAACAAAACAAAATTGTTCAGGACAGAAGAACTATTATAGACAATTTCAGCTGGGACTCTATTTTAGAGAATAAACTAATACCATTAATTAACGCAATTTGAAGAATAAAATTTAGTGAGCAGGAAGTAAAGAGCAGTCAGCAGTTAGCAATACTAAAGTTAGTGCGTAAATGCGTAGAAGCGTTAGAGCGTAGAAAAGAGTGCGGAGTGCCGAGTACTGAGTACAGAGTTTTTTGAGTTTGTTGGACCTATTGAGTTTATTGTGTTCAACTTAAAAAAAACAATAAAAAACTTTGTGACTTGGTGCCTTAGTGGCAAAGTTAGAATTTAGGATTTGGGGGTTGGGATTTTGTAAAAAAAACTACAATCACTACATGTTCTACATGTGAAAAAATGGTGTGTTGGGGAAGTTTTATCGAAGTTTTCTTAGAACTTTTTTAGATACTTCTTTTAAGGGTTCGAAAACACCTATACCCTCTGTCGCGACACCTTCACATGAAAAGACTCCTCTCGGATTAAGGGCGTCCTCAAGCTCATTGAGGGAAACAATATTAGGCAAATCCCTCTTATTATATTGAATAGCCAATGGTATTTCTTCGGCTTTTTTATTATATTCGGCTAAATTGTCATCGAGATTCTCGATAGAATCTATATTATCTTCGAATCTTTCGATTTGGGAATCGGCAACAAATATCAAACCATCCACACCTTTCAATATAAGTTTTCTGGAAGCGTTATAATAAATCTGCCCCGGAACAGTATAAAGATGAAAATGGACTGAAAATCCCTTAACAGTACCCAGATCAACAGGCAGGAAATCAAAAAAGAGCGTCCTGTCCAGTTCTGTATCCAGACTCATTAATTTTCCACGATTATCGGGATTAACTTTTGAGTATATGTGTTTAATATTGGTCGTCTTACCGCCGAGCCCCGGGCCGTAGTACACAATTTTACAATTTATTTCTTTCGAAGAATAATTTATAAGCGCCATTTGCTCTCCATATCACTCAAAAAGACTATCCAGTTCCGTTTCCGCTTCATTGATAAAATCATCGTCGACCGCTCCGGAATATTCACTTTCGAGGGTCCGGAAAATCTTTTCAAACAAACTTCCAAGTTTTTCAGCCGTCTTCTTAACTTTAATACGCACCAGCCCAAGAGTTGTCTCTTTTGTAAATATTACCGCAAGAATAACCTTATCCGCAATCAAAGAAACATAAATGCTCTTTTTTTCACCCTGGTGGAATAAAGTCGAGAAATCATGTTCTCCGATCAAATCAGCTAAATTAGATGTCGCCGCGAAATCAGCCGCCGAAAGAGTCGCAAAAGAAGGAATATCGATAGATGAAACATTACCCGCTGAAGTAATCAGCTGTCCCGCTTTATCGATAAGTAGGACCGACAGAGATTTGGTTTCTCTGCAGAGTTCCTCTAAATTATCCTTGATAGTCTGGAACTCATCCTCGAAGGTCTCGGCTTTTTCATCGGGCATTTAAATGCCAGCCTCCTCTAATTTCTTCAATTTTTCCCATCTCGCGTCTACCTCTTCCTGAATTTCTTCGATTACTTTTTTATTATTCCCCTTAAACAAGTGTCTAAATCTTCCCTGCAATTTCAACCATTCTTCCACGGGAATAACTTTCTTGGGATCCTTTGTTATTTTATGGACACCATTCTCTACTTCATACAATGGCCAGAATCTCGATTTCACAGCCATATCGGCAATCTTCATGGTGTCTTCTTTCTTATAATACCATCCAAGCTGACAGGGAGCAAAAACAACGATAAATTTAGGCCCTTCGATAGAAAGAGCTTTTTGCACCTTAGTCATATAATCTCTCCACTCTGAAATACACGCCTGAGCGGCATAAGGTATATTATGCGCGGCCATAATCTCCGTAAGATCTTTTCGCCACTGAGTTTTCCCGGGAATAACCTTTCCCGACGGAGAAGTAGTCGTACTGGCTCCGTGAGGAGTTGCTCCGGACCTTTGAATACCCGTGTTCATATATGCCTGATTATCATAACATATATAAAGCATATTATGACCTCGTTCCATGGCTCCGGATAAAGCCTGTAAACCTATGTCGTAAGTTCCTCCGTCTCCGCCAAAAGCTATTAAATTAATATCCTTTTTTACTTTTCCTTTCTTTTTTAAAGCCCTGTAAGCGGCTTCCACACCACTCATAGTAGCCGCAGAATTTTCAAACAGAGAATGAATATAAGGCACTTCCCATGCTGTATACGGAAATATAGTAGATACGACTTCCATACAACCCGTCGCGAAACTTACCACCGTGTCCTTGCCTGAAGCGAGTAGCGCCTGTCTTACTGCTACTGCCGGACCACAACCCGCGCAAGCACGGTGACCGGAGGCAAACAGATCTTCTTGTTTTGATAACTCTTTTAAATTTATTCCCATAAAGCCTCCTACTCTCTAACACCTAAATAACTATTTCTGGCTAATTTCTTACCATTTTCCACTTTTTTCAAGTCGTCAAAAACTTCCTTGATGTCTCCCGTTTTAACGTCCCTTCCTCCCAAACCGTAAACATATCCGTAAGTATCGGGTTTCTTTTCTCCGTCATAAAGAGAAGAACGAATTTCCGTAAATAAAGGAGCTCCGAAACCGCTCATACCCTCGGCTCTATCCATTACAGCCAGGTAATCGACATTTTTAAGAGCTTTGTTAATTTCTTCTGTCGGCCAGGGTCGGAAAACGCATATTTTAACCATACCGACTTTTTCTCCATCCGCTCTAAGATTATCTACCACCTCTTTAGCCGTTCCCGCGGTCGAACCCATTATAACAATAGCCTTCTTAGCATCTTTCATCTTATATTCTTCTATTAGATCATATTTTCTTTTAAATTTACCGCCGAAATCCTTAAAAACCTTTTTTATAACTTTACCGGCTTCCCTCATTGCTTCAGCTTCCGATCTCTTGTGCTCGAAATAGTAATCCTGCAGGTCGAGAGGTCCGACAGTTATAGGATTATCTGTATCGAGAAGGTTAAACGGAGTTTTATGCTTACCTATAAAACTCTGCACCTCTTTATCTTCCAGCATATCTATTCTCTGAAGGGAATGCGAAAGAATAAAAGCGTCAGCCGACACCATGGCGGGTAAAAAAGCCTCTTCTGAAATCTTCATTGCCTGGATGACAAGATCGTAAGCTTCCTGAGAATCTTCCGCGTAAAACTGCATCCAGCCCGTGTCTCTTTGATCCATTGTGTCCGAATGGTCGCAGTGTATATTAATCGGTGCGGATAGAGTCCTCGCTATCTCACAAATCACCATCGGAAGCCGCAGTCCGGCTGTAACAAAAAGAACCTCGTTCATAAGAGCCAGCCCCTGAGACGCGGTAGCGGTCATAACTCTTGCTCCTGCCGCGGCCGCTCCCGTGCAGGCACTCGCCGCCGAGTGCTCGGATTCTACGGGTACAAATTCAGTATCCACCAAACCATCGGCAACAAACTGTGAAAAAATCTGAACAATCTCTGTAGATGGTGTTATAGGATATGCTGCAACCACATCGGGATTTATCTGTCTCATCGCTTCTGCCATAGCTTCATTCGCAGTCTTAGCAGCAACTTTCATTCTTCCTCCTCGTCGATCATTTCTATGGCTTTAACCGGACATTGAGCAGCGCAAATCCCGCATCCCTTACAATAATCCAGATCAAAACCTATCATTTTGCCGTCTTTAACTTTAATCGCCGAATCGGGACAGGAAATCCAGCAAATCATACAATTCGTACATTTTCCCTTATCTACAGACGGTTTCTTTCCTTCTCTCCAATCCCCGGTTTTAAATTTTTTACTGGAACCGGGTTCGATTATAATAGCGCCTATAGGAAGTTCCTTCCATCCTTCCTTCTTTTTAGCCATCAGCTTTCTCCCTTCGTTTGTTCATGAGCTGTTTTTATTGCTTCCATATTCTTCGTAACTATTTCTTCCGGTTTTCCTCTGAATTTAATTTTTAACTTGTGTTCTATACTTTTAAGCATCTTCTTATAATCCAGAATATCCGTAACTTTAGATAATGCTCCCAGCATAGGAGTATTGGGTTTGTTAAGCCCTATCTTATCCATCGCGATTTTTGAAGCATCCACAGTGTAAACTTTTATTTTAGGAGCGACGGACAGTCTTTTCCTGATATTTTCGGGAGAATCATCGGTATTAACTATAAGAATACCACCTTCTTCCAGACCCGCAAGTACGTCCACCGTTTCCAGTAAGGTCGGATCGAGTACCAGAACGATCCTCGGGCTATCAACACCGCTGTGCAATCTTATGGGCTTCTCACTCAAACGGTTAAAAGCACTCACCGGCGCGCCGGTTCTCTCCGGGCCGTATTCAGGGAAAGCCTGAATATACATACCCGTATCGATAGCCGCTTCACCGAAAAGTAATGCCGCTGTCTTAGCACCCTGGCCTCCTCTGCCGTGCCATCTAATCTCTATTAAATCCTTAGCCATTATTTAACTCCCTTTTTAGTCAAATCTATATCGTATTGCCTTAATGTCAAGGGATTTTCCTACATTTTTAGTGAAAAATTTACTTTTTTTACTTTCTCGAGAGTGTTTTCCTGAAATTCCCTTACCATTGCGACGTTTCGCGTGCCAATTTTAATCAAATGAACTAAATTTTCAATATTTATACCACCAATAGCAACTACGGGAATATTTACACTTCGAAGAACTTCCTCGACGGTCGAAAGTCCTATTGGTGTGTAATTTTCCTTCGTGGGGGTTGAAAAAACAGGCCCTATTCCTATATAATCCGCCCCTTTTTCTTCAGCCTCCTTAGCCTGTTCCAACGAATGCGTGGAAATACCTATAATAAAACCCTCCGGGGTTATCTCTCTCGCTCTCTGAATGGGAATATCGTCCTGTCCCAGATGAACCCCATCCGCTCCGGACATACGCGCGATATCTATAAAATCATTGATAATAAACAATGAACCGGACTTTTTTGTGATTTTTCTTATTTTATCCGCTATTTCCAGCATATCCTGGCGGGAGGAACTTTTATCCCTGTATTGAATGATCCGGGCGCCGCCTTTGCATGCTTCTCCGGCTATTTTCACATGATCTTTACTTGTTATAACGTAAGCGCCAAAAGGGTATCTCATTCTGCGTATTACCCTTTTTGCTTTTTTGCAGAAATATAACTCATATTACTTCGTTTCCTTCGGAATTTAAATATTAAAAATTAAAAAGCAAAATTACATATAAAAATGTAAAATTATTCCCTACCCTTCACTACAAAAACTAACAAAACATTTGTATTACCAAGGGATTTCGTTACCATTTTGCTTTTTTTTATTTTTGAACTTTGATTTGTATTTTTCCATTTTGATATTTGATTTTTAAATTTCAGTTATTCTCATTTCCCCAGTTTTCCGGCAATAATTCCCGCGATTTTCTCCCCTGAAAGCAGCATACCCCCAAATATGGGACCCATACGGGGAGTTCCTTTAACTGCATTTCCAGCCATACCCGTCGCGAACAGACCCGGAAAAACTTCCGAAGCGTTCTCGACTGTCTGTTCCTCTCCCCTATCCGCCCACATGGACATTTCACCGATAACTCCGCCGGTTCTGCTATCGAGCTTCACGTCCATTTTTCGGGAGAGGACGGAACAAACCTCCGCCGGATGACCCGTACCATCCACGATGTATTTCGCTCTCACCGTCAGAGGATCGACATGTAAACCGATATGCTCGATCGGAGACCACTGCAGGACAAGACCGTTAACTTTTTTTACTCCGTTTTTCTCTCTGAACATTACATCCACGACTTTTATCAAATTGAATATTTTAACGCCCGACTTAACGCATTTGGAAATTAAAGTCGAAGCCAGTTCAACACTGTCCGCTGTATAATATCCTTCTTTATTTTTTTTGTATTCCACACCTACTTTATCGAAAAGATGCAGAGCCGAGTCCTGCACAACCACTTCGTTAAACATCATTCCCCCACCCCATACACCTCCACCGGGAGCGAGTTTGGACTCGAAAACAGCGGTTTTTATTTTCTTCTCGCCTAAAAGTATTCCCGCTATTAGATTAGAAGGTCCTGCTCCGACAAGTGCCACATCCAATTCCAGAGAATCGAGTAATTTCTTATAAAAATTATCGATTATCGCCCTCGATATTTCTATATCGTCAAGCTTCATCTATCCTCCTTCAGTTTGAAAGTTAAGAATATCCCTGCCATATATTTAATTAATGGATATTAAAACAATAAAACGATTTGTCAAGACAATGAACTGCTAACAGCTCACGGCTCACGGCTTACAGCTAGGCACAACCCTACACTCAAAATATTCACATGTAGAACATGTAGGGATTGTAGTTGTTTTGAACTCGGTACCCGGTACCCGGCACTCGGAACTTCGCTCTAACGCATTTACGCATTAACTATAAAATCGCCACAGATTATCACTGATCCTTTTGTTGATATTTTTAACCGAGGATTATGTCTAACCTGACAATTTTCCCGAGCAGTCGGGGCATAAGGTGATAGAATCCGCTTTTTCCATATTGAATTTCATATAAAGTTTTGTCAGAACAATATTTGAAAAGCCATAATGTTTAGCAAAATCACCCGCTGTTGGAAACGGAGATATTATATCCTGCATTGCTTTTTGTGTAAATACTTTTCCGTTATTATTTAGTGGCGCGCTACAAAAATCACAATTACTCATTTTCCCCTCCTGTTTTTTCGGTTTTGTTATAGTGCTTTTGATATATAATACAGAAAAGATCTTATGTCAAGTAAAATATTCTCACGCGGAGACACGGAGAACACTGAGCTAATTATGAATTTTGAATGTTGAGTTTAAAACAATAAAAAAATCAGTGTTTATCCGTGTAAATCAGTGGCTATATTTTAGGATTTGGGATTTGGGGGTTGGGATTTAGTGATAAGGCTGTTAGCCGTGAGCCGTAAGCTGACAGCGAATTAGCTCTGTGTACTCTGTGGTAAAAAATGTTTGGTAGGGAGCTTTTTAATCTCTTGACTATTTCAGCCCTTCTTATAAATTAAAACCGATATGCGCTTAAAAGAAATCAGATTATCGGGATTCAAATCCTTCCCTAAGAAAACAACGTTCGACTTAAAAGAAGGGATTACGGCATTTGTAGGTCCGAACGGCTGCGGGAAAAGTAACATAATAGACGCCATAAAATGGACGTTGGGAGAGATGAGCATTAAATCTCTTAGAGCGGAAGGAATGGAAGATCTTATATTCACCGGAACAGAAACACGTCCTTCCGTAGGACTGGCTGAAGTCGCTCTTACTTTCGAAAATAACGGCGGAATTCCCACAGATTTCGACGAAGTGGAAATAAAAAGACGATTCTTGCGCTCGGGAGAAGGAGAATTTCTTATAAACGATACTCCGTGCCGTCTTCGAGATATCCAGGATCTTTTCGCCAATACGGGCTTGAAATCGGCGATTTTAAATCAGGGACTTGTCGAAGATTTTCTCATATCGGATTCGGAACTCCGAAGGGAAATTTTCGAATCGATTTCGGGTATAAAAAGATACAGGGGTGACAGAAAAGAAGCGCAGAATAAACTTAACTCGGTAACCAACTCTCTGGAAAAGATAGAAATATTATTAAATGAAAAAAGAAGCACCGCCCGTTCTCTTAAAACCGAGGCGAACAGAGCTAAAAGATATCATAAATATAAAGAAGAACTAAAAGAAAAATCTATCATACTTGCTAAAAATCAGTTGTTTGAAATAGAAAGTTCACTTAAAGAAAAAGAAACGTCAATAAGCGCGAAAGATAAAAAAATCGATAACATAAATAGCATTGTAAGTAGATGGGAAAGCGAAATAAAGATTTCGTCTGAAGAACTAAAAGAAAAAAGAGAAGAATACAGAAAAAGAGGAAATGAGATACAGGATATTCAAGAAAAAACAACATCATTAAGGGAAAAAAAAGCGGAAAATTCCGGCGAATTAAAACACATAGATAATTTTACCAGAACACTTCCCGAGAATATTCCTTCTATAATAGAAAATTTAGAAAAAGAAAGAGACAATATCGAAGAGGCGGAAGAAAAACTAAACGAAAAAATCCGGATTCACAAAGAAAAAATAAACGAAATAGAAAAAGAACATTCCGCGATATCGGAAAAAATCGAATCATTAAAAGAAAAATCTATTTCTCTCACCGCGAAAAGGGAAGAACAAAATACACGTACTATTTCCATTAAAAAAAACGAAGAAGAATACAAAAAAGAAATCGAAAAAGAAAATTTAAAAATAAAGGAATTGAACGCCTCCGAAAAAGAAATAGAGAAAAAATTAAAAGCCAACACGGAAAGAATCAACAAACTTAATCAATCGATCGACAAACATGAAAACGAAAAAACTTCAGTTTTAAAAAGATTAACTTCTCTAATATCCGAGAACGAAAAAACGAAAAAAGAAATAGAATTTTACAAAAACAGAGATATCGAGATATCGAACGAGATGAAAAAAATAAACGCGAAATTCGATCTGCGTTCTCTTTCCGATAATTTGGAAGTCAAAAAAGGGTATGAAGCCGCTATAGAAGCGATATTCGGAGAAAGAGTAAAAAGCTCTGTCGTAAAATCCGGAAAGATGAAAGAAGTCCTGGATTTCATCAGAAAGGAGTCTCTAAAAGGCGGAGTGTTCGCCATAGAAGATGCAGGAGAATCTTCACAGAAAGGCGGACTTTCTGACGCTGTCTCGGGAAAATTCGCTCACTTTTTAAAAAAGGAGCTTTCTGAATATAATTTCGCGGAAACTCTCGAAGAAGGTATAGAGAAAGCTAAAAAGGGCGGATTCTGGGTAACAAAAAATGGGGATGTTATAACGGATAATTTTATTCTGCTCTCTAAAAACAAAGAAGGAATTCTGGTAAGGAGAGCGAAAGAAAAAGAGCTCACCCTTAAAGAGAAGAAATATGAAACGGAAATTAAAAAGCTGGAAGAAAAAAGAAATAACCTCATAGAAAACATAAACCGGCTCGAGAACGAACTGAAGAAAGAAAATACCGAAAGAGAGAAAATTACCGCGGAAAAAGCTAAATTCGAATTTGAAATCAGCCGGGTCGAACTAAAAATAGAATCTCTGAATAACAGTATAGATGAAGGTAAAGAAGAACTTAAAAATATTATCAAAGCCATCGAAGAAGAAGATAAAGAAAAAGAAAATATTAAAAAAACACTTTCATCAGATTATAAAAAACAGGAAGAAATCGAATCTAAAAGAGAAAACGCGGAAAAAGAACTACGGGAAGTAGAGAAAAAGAAAGATAAAATAACAGATAAAGAAAGCGAAACCAGGGAAGAAATAGGAAGGCTAAAAGAAGGTTTACGTTTAATAGAGCGAAAAGCACTTCTCGAAGAAGAAATAAAGAAACTGGACATAGAGATTAAAAAAGAAACGCAGAAGTTTGAAGAACTAAAAATCACAAACAATAAACTAAACGACAAAATACAAAAAATAGAAGAGGATCTCGAAGAGAAAAAATCAAAATACTCTACCGCCAGGGAAGAAAAGAGTCAACTTGAAAGAGAAATAAATGATTTAAAGATGACTCTTTCTGAAGAAAAATACAAAAAAGAAAGTATTCAAAGCAGTATATTCAAAGAATTCGATTCCGAAATAAAAGGGGAAGAAGTAAAAACAGAAGAAAATATAGAAGATAACATAGAAAGAATAAAGCGAAAAATCGAAGCCCTTTATCCCATAAACCCGCTGGCACTAAGTCAATATGAGGAAAAACAATCGGAACTTGATAAAATAGAAGCTGAACGATCCGATTTGATATCTTCGAAAGAAGATATAGAAGAAACCATAGAGGAAATCGACGGAAAAGCAAGAAGAGAATTCAGGGAAACAATTTTGAGCATCAGAAACGACTTTAAAGCTATTTACAGCAAATTATCGCCGGGAGGAGAATCGGATATTAGATTACCGAGTGAAAACATTCTCGAATCCGACATAGAAATTCTGGTAAGACCAAAAGGGAAAAAACTGAAAAGCATGGAATTATTTTCTACGGGTGAAAAAACTCTCGCAGCGATCGCTCTTCTACTGGCAATCATGAGGAAAAGACAATCTCCCATCTACATTATGGACGAAATAGACGCGCCGCTCGACGAAAACAATATTGAAAGATTCAACGATATATTACGAGAATTTTCGAAAAATTCTCAGATTTTGATTGTAACACACAACAGAGCCACCATGGAACACGCCGATTTTATATACGGCATAACCATGGAAGAAGTCGGCGTATCCACAGTTTTATCGATAGACGTCGACAAAATTTAACTGTAATGCAAACCTCAAAGGAGAAATTATGATAAGATTTTTAAAAGGATTTTTTTTAATACTGCTCTTTCTCTTATTCTCTCCGGCAGGATGCGATAATTCCGAAAAAGAAGAAAAAGAAAATACCATAAGCCTGGAAATCGGCAATCAAACCATAACGGTTGAAATCGCGGATTCTCCCCAGGAATGGGAATTGGGTTTATCTTACAGAGACACACTCTCGGAAAACCACGGAATGCTTTTTGTTTTTCCGGATGAAAGAGGGAGAGTTTTTTGGATGAGAGGTTGTAACTTCGATATAGATCTTGCCTATATAGAATCAGACGGAACAATCTCAGAAATAGTAAATATGAAGAAAGAACCCCTCGAAACACCTTTAGATTCACTTGCAACTTATCCGTCTCAATCGACAAAAATAAAATACGTTCTCGAAATGATAGGAGGATGGTTCGAAGCACATAATATCGACACGAACGCCAAAGTCGATCTCGACGAAATCAGCAATTAATTTTTCTTCTAAAACAGAATGAAAAAGTTTGTTTTACTGTTACTACTATTCACAACCATACAATCCTTGGCAATCAACGGATCTCTGAAATATAACGAAGATCAGGAAATCCTGAATGCATGGGGAAGTAACTATGAGATGGGATTCGCGCAGGGATATTTATTAAATAAAAGAATAGTCGATTTCCTTTCTGAATTCTTCTTTGAAATAACTGATTTATCTTTCCTTGAATACGAATATTTAAGCCTTAACTACAGAAACTATTTTTTCGTTCCTCAAAAATACCGTAATGAAGCAAAAGGAATATTAGATGGAATAATAGCCGCGGGAGAAGAACTTTATATAGACGAACTGTATAGAGATATGAATGTGACAGATATTCTCCTCGCAAATTCGGTTTTCG
>Ga0272443_10003939_pt1 | contig 16839 bp, 27 predicted proteins | sample SSMAcet12_FD_193581 | JGI IMG/M metagenome (GOLD analysis project Ga0272443, IMG submission 193581) | Marine sediment archaeal communities from Little Sippewissett salt marsh, Falmouth, MA, United States - SSM-Acet-12 | ecosystem: Environmental > Aquatic > Marine > Wetlands > Sediment ... | reverse complement strand
GGATAATTGGGACAGCGAGGGGTCTGTAGCGTTGATGGCTGGCGTATATTTAACGTCGCCCTGGACCACCGATTTCGGAATAGCCACTGTCAGCAGTCCCACCACTACGAACGGGCAGGTATTCGCAGGCAACGCTGATGGAATTACTGAGCACACGATTACAGCGGCGACAGGCGTTACTCAGGAGTTGATGATCCGGCGTACAGATGATAATAATTGCATTATCGCTCGTGCAGATCAAGCGAACAGTAAAGTACACCTGTTTAGCGTTGAGTCCGGCATTGAAACCGAGCTTGGTGGAGCAGGCGGCGCAGCACAGACCTGGACAGATGGAGTATCTTACGTTATCAAGGTGCATCATATCGGACAGTCTGTTGATGTGTATGTTGATGATAGCAGGAAACGCACCACGACAGCGGCCACTTTTAACACGAGCATAACTGGCGCTAAAGTATCTCACGCTGGTGCTAACTTTGCAGCATGGCCCCGCACGCTACCACGTAATATTATGGATTATGCTGGGCCTGCCCCCGATGGTTGAAGCGAGTCCCGGTTGGCGTGGGAGGGTGACGATTTTGCGATTGTGGTTTTGCCTGACACGCAAAGTTACAACGCAGCGCAATTTGCCACACAAACGCAATGGATTGCTGATAATGCGGCATCATTAAATATTCAGATGGTGCTGCATGAGGGGGATGTTGTCAATAATGCCTATGAAGAGCAATGGCTTGCGGCGGATGCTGCAATGGATATTTTAGACGCTGCCAATATACCCTATCTAATGACTACCGGTAATCATGATGATGATCAGGGCGAGTCATATCCTAACCCACGCTCAACGCTGGAATATAATACGTATTTCCCACAGTCTCGATTTACAGCACAATCGGGATGGGTCGGAGGATTTTACCACGAAGGACAAAGCGAAAATGCGTACTGGGTAAAAACGATCAGCAACCGGAATTATCTATTTTTGATGCTAGAGTTTGGGCCACGCCAGGGCGTGCTAGATTGGGCGGATACTGTTATTGCTACATATCCTGATCATGATGTGGTTCTTACTACGCATTGTCTCGTGTATCACGACAATTCGCTGGTTGGCAGTGGAGATTCCTACAATCCACACGGATACGCTGGGGTATCCGATGATACTCACGACGGTGATGAGCTATGGAGCGAGTTTATTAAGACCCATAAAAACATAATCCTCAGCTTTTCGGGACACGAGTTAGGAGATGGCACGGGACTTGTATCTAGGCAGAATCTCGACAACAGGCGCTCACACATGATGCTCGCTAATTACCAGGCTCCGATTTTGCAAGCTGCCGAGTCCGGATATTTGCGCATTGTAACAATTAGTCCAACAGCGGGATCAATCAACATAACAAGCTATTCACCGCTGCTGGATGCATATCTGACCAGTAGCGATCAGGAATTTAGTTTGATCTATCCCGCGTAAACTAAATGGACTGAGACTATGAGACTCACACGACTCCTACTCGCCCTCACCGTCGCGATTCTCACCGCGCCCGTCCTCGCTGACTCGCCGCGCGGTCGCCTGCTCAACGCCGTGCAACCGGGGCGCGTGGTAGAAGTGTCAGCCACAGTCGGAATGCTCGACAACTCGCGCGCGTGGGCGGGGCAGGCGGCGCAGGACGCAGTGGAGCGCGTGCAAACGGTCGAGGTCGAGTTTAGAGCGAATGACCGCATCCAGCCCTGGACGTGGGATTGGGTTAAAAACGTACCGCGCACGGATGTCACGCCGCTGGTATTCAGCGTGGCGGTAAAAGAGGCGTGGGAGGTCGAGGGCGCGCCGGTCGAGTACAACAGATACAACGTGCTCGCCTGCTACGATGTGGGCTTGGCGGAGTTGTACCACTGTCGGCAGTATCAAGGATCGTCAGGCGACGAATACCTATCGTCGCACATTAATTCGATAGCGATGTGGCGCGATGACGGGGATGCACTCGTAACCGCGCTGTTCACGGAGGATAAGGGTATGGAACTCAACATCTGGTCCGAGTCATCTGAATGGCTCGAAATCGTGTACAACGTCTTGTTGCTGGTCATTCCTGCACTGGCGGGGCTTGCCGCTACGTCTGTGTTTGGTGCTGGCCTCATTCGGTCTATCAAGCTGTTTTGGCGCGAGTGGTTGCGCCCTGCGTTGGATGACCCGACCGACCCGCTTGTAAAGTTGATCGCTGAGCGCACCGGGCGCAAACCGGAAGATGTCAGCAAGTGGCTAACCGAACGCATTGACGAAGTTATCGGCGTGTTGCCAGATGAAGGGCAACCGTTAGCGGAGAAGAAGATCAGTGAAGTCTCGTAGTCGTTATGCGCTGGCCGCGCTCCTCCCTGTTATGCTGGCGGGGCTGCTCCTCGGACCCGCCAGCGTTGCGGGGCAGGGCAGTGCTGAGCGCACGCCCTACGCCATCCTGTACGATGACGGAACGTGGGAACTATGGGCATCCAGCACGCCAACCGGAACGCATACGCCGACGCCGACGAGTACGCCGACCGCAACGGTGACGCCACCGCCCACGAACACGCCGCGCCCAACTGACACTCCCGACGCTGATGCTACTCCGACGCCCGAAGTCATACCGGAGACACCGGGGCCAACAGCAGAGCCGGTATCATGCGTGGTTAAGGTTGGCGAGAATGGGATACGCCTACGCGCTGCGCCAACAACCGGGGCGTCAATCCTGGGAACGCTGACCTATGGCACACTACAAACGGTCTATGAGTGGCAGCAGGGCGGCGGGTATTTTTGGGCGCGCAATGAGAAGGGCTGGTTTGCAACGTATCAATCGTCATGGTGGATATTAGGCGTAAGCGACCAAACCGAGATATGCGTGGATGTCCCAGGCTGGCCTGATAACATGGAGCCACCCGCGCCTGTAGTGATGTCTCCAATGGTCGGCTTTAAGACCGTGCCGGGTGCAAGCGCCAGCGTGTTAGTCGAGTTCAACCGCCGCCTGCCTGACGATGTGCAGGCGGTTGCTTTTGTAGTGCAAGACACCAACCTCGCCACGCAACTCCACGCAGCGGGCATCTATACCGTGTTCGTGCCCTGGTCACAGTTTCCCGGCGATTGCCCGAACGTGAGCATGAGCGCGTACAACAGCGCCCACAACCGCATCGGGTATGTTGAGCAGCAGGTAGGCGCGGCGGCGTTTGACGCAGTGGTCCTGTCCAACGAGTGCGCGTTCCCGTCTGCCGCGTGGTATGCGGAGTGGGCGTTCACCACGCTGGACCTGTGCGAAGCGCGCGGATGGCGCTGCATCCCGACTGTGTGGAACACGGGCGCGCCGGACCTCGAATGGCTCGCAGAGCTTGACGCGCTGCATTGTGCGATGGAACAGCGTGGGCATTTTTACGGCCTCAACGTGTACCCGTATTGGCCCGTGCCCTTGATGAGCGATGATCAGCGCACGGTATACACAACATGGCGGCATCGCATGATACAGCAGCGGATGCAATGCGCGCCTGACTTTTTCGTGACCGAGCTTGCGTCTAACGGGGGCGGGTGGTCGCCTGACGTGCAAGACACCGCCGCGTACATCCGCGCCACATGGGGCGAGTTTGCCGCTTACGGTGTCTGGTACATCGGGCAACCGCTTGGCGCGTGGCCTGATGCGGTATGGAGCGCGGCGCAGGCGTGGGCGCTGGCGGGGGCGGTGGGCTAGTACGCCCAATAGACTTATTTACGTATGGGTGTCAAACTGTCGCTTCCACCACACCGTAACCAGTGGCAGCGCGATCATCGTATACAGCGCTATCGTTCCCACAACGCGCGGCACGCCAACACCGACCAGATACGCGACGACTACCCAAAAGGCGACCTCTACTACCATCCAGCAAGTACGCTCGACACGATCCACGCCATACCGCGCTGCGAGTTGGTTCAGAACGTGCATCACTCATACCTCCATTGGAGCAGGGCGCGCCTGCCTATACACTACTGTAACATAATAGAAAAAGTGACACACACCGATCTCTTATGTTATACACTACGCCTAACTTTGTACACTTGTGACGCTAAGCGCAATCGCAACCCACACGTCACGATCCCACACCTGCTCCACCAGCGCGGCCAGCGCGGCATAGTCGTGACTGCGCGCAAGGCGTTCGTCGCGCAGTATGTCGAGCGCGCGTGTCGCCACGTCCGCGCGCTCATGGCGTGCGAGGTCTAGCAGGCGGTCGATGTCAGCGGGCGTCAGCGTCACGGCTTCAGGCTTTCGCGCAATGCATCGAGCCAGTCTTCAGAGCGCTCTAGCTCCATTGCATTGAGATGCTTGTTATCAAGGCTGAGATCAGCACGCAACGCTTGCAGCGCCCCGTTGTCGTCACCAAGTCGCGCCGATAGCTGCTCAACTAACAGCCATAAGTCAGACAGATTGTTAGCCAGTTCGCCGCGCATATCCATAATTGTTTGTAACTGCTGCTGCGCGTGCAATATCGTATCCTGTACCGTTTCGCGCTGTGTCGCCATCACTCACCCTCCCCAAACGCCATCAGCGCCAGTTTGCTCATCGCCAGCGCGTCATCACCACTCACCGTGTGGCGTGCTTCTGCTAGTCCGAGTCCGATGAAGTCGTAAAATGTCACCGCTGCCTCACCCGGTTCAATCGCTCCGAATGCGACATACTCAAACGTCAAGTCCCATCGCCGCTCACGGGCGATGTCTTTGCACAGCTTGAGCGCCGCGCCCGCGTCTCTTTCCCAGTTCCAGTTAATCATGCGTGACTCGCCAATGCCCCGAACTGCGAAGTAGTCTTCATTGGCCCATCCGTCGACCACATTCCCATCGGGCGTCATGTAAAAATAACAATCGTCTTCATCCGTCCCGGCGCAATAACCAAGCGCGTCGAACAGCGCCCAAAAGACCCGCTCCGCGTCCATCTCGTTAATTTTGACGGTATCGCTCATCGATCTTGACCTCCATATCAATCGTGCGCGCAATCACGCCCTGACGCTCCTGGTGCGCCGCCATGTACCGCTTGACGACCGCGATGTCTTGCAGTCCCATATCACGCGACAACGCCTCGCACGCGCGGTCAATGCGCGCCTGACGTTCCTCGTCCGTCTCCGGGCGTGGTTCCAGCGGTTGACCGAACACAGACAGTATGACCGCGATAACCGCTGTGCTGATGATACCGCACACTACAAATGCAATGATACCCATGCTATACTCTCCTGCTACGGGGCGGCGCGTCCGACCGCAACCGCCCCTGCTTCCCGCGCCCTGACGCTTACCGCGCCGGGGCGTTCGCGCGTGCGTAGTGCTCGAATTGCGCGCGGCTCAGGTCCGCCCAGTTGAAGCGGCTCTCACCGCACAGCTTCACGTAGCAGTCCTGGCACCACAGACCCATCACCTGCACCCGGTTCTGGTGGCACTCGATGCAGTGGCACGGGTTGCGTTCGTATCCGTCTTCCAGTTCGCGCCCTGCGGCATCCACAATCACGTTCCCGTTGTCGTCAAGAATCTGCTTGCACATCGTCATCTCCTAAAAGTAAACTGTGTGTTGAACGTATGTTTACCCACGCGCGACCTCGCAACTGCGCCGGGACTCGAACCCGTTTGCGTGCCGTGTGACACGGACGCTCACCGCCCTGGGTTGCGCGATTGCCGCCGCGCGTGGTCTAGTCGTGCCGGACTGGATGGATGCGCCGAATGCGCCGATCACTGCGTTGCAACGCCTACTCACCTGTCATCGCGTGGTGCGCGTCATCTGCGGTGAACGGTTGCGCGCGCACATACGCGCCGCCCGTCATGGTGCTGTCTGCGGGCGTGGGTGCATTGGTCCACACGTTGGTATTCTCACCTGTTGCGCGTGCATACCACAGTTGACGCAGCATGTCGCGCACAGTCGTAAGCTCGCCGTATTGCGGCGCTGTGTCGTCCAGTTTGCACAGCATCTCCGCGACACTGCCAAGCGCCAACGTGAGCGGATCGGTTGTCATATATGCTTGCCGCATATCTTCCACTGCGCGCAGACGCGCCACTTCCACGCGCAGTTCGTCGCGCTCGCGTTCGGCATCTTTCATCCGTTCGACGGTTCGCTCAATGTGTGCTTGCAGAACGCCTATGTCTTTATAAGGCAACCACGCGCCATTACCGCGATACTGGGCAGTTTCAAGATCGTTAAAAATGCGAATAAGGTCGCTCACGCTTGCACCTCCGCCTGAGTCGCACGGTTGGCTATCACCTGCGCCCATACAACGCTCGTGGCATACTGCGCCGCGAATATCGCGCCCCAACCGAGTTCTTGACCGTCCTGGTATGCTGTCAGCGCTTCCATGACAATGTTCGCCGCGTGAGCCGGATGCTCCGCCATGTCATGCGTAGACATGTACAGCTTCATGCTGTCGAGCTTGCCGCTGGTGAACGGGCTTTCGTCTGCGCTAAACGGGTCGTCTGCCTCACCGCTGACCGCCGCCGCTTCCTGCTGCGTGCGCTTGGCTGCGGGCTTGCTCGTGCGTGCGGGCTTGTCCGCGATGCGTCGCGAGTTGTCGCGTTCAGGGACGCGCGGTGGTGGTGTGTCGTCAAATGCCGTGCCTTCCTGGTACAGTTCGCGCCCGATGCCCCACTTGACCGCTGCGCGCTTCATGGCGTCGCTGTACGCGCCCTTGTCTTCCTCGACATTCGAGTCAACGCCGATGTCAGACTTGCCAACCCACTCACCATCGATGCGGATGTACAGCGTGCAAACCACACCGCGCGACGTTTCGGTATACTCATCGCGCCAGTTGTTCGGGCCCACCACGCGGTCAAGTCGGTTCATGACCACGCGCGATGTGATGTAGGACAATACGCCCGACCGCCCGCGCCCTGGACGTGTCTTCACCTCGTTATCCGGTATGGGTGCTGCCAAGTCTTGCCAGTTAATATCCGTCATTTACCTGCTCCTGCTGTCTGCTTATTCCGTGCGTCCCATTCCGCTTTCGCGCGCTTGCCTGCTGCGCACTTGCACCAGATGTCATACCCATGCCACCAGTACCGCGCGTGCGTGATGCCGGTGTCGTCGCAATACGGGCACTTGTGCGTCATGGGCGTAACTCCGCTACCTCGTCCATCGCATCGTCAATCGCGCAGTTTTCCAGCGCGTCCCGCAGCACCGCCAACCGTGCCAGCAGATGCACCGCTTTGATCGCCCGCGCCTCGTCCGTCGCCGCGTTCACGTTCCAGATCGCCGCGTCCAGGGACGCTAAGCAATCCTCAAGGTGATTCTCGACACTCGCTAACCGTGCTTCGGTGAAGTCATCCAGCGCTGCGGTGTCATCGTTCAGAAGTTCGTACCGTTCGTCCAGGTTAATCGTCATCGCCCTACCCCTAAAATGGTGTGACTTCTGCGGTCACAGGATCGATATAGTCATACCCGCCTGTTTGCGGGTCACGCTGCCAGTCGCCAGTCAGTCGCTTAACGTCCAGGCTCGGTGCCGTGCGCGTCTGCATCAGGTGCGCCGCCCACCGCGCCCACGTTGGCGCTTGCAGGCAGTGCGCGCGCTTGAATGCGCTCCAGTCGATGGGGTCCGGTGTCTGTGTCGGTGCGTGTGCATCGGGCGCTTGCGGTGCTTCGCCGCCTGCGGGCTGCGCGTCTGCGTGTGCCTCGGTGCTGGCGGGCGCGTCAGTCGGTGCGCTCATCGCCGCGAGTACGGTGGCCTCAACGTCAGCAAGCGTCACGTTCGTGGCTTCCATGCAGAACAGTTGGCGGTTGTTGCCGGTGCTGTCGCTGATTTGCTCGACATGGTGGGCGTACAGCATCGTGCGCCAGCGTCCCTGACCCTGCTCGCGGCGCAGACTGAGCTTCACGCCTGCGCGCTGGCCGGACTTGTGCAGCTTCACAATATTCTTTTTGGCGTCAATAACTGGAAAGTCATATTCGCGCGCCTGTCCCTCAATGGCGAGGCGTAAGCGCGTATCGGTGATCGTGCGTGCGGTGGTGGACTGCGTGGTCATGTGCTGCGCTCCTAAAACAACCAATAGTTACTGTTGCGTTTGTATGAGCGCTATGTTATGATTCCCTTGAATCGACATGGCGCTCGTTGCGTGGGGGGTACCACCTGCGTGACACCCCGGCGTCTGTCTGTTCGTCCAGTCCAGGTCGTCGTGCAGCGTTTGCGCGTTTACGCGCGCAAGCGGTCGGCCTGGGCTTCCTTGTATTATACGCCCGCTATGCTTTCCCTGACAGTAGAATTAGTTCGGTCAAATAATCGGACAATTCATCCGATATTGTCCCGCGTATCACGTCGCCATGTGCGCCGCGTGATTGTTTCATCAGCGTAGCTCGATTCAGGTGAACGACTGCCAGCATATCGAGTATGTGGTGACTGATGTTAATCGCGCCATCAAAACTAATCTCGTGATCGTCATGGCTCAACATCTCATCAATCGCCGCCTCAATTATTAACCCGTTCATTCCCCTACTCCTGCCCATCGGGCGCTGTGTCGTGCGCGTGTCGGATGCGCGCCCCCCGTGTGTGCTAGCTGGCGAGTGCTGCCAGCACCTTGTCAATGCGTGCCCAAGACTGTTCATACTCCTCGGACATACGCGCAGAAGCGTCCAACTCCTGCAAGTGCGCGTACATGCGCGGGAACCACTTCTGCGCAGCACCAAGCACGATCTCAGCATCGCGCGGCGTACTGTGCGCGGGGCGTGTCCCGTGACGCTGCTGGCGCATAATGCGCTCGCAGAGTTCGTAGGTCTTGCGGGCTACTGTTTGTGCGTTGGCTGTGCGGTTCATCGTGTACTCCGTTCGTGTCGTTCCTTGACTGTTGATACCAGTATAAGCCTTACCGTATATAAAGTCAATAGCCGAGTGTAAAAAAGTTGTAAAAAATATACGGTAGCACTAGACATACGCGCGGGTATGGCGTAATATTATAGACGAGGGACTATGAAAGGAGGCGCAGATGTGGAAACCACGCCTTAGCGTTTTACGCGCTCAGAAGGCGCTGCGCGAAGGACGAAAGATTCTGCAAAAGGAAATTATAGAGGCTACTGGCATCCGGCAACCAACCATCTCGGAATGGATGCAGCCGGATACGCGCTTTTCGCGCATTGATGCAGAGGTAGCGGGAAAACTTGCAGAATACTTCGGCTGCGATCCGCGCGAACTATTCGAATATGCACCACAAAAGGAAGAAGACAAGGACGAGGCAGAACTGGCGGGCGTGTAGCTGACGACGCAACCACACGCCCATGCGCGCGGTGTGTACGCACCGACGCGCGTAGTCAGTATACCGTACGCGAGGAAGGGACGCGATGACTCGCCACCGCCCGCTAGTGTGCGCACCTGTGACAATCGACATACCAGCGTGTGCAAAACGCAGTTGACTCCGGCGCGTGTTTGGGTGTAAGGTATACTTACGCGCCGCCGCTAACCCCGCGATCCCGGCGCGTTTGCGTCTGCGTTCCCGGCGCTGTATCCGTCGCGTATCGGCAATCATTGCCGAACTTGCGCGGCACGTATTGAACGCCCGTTCTGCGCGTGGTAAACTATGAGCGGGTTCGGTGGGATGCCATGCACGGGCATCCGTTACGTAATGGCGGGCGTGTCGTATTGCTAGCAGCGGCGCGCCCGCACACCACACGAAGCCTACTGCACGGGGCGACCATGAGCACACTACAACTGACCGAACATTCGATCACGTCCCTGGACGTTATACACTGCGCAGACTGGCGCGTGCTTCTGGCAGGCTTGCCGGATGCTAGCGTGGACCTGTGTTTGAGCGACACGCCCTACGGCACGACCGCGTGTAGTTGGGACAACGTGATCGACCTACCCCACTGGTGGCGTGAAATGGCGCGCGTAATGAAGCCACGCGGCGCGGTGGTGATGACTGCGAGCCAGCCGTATACGAGTGTGTTGGTGATGAGCAATCTGGACTGGTTCAAGTACAGTTTGGTGTGGGATAAAGGACGCGGAACAGGATTTCAGATTGTTTCAATCCGGCCATTAATGTCACATGAGGATGTTTTAATTTTTGGTTCAAAAGGCATATTTTACGAGCCTCAAATGCGACCTAGGGAAAAACCTAGAATATCAAAGTTCAACGGAGCAACCCGTCAGTTTACAGTTAGCGGTGGGAGGGAATATATAGGACAAACGGCGTTATCTAAACGATACCCCGTGTCAATAATTAATTTCAGCAATGATAATCAATCTAAAAAGCACCACCCAACGCAGAAACCCGTTGCCCTGTTCGAGTACCTGATACGCACGTACACGCAACCCGGCGCGCTGGTCCTCGACCCGTTCGTTGGCAGCGGCACGACCGCACTCGCCGCGCGCAACACCGGACGCCACTACATCTGCGGCGACATCTCGCGCGAGTACGTAGACATCGCCCGCGAGCGCTTAGCTGCGCCGTACACGTTGCCAATGTTCGACACGCCCGCCGCTACCGACCGCCCCGCGCCCGACCAGTTGGCGCTGTTCACTCGGTAGCGGTGCGAGGGAGGGACTTTTACAAGTTATTTACAAGTTCGGGTAGCAGGAACCGCCAGGGCGCGGTATACTCGGCTTGTTGAGGCGTATGCAAATGGAGTAGAATCGTGATCAAAGGTCCGCTGTGTCAGACTCCATGCGCCTCAACACCGCATGATTCCGCAGCGGACTTTTGCTTTACAGGTTACAAGCGCACCTACCATGCGTAGGAGTGCGTAACGAGCACGTTGGTGTAAGAGGCGTGTTCAGCAGTAGCAGGGGCATGGCTGCATCCCATGCACAAAAACCGCGCTGGAAGACCGAAGCCGGATCGCTGTGGTGGAGTGGAGGCGAAAGCCTGAGAAGCGTTGAAGCTGCGGCGTTAAATGAGGTCAGCGGGTGCGAATCCCGCCTGCTACTAGTGGCTTGACTGTTCACACGAAAAACTGAACGGTTCGGGGCAACCGGCGTACTGGTTGCAGGGCGGGACCGGCCATAACAGCCAACGGTGCGCGAAAAGCGGAAGCCTTCCGCCTCGAACGGCGGATAGCGCACCGTGCCACGAGGCGCACAACATCCGCATAACGGAAAACGCCCCTGTTAGCAGCAGGAGCGTGGATTCCGATATTCACGCACACAGGAGGAAGCTATGTGCGAGATACCCTATGTTAGCGCGCATTTGCACGGTGCGCAAGTCCCAACCGTTAGGAAAGCGTTAGACTTCACGGGATCGACCATGCTATGCACGGGCATTGGTGGCAATGCGCAGCCTTCCGAGGTGCGCGCATGACAGACCCACTATCACCCCACATCCCAACAGCGGACTTCTTGAACCACCTGTTTAACGGTGTTCCGTTTGGCACTTGGTTTGAGCTTACGTTCATTCTGCCTGATGGCCTTACGCACGTTGGCCCATCGCCTATCACGCGCAGTTATCGCCTGGGACACGACCAGCCCGACTGGGCATTCGTCGACGACATGAACGCGCGCGGCTATGGCGTCTATTACGGGTTAACAGCCAAGCGAAAGCGGACGCGCACGCGCAGCAATGAGAACAATGCGGCGTGGGTGTCAGCGCTATGGGTAGACATTGATCTTGACGATGGGCACTATGCCAGCAAGGATGACGCCTACAATGCAATCTGCGGCATCTTGCACCCGGCAACAGTCATCATCGACAGCGGCGGCGGGTTGCACGCACTATGGCGCATTATGCCGGTGGAAGTGACCAAGCGCAATCGGAACAGCATCAAGGCCATTCTGCGCAATCTGGCAATCCGAGCGCACGGTGACACGGCAGTTGCAGAGTTGGCGCGCGTGTTCAGGCTTCCAGGGTACATCAACACAAAACCGAAGCGCAGCGGCGCGCCCTGCGAAATCATTGACTGGTTGCCCGGTGAGTTGACGTTAGACCAGTTCGCCGAATATGCCAAAGAGGATCGCCCTGCCCCGGTGCGGCGCGCGTTCACCATGCACAAGCCTGACGATCTACCAGCGTACATTCAGGCGTACATCGACACAGCGCACCAAGAGGGCACGCGCAACCAATCGCTAAACAACGCGGCGTTTTACATGCACAGCAACGGGTACAGTCGCAAAGACGCGGACGCTATGCTGACGCCGCGCGCGCTGGCAGATGGCCTCGACGAGCGCAGTATTTCCAAGACACTTGACAGCGCATTCCGGGCCGCGCCTGGAACGCCGAGCTATGTTGACAAAAGCACATTGACCCGGATGCGGGCGGGTGATGTTGGTAAACGGGATGGGCAAGATGGGTAAAGCAACCAATGATGAGTTCGTATCACGATGGGGAGATTCAGAATTAGACGATAAGCAATATGCCAGCGTTCCAGGTTGGATATTGCGCAACTATCACAAGTTTACCGACACTGAAGGCGAGACAGTTGGGTTATCTGCTGATGAGTTCCAGGTCATGGTACATATCATGTCTTTTAAATATGACGTGGCAAACGCAGAGGCGAGGCCAAGTCTGAAAACAGTAGCGGAACAGGTCGGTAAACACATTAGTAGTGTACGCAGGACGGTAAAACGCATGGAAGACAAAGGCGCGCTGAAGGTGGACCGCAAGAAAAAAGGACACCCGAATACTTACGACTTTGGCGAACTTGCACGCCAATGCCGTGCATTCGATGCGCAAGCCGTAGTTAATGAGTGCGTTAATGCTACCCCTAGCGTAGACGCTACCCCCACCCCTAGCGTACACGCTAGTACACCCCTAGCGTACACGCTACCCGAAGAAAAGAATAAGATAGAAAACAAGACTGATTCATTGGAAGCGCCAAAGCCACAAGACGCGGAACCACATGGGTCAGACAACATAGAAGCGCACAAAAAACCGATTGCCAAAAAGCGCACACCTGCGCAGTTGCGGTTGGACAATATGAAGAACGCCATAGCGGATGCGTTTGGGTATGCACACGATACCGTTACCGATGTACAGTGGAATGAGTTCGGCGGCGCGGCTAAGCAGTTGTTGAAAGTTGGTGCAACGCCGCAAGACATGAAACCGCTGTATGATTGGTGCGCTGCACAGAAGTGGTCGTCGTGGTCGTCGATGGCAATGGCTAAGAACTGGGCGAACTACGTTAAGCAGCGCGATGCCTCGGCGCGGCATATTCGAGCGCATAGCGGGCCAACGGCGGCGAACTTGGCAGAGGCGGCACTTTACGGAGGCGGTCATGAGCGCGTATCTTGAGAAGTGGCGCGCTGCGGCTGACGACCTGCTGAGCGTGGTGTTGGTGAAGTCGAATGCGTGGCAAAAGGCGATTGAGGCGGGTGTGCAGTTGTCAGACATGCCACCTGGGAACTGGCAGCAGTTGTACAAGGCCGCGATTGATATTCGTGGCGCGCAGTTGAAGCAAAAAAACGCGCCTGTTGTGCTCAGCGACGTTGAGCTTGCGGCGAAGTGTGACGGAGCGGTTACGGTTGAATGGGTCGCCACGCGCATTGCGCTATGGGATGAATACCGCGAAAGCTATTTTGATACGACATGCGCCCTACTCCAACAGTACGGAACCGGACATCGCCAGCTTGAGGCGATACGGCGCGGAACCGTGCGGCTACAGTCCGCGCTTGAGAACGGTGGGTCAGTTGACGAAGCGGTCGGCTCAGTCGTCGACGAACTGCGCAGCGAAACGGCAGAGCACGTCACAGAGCCGGTTGATATTGCAGACCTGAACGAAATCGCGCGGGCGCAAAAAGAAGCGCCGCCGCAACCGGGACTTAAGACCGGGATATGGCTTGTTGATAGTTGGCTGCGCGGCATCATGCCCGGTGAGTTCATCGCATGGGTTGCGCCCTACAAAAGCCGCAAGACTTCGGTGATGGCTGATGTGCTGCTAAACATGGCGCGTGATGACAAGTCGGTTACAGTGTTCAGCTACGACGAGAGCCGCCTGCGTTTTTATTACCGGTTGGTGGCGATACTCATGGCAGAATACGCCTACAAAAACGGATTGGAGCATGTGCGGTCGCCGGAGGGAGCGCTTCTAAATGTCTTCGATGCCAAGATGATTCGCAACGCTGGCAACCAGTGGCGCAAGTGGCCCAAACAGTTCCAGACCGCACGCGAATACGCCGAGGATGAGTTGGCAGCACTGCGCGGCAAGATACGCATTTACGACCCGAAGACCGGCGCGAACACGATACGCAGCATTAAGGCGATTACGCAGCACGACGCCATGAAGTACGGTGACCTGGATGTGGTGATGCTTGACCACATTCAACGCATCGGCGGGTTTAAGGACACCTATGAGCGCGTAGAGTTCGGCAGCGGCGCATTGCATGACCTCGCAGGCGAGATGGGTTGTGTGATGTGGGTGCTGAGCCAACAGAACGAAGAAGCGATTAAGGGCGCGGATGAAGGCAGTTACACGCCGAACGCAAAAGGCGGCGGAGGCATCGCATCCAACGCTGACACGGTACTGGTGAGCAAGTACAAAAAAGGCACGGTCACCGATCCTAACTTTTTGCGCCTTGAGTTGAGGTTGGCGCGTGAGGCAGAAGCGCCAGTGTACGGGTATGTTGAGATGCACCCGCAGTCGGGATGGATTACGCCGCGTTATGTGGACACGAACACAGTAACAACCGCGTCCATCGATGACGGTCCCGGCTACGCGAATGTGCGCACGACAGCGAACGGTAACGAGTAGCGCGGAGCACGCCGCGCGGAGGGACGAACAGATGAAGGCACTTTATTTACTGGCGATAGTTTTGGCGAATTTGAGCGTGGCGCAGTTTGGACCGAGCGCAACGATTGTCAATGCGTTTCTATTCATCGGACTGGACTTGACCGCCCGCGATGCGTTGCACGAGCGCTGGCAGGGACGAAACCTAATGCGCAACATGGCGTTGTTGATTGCGGTTGGGTCTGCGCTGTCGTGGTGGCTTAACCGCGATGCCGGACGGATTGCGCTGGCGTCATTCGTGGCGTTTGCCCTGGCCGCGATTGCGGATACGGTGGCTTACGCCCTGCTCCACGAGCGCGCGACGATGCTGCGCGTCAATGGTTCGAATGTGGTCAGCGCATCGGTGGATAGTATCGCATTTCCGGCGTTGGCGTTTGGGTTCCCGCTGTTATTTGGCGTGATGATTGGTCAGTTCGTGGCTAAGGTGTTGGGCGGGTTTATGTGGAGCGTGGTGATCCATGTTGCTACTCGTGAGCGGAGCGACCCGCGACGTGATGCGACTGCGCCGATCGCCTAACTTGGGCGTGCTCACGTCACCACGCGGCGGGAATAGCGCACAGTACATCAGGCGCACCGGATGCAGGTGGGCAATGGACAACGACGCATTCAGCAAGGCAGGATTTCAAGCGGAGAAGTTTACCGAACGCATGGACGTGCTTCGCGGCGTGCCGGGATGCCTGTTTGTGTGCGCGCCTGATGTTGTGGGCGATGCAGTTGCCACACTGAGCAACTTTTACGAGTGGGAACTGCCCATCGCGTATCGTGGTTATCCGGTGGCGTTTGTGGCACAGGACCACATTGAGCACCTGCCGATACCCTGGAACCTATTCGACACGCTATTCATTGGCGGCTCGACACGGTGGAAACTATCGCGTAATGTGGCGCAGTTGGTGCGAGAGGCAAAGCGGCGCGAAAAGTGGGTACACATGGGGCGCGTTAACTCGCACACGCGCATTCGCTACGCTGCGGCCATAGGATGCGATTCGGTAGATGGAACGCATTTCAGCATTGAGCCGCGACAGATACAGAATAAGTTACCAACACTCGAAACAACACAGCACGCATTACCGGGTGTGCTGGTATAGGCGCGTCTGCACGCGCGGAGGGACGAACAGATGGCACGGTACGAAGTAGGAGACGAACTATTCTTGTTGGGCGACGAGTTCCGCGAGTACAAGGGCGGGCGCTTTGTCAGCGCGTGCCGATGGAACCGGGGCGTCGTGGAGGTCATGGCGTACTCGCGCGGACGGTGGGAAGCGCGCACGGTGGCGACGCGGTTCGTGCGGCCTGCATACGGCACGTTGGGGTTACCCGCGATGCCGAGCGAGGCGGTGAAGTCATGAGCGCGCGAACACGCACAGACGCGCCCATTGGCGCGCGCGAGTACACCGAGGTCGAGGAAGCACTGTGGCAGTTGCAGGAACACTTCGCCAAGCGCACAAGCACGAACACGCAGACGGTCGCGGACGCGCTGAACACGCTGCATCAGGCGTGGCGGTCGGCGGCGGTAGCACAGGGACGGGAGGCGCGCAATGGGTGATCATCCGCTGGATGCACTGCGCGCTGGTAAGTCGAGCGTGATGGAACCGGAACCGCCCGATGTCACCGAATGGCGCGCACGGTGGGACGAGATACGGCAGACGAAGATTCCGCGCCTGGTCGAGTTGGACGTGTTGGAGCGCCTAGAGTACCTCGAAGCACAACTGCACGCCACCGCGAACGCTGAGCGCACGTCAGACGTGGCGGCACTGCTTCGGGAGGCGGCGGAGATTATGCGGGCGTTTGAGGCTAATGTGTCAGACGCACATGATCGGGTGTGCGTGTGTTGCGCAATAGCAGGACGTGGCACCAGGGCACACGCTCCCGACTGCCCCGTGACCCACTTCCGCGAGTGGCTGCGCAAGGTCGGTCTGGACGGTGAGCAGTGAGCGAGACGATGAGCGTGGAGGACTACCGCGCGCTAGTCGAGCATCCGCGCAGCAAGTACGGCAACCGGCGCGTTGAGTTGGACGGGTACACGTTCGATAGCAAGGCGGAAGCGGCGCACTACCTGCACCTGAAGGATGAAGTTCAGCGCGGCAACATCAAGCGCTTGCGGGTGCATCCGCGCTATGTGCTGCAAGACCCGTTCAGGCGTAACGGTAAGCAGGTACGTGCTATCGAGTATGTTGGTGACTTCGAGTACATCGATAGCGCG
>Ga0272443_10003938_pt1 | contig 16840 bp, 13 predicted proteins | sample SSMAcet12_FD_193581 | JGI IMG/M metagenome (GOLD analysis project Ga0272443, IMG submission 193581) | Marine sediment archaeal communities from Little Sippewissett salt marsh, Falmouth, MA, United States - SSM-Acet-12 | ecosystem: Environmental > Aquatic > Marine > Wetlands > Sediment ... | reverse complement strand
GGCGCAGTTGTGTGCACAAGTGTAAGGGCTGGATCGGGCAATTGTGAAGGTCCAATGACCGGGGATGTGTCGGTGATTCTTCAATTGCGTTTTTGTTAGACTTTTGTTCGAACTCGTTGCCTGAAGGGGTCGTAAACAGTAAGCCAATTGCAGCATCTGATGGATGCTGAAGACAATAAAAAGGACATCTTAAGCCCCTGCGTAGTCTCGCTTCCTCTCCCTCCGCACCGCAGGGGCTTTCCCTTTTTCTCCGGTTACACTGCACCTTCCTGCATCGTCTGCCGCCGGCCGCATCATGGACCTCATGCCACCACTTTCGGCGCGCATTTGGCTCCCTTCAAGACGGTCATTTTCATACTCGTATTACGGGTGGGAATTTGTCCTCGGTTTTGATATCTTCCCCATCCCGTTTCGTAGCCGGGTGCCGTTGCCAAGGGGCTTTCGCCCAAGAAGCGCTGAACCGGGCTGCCGTTTCGGACGATAAATACAGTGGGATGGTGATGCAGGGCTCTGGATGTGATGCGGGCGAGTGAAGGGGCAACGCCGATGGCGAGAAGGTCCGAGAAGAAATCCGCCAAGGGCGCAGACGATGTCGCCCTGGGGCAGGCGAACGGCTCTGCCAGGACGATTACACAAGGTCTGCTCAAGCATGTGGCCGGCATTGTCAAGTCTTGCGGTGCGACGGCTCTGTTCGTTTATGTGGATGCTCTGGAAGGATCGGAACTGGAGCTGGATACGCTGCTGGAGGCCAAGGTCTTCTGCGTGACGAAGGAGCCGGCGCGGGAGAAGGATTGCCGGGACGGATGTTTGCGCTGTCTGCGAGTCCCCGATGTGCCTTTGACGCGTATCGGCAGGGTGAAGATTGCTGTTTTCCTGGCTCTGTCGAGAGGGTTGATCGAACAGGGGGATCGCATCGTCTTTCTGTCTGGATTGGCGGCGACGAAGACCCTGGATACGATCATTGTGACCGAGGTGGGACGGGAGTATGAGATCTTCACCTCGGGCACCGACTTGATCGGCGCCTCACCCGATATCCTCCCGGAAGTGATCGAACGCATCGTGGACATCACGTCTGAACTGGGCAGCGAGGGCCGTGAGGGCCGGGCGGTCGGGGCCATGTTCATCATCGGAGATACCGACCGTGTGGTCCCGCTGACGCGGCAGTTGGTCCTCAATCCCTTCAAGGGGTATCCGCCCGACGAGCGGAACATCCTGGACTATTCGCTGGAGGAGACCGTCAAGGAGCTGGCGACGCTGGACGGGGCCTTCATCGTTCGGGGTGACGGTGTCATGGAGACGTGCGGCTCGTACGTGCGAACGGCCAGCCAGGAGGAGTATGAACTGCCTCGTGGCCTCGGCGCTCGCCATCACGCGGCGGCCGCCATTACCGCGGTGACCAACGCCATCGCCGTGACGGTCAGCGAATCAACCGGGTCGGTGACCATCTTTCGCGGCGGCCGGATCGTCACTGAAATCCAGAAACCACGCAGTACGGGACAGAAGTCGAGGTTGTCCGATACCCAACCTCGCTAGGTCGAGCAGGGGGCGTTCGGCAAGGGCTCGCAGGGTCGATGCCGGGAGCCGCTGCGCAGGAAGACCGCGGTGCGTCAGTTGTAACCGTTTAAATAAAACGCACTTATAACACAATGCCTACACCAGCTTCGAGTCATTGCTGCCCTAATCTCCCTGGTTTTCCCAATGCACCACAGGCGCTGATTCACAGGGGTGTCTGTCGCCTTCGATTGCAGTGTTTGGTCATTTTTGTGTTCCACAAGTTCATTCTAATCCGCGAATTATGTTCGTTTTGTTCCAGGTCGAGCAATAAATGTGAACTTTCTCACAATAAATGCATTGACAGTTCGTTCCTGCATTGTCATACTTTAAGTTCTGATGGCAGTTGTAATATGTGTCTGTGCTTGGGTTTAGGTAAGGCGGCCCGTGCAAGGCACGCAAAGAGGTTTCTAGGGTATGGCAAACAGAAGCTGTGTCATAAGGTTGTCACGGTACAAGAACGCCCTGAATCGGCTCAAGGCCCTGAATTTTGTGCGGGTCTTCTCCGACAATCTGGCGGATGCGGCCGGCGTGACAGCGGCGCAGGTGCGCAAGGATTTCTCGCTGTTTGGCATTACGGGGAACCGTCGCGGTGGCTACAAGGTAGATGAGTTGAGCGATCAACTAAACAGGATTCTGGGCAAGGATCAACTCCAGGAGGTCATCGTGATTGGCATGGGCAACATTGGCCGGGCCCTGTTGCACTATGGCGGGCTGGAGAAGAGCGGGATCAAGATCGCCGCGGGTTTCGACATTGATCCGGCCAAGTTCGACCGCGAGGGACAACCGCCGGTGTTGCCCCTGGAAGAGTTGCTGCCGGTGGTGCAGCAGCGCGGTCTGGTTTTGGGGGTGCTGGCTGTGCCGGACTACGCGGCACAGCAGGTTCTCGAGTTGATGTTGTCAGCCGGGATCAAAGGGGTTTTGAATTTTGCACCGATTTGTCTGAAGGCTCCGGAAGGATGCATTGTCAACAACATCAATCTCGAAAGTGAACTTGAGAATCTGATCTATTTCGTCAATGCCGCCAACAATGAAGAATAGAGCCATACTGTCGCCGGTGTCTATTAAGACGAGAATCCTGCTGTCGTTTCTGATGGTGGTCTTCGTCCTGTCGGCCTCGTGCGCGCTGCTGGGCTACTATGTGACGAAGAAGGACATCATCGAGCGTGCCGAGGGCAAGGTGCTGAACGACCTGACGGCCGCGCGCATGGTGTATACGACGGAGATCGAGCGCATCGGGCAGGGGCTACAGTTGATTTCTCCCGACGGCGACCTGGACGGGCTGCGGGATAAGCTCGGTTTGCATTACCTGCGCTGTATTCCGGCGGCGCAGTTCAGTTCGTTGCACAGCGCGATCGCCCGGAGTGCAGCGACGCGAGGCCGGCCACGGGGAGGGACGCGCCTTATCGGCCAGGCCGAATTCGAGGCGCTGGGAGGCCAACTTGCAGGCCAGGAGCCGATCCGCGTCAAACCCACGCCTATGGCCAGGCCGACCGACCGGGAGGTGCTGACGGAGGTCATGGCCAAGGAGTATGCCATCCCCGTTCTCGACGCGGCCGGCAACGTGGAAGGGGTCTGTTACGGAGGCCGGGTGATCAACCGCGATTACACCTTCGTCGACCGCATTCGCGAGATGGTCTTCGGCGAAGCGCTGTACCATGCGAAGCCCGTGGGGACCGTCACGATCTTCCAGGACGACGTCCGGATCTCCACGAACGTGCTGAACGAGCAGCGACAGCGGGCCGTGGGGACGAGGGTCTCGGCGCAGGTCTATAAGAAGGTTGTTGAGGAAGGGCAGATCTGGCACGATCGCGCCTTTGTCGTGACGGATTGGTACAAGACGGCCTATGAGCCGATTCGAGATATCGAGGGCAACGTCATCGGGATCCTCTACGTGGGCACGCTGGAGCAGCCGTTCCATGACATGGCCCGACAGATCCTCGTCTTCTTCCTGATGTCGGTTGGCGGGGTGACTCTGATTGCGGTGCTCTTCTCGTACATCCTGGCCGGGGCGATTTCCCGACCGCTGACCCAGGTGGTGCATGCCAGCGAATGTCTGGCGTCGGGCGACTGGGGGTATCAGATCAATACCGATACCTCGATCAAAGACATCAACAGCATGGGCGAAGCGTTCAACGCGATGGCCCAGGGGCTCAAAGAGCGGCAGGAGAGCCTGAAGGTCTCCAACGAGAAGCTCGCGGCCATGAACAAGAGCTACGTGGACCTCATCGGCTTTGTGGCGCACGAACTCAAAGGGATCCTCGCCTCGGCGGTGATGAACGCTTACTCAGTTCGGGATGGTCTGCTCGGCATGGTGAACTTCAAGCAGCGCAAGGCGCTGGACTCGGTCTGCCGGAATCTGGATTATCTCGACGCGACCGTGAAGAAGTTCCTGAACCTCGGGCGCGTCGAGCGCGGTGAACTGGAGGTTCACAAGTCTGACTTGAATCTGAAGAAGGACGTTTTCGACGCCTCGATCTCGTCGCTGGAGGCGGTGGCGTTTCGCAAGCACCTGAAGATCTCGAACGAGATCAGTCCTGATTTGAACGTCCAGGCGGACGCGGACCTGATGCAGATCGTGGCCAACAACCTGGTGGGCAACGCGATGAAGTACAGCCCGGACACGGGCAACATCCGGGTCACCGCCGCCGCGGCCAACGGCAAGGTGGAGATCGACGTGTACAACGATTCGACGCCGATCAGCGAGCAGCAGCGGGCGCGGCTCTTCCAGAAATTCTCCCGGCTCGACAGTGCCGAGACCAAGCGGGTCAAGGGTACCGGACTGGGTTTGTACATCACCAAGCAGATCATCGAACGCCACGGCGGGACCATTCGCGTGGAACCTCGTGAACACGGCAACTCGTTTGTATTCTCGATAGAAAGGAACTAAAAAGATGCCGACCCCATTGGACCTGATCAAGAAGAAAAGGGCGGAGGCCGTCAGCCGGATCATCGGCAAGGGATACCTCTCCACGAAGCGCGTGTACGTGGGGATGGCCACGTGCGAGATCGCCGCGGGTTCCAAGGATGTCATGGATGTGTTCCAGAAGGCCATTAGTCACGGCCTGACGGACATTTACCTCAGCCAGAAAGGTTGCGCCGGACGCTGCAATCTCGAACCGACCGTCGAGGTGATCGAAGCGGGCAAGAGTCCCGTCAAGTACGGCAAAGTGGATACCGAAAAAGCCCAGCAGATTATTGAGCGCCACCTCAAGAAGGGGGAGGTCATTCAAGAGTGGCTCATCGATTAGAAAGGAAACACGCTGTGACTGCGACGTATAGAATCATTGTTTGCGACGGCACCGCCTGTATCAACAGCGGCGCACGGACGCTGACGACCCTCTTGAAAGAGCATCTGGACAAGCACGGCTTGACCGAAAATGTGACGATCGGTCTGTCCGGGTGTCTCGGTATGTGCGACAAAGGCCCCATCATGGTGGTCAATCCGGGCTATACGATCTACGGCGGCCTGACCGAAAGCGATATCCCCGAGATCGTCGAAGAACACCTGGTCAAGGGCCAGCCCATTGCCCGGCTCGCCATTCAGGAAGACCACCTGTACAACCGGTTCTTCCGCGTTTTCGGCGACGCCAAGTTCTTCGGCCATCAGATGCGCATCACGCTGCGCAACTGCGGCATCATCGATCCCGAGAGCATCGACGACTACCTGTCGCTGCGCGGCTACGAAGCACTGGCCAAGGCCATCACGGACATGACGCCCGAACAGGTGGTCGCGGAAGTCGAGGCGTCCGGGCTGCGGGGACGCGGCGGCGCCGGTTTCTCCACGGGCATGAAGTGGAAATTCACCGCGGCCCAGAAAGCGACGCCCAAGTACGTGATCTGCAACGCCGACGAAGGCGATCCGGGCGCGTTCATGGACCGCAGCGCCATCGAAGGCGACCCGCACACGATCGTTGAGGGGATGGCCATCGCCGGCTATGCCGTCGGCGCCGAGAAGGGCATCGTCTACATTCGGGCCGAATACCCGCTGGCCATCCAGCGCATCACGAAAGCCATTGAAGATGCTCGCGCGCACGGCCTGCTGGGCGAGCGCATCCTGGGGTCGGACTTCTCATTCGACGTCGAGATTCGACTCGGTGCCGGCGCTTTCGTCTGCGGCGAAGAAACCGCGCTGATCCATTCGATCGAAGGGTCGCGCGGCATGCCGCGTCCGCGGCCGCCGTATCCGTCCGTCAGCGGCCTGTTCGGCCAGCCCACGCTGATCAACAACGTCGAGACCTGGGCCAACATTCCCGTGATCATCCTCGACGGGGCCAACTGGTTCAAGACGGTCGGCACCGAGAGCAGCAAGGGGACGAAAGTTTTCGCCCTGGCGGGCAAGGTGGTCAACACGGGCCTGATCGAAGTACCCATGGGCACGACCCTGCGCGAGATCATCTACGATATCGGGGGCGGTATCCCGAGTGGCAAGCGGTTCAAAGCCGTGCAGACCGGCGGTCCTTCCGGCGGCTGTCTGCCCGAGGAATATCTCGACACCCCCATCGATTACGATTCGCTGGCCAAGGCCGGTTCGATCATGGGCTCCGGCGGCATGATCGTCATCGACGAAGACTCCTGTATGGTGGACATCGCCAAGTTCTTCCTGGAGTTCACGCAGAACGAATCGTGCGGCAAGTGTACCCCGTGTCGCGAGGGGACCAAGCGCATGCTCGAGATCCTGACCCGCATTACCGAGGGCAAGGGGCGGGACGGTGACATCGAAAAGCTCGAGCGGCTGGGCAACATGATCAAGAAAGCCTCACTCTGCGGTCTGGGCCAGTCGGCGCCGAATCCCGTCTTGAGCACGATCAAGAACTTCCGGGAAGAGTACGAAGAGCACATCCATGAAGGCAAGTGCCGGGCCAAGGCCTGTACGAATCTGCTGACCTACGAGATCACCGACAAGTGCGTCGGTTGCGGCGCCTGCCGTCGTGTCTGCCCCGTAGGGGCCATCTCCGGCAGTCCGAAGAAGGAGCATGTCATCGACCAGGAGAAATGCGTTAAGTGCGGCATGTGCTTCAGTACCTGTAAGTTTGACGCCATTGCCAAGGTTTGAGGATTCAACATGGACAAGAAGAAGATCACGATCACGATAAACGACCAAGACTACCAGGTGGACGCCGACCAGACGATCATGCAGGCGGCCGACCACTGTGGGTATCATATTCCCCGTTTGTGCTACCACCCGAAGCTCTCGATCGAGGGGGCGTGCCGGGTCTGTATCGTCGAGGTCGAAGGGGCGCGCAATTTCGTCGCCTCCTGCGCCTGCCCGGTGGCCGACGGGATGAAGATCCACACGAACACGAAGGAACTGCGCCAGGCCCGCCGCGACATTGTCGAACTGCTGCTCGACAATCACCCGGAAGACTGCCACACCTGCGATCGCGACGGCAACTGCGAACTCCAGCGCCTGGCCTATTCCATGGGCATTCGCCATCGTCACTTCACGGGCGAGCGCAAGCACTATGAGAAGGACCTGTCCGGTGCCAGCGTCATCCGGGACCCGGACAAGTGTATTCTCTGCGGACGCTGCGTGCGAATGTGCTCGGAAATCCAGGGTGTGCACTGCCTGACGCAGGCCCACCGTGGTTTCAGCACGGTGGTGATGCCGGCCTACAACATGCCGTTTGCCGAGACCGTGTGCAGCGGCTGCGGCCAGTGTATCAACGTTTGCCCGACCGCGTCCTTCGTGGAGAAGAACCACACCCAGGAGCTGTTCGAGAAGCTCAACGACAAGAGTCTGATCAAAGTGGCTCAGTTTGCTCCCTCGGTCCGTGCGGCCATCGGTGAAGGATTCGGACTGCCGGCCGGGCGGAACATGGAAGGCCAACTGATCGCGGCGATGCGCAGGATGGGATTCGATTATGTCTTCGACACCCAGTTCGCGGCGGATCTGACGATCATGGAAGAGGGCAGCGAGTTCCTCGAACGGATCCAGGGGGGTGGCCCGCTGCCGATGATTACCTCATGCTCCAGCGCCTGGATGAAGTATGTCGAGCAGTTCTACCCGGATCTGGTGGATCATATCTCGACGTGCAAATCGCCGATGTCGATGGGCTCGTCGATGTTCAAGACCTACTGGGCCGAGAAGATGGACATCGATCCGAAGAACATTCTCAGTGTCGCGACGATGTGCTGTACGGCCAAGAAGTACGAGGCGGCCCGGCCCGAGTTGGCGCTTGATGGTGTGCCCGCGACGGACATCGTCGTCACGACGCGGGAAATGGCCTGGATGATCAAGTCGGCCGGCATTGACTTCGTGAACATCGAGCCGGAGAAGCCGGATTCTCCCTTGGGCGTGTCCTCCGGAGCCGGCGCTATCTTCGGCGTGACCGGCGGCGTGATGGAGGCGGCGGTTCGTACGGCGTACGAACTTTACACCGGTGAAACGCTGATCGACATCGAAATGGCCGCCATTCGAGGCTTCAAAGGCATCAAGGAGGCCACGGTTTCCATCGACGGCAAGGAATTGCGGCTCGTCGTCGCCCACGGTTTGGGCAATGCACACAAAGTGATGGAAATGATCCGTGAAGACCCGAATCGTTTCCACTTCGTTGAGGTGATGGGGTGTCCCGGTGGTTGCATCGGGGGTGGCGGTCAGCCCTACGCGACGGCCAATTCCATTCCGCTGGATGAGGAATGCCTCAAGCTGCGGGCTCAGGCGCTGTATGACCTTGATCGCGGAAAGACCATTCGCCGCAGTCATGAGAACCCGGACATCCAGCGGCTGTACAAGGAGTTCCTGGGCCGTCCGCTCAGTGAGAAGTCGCACAAATTGCTTCACACACATTACAAAGCGCACTTCCCGAAAGGGATTGTGTCGCCTAACTTGAAAGTCGTCTAAGGGGGTGTTTTGATGGCGACCCTAGCACATACAGGTGGCAGCCAGCGCGAGACCAGCGTCGAGGCGTGGGTCCGAGCGCGGATCAAGCCCGATCAGATCGAGAAATATCTCGATGACGGTCGTTGCTTCATTGACGCCGCGGCGATCGAACAGACGCTGGCTACCCATACGGAGCCGGATCCCGGGCAGGTGCGGGACATTCTCCAGAAATCTCTGGCCGTCGAGACGCTGACGCCGGCCGAGACCGCCTGCCTGATTCACGTGCAGGATCCGGAATTGCTGGCCGAGATGCAGCAGGTGGCCGCGCAGGTGAAGACCAAGGTATACGACAATCGAATCGTGACCTTTGCCCCGCTGTACCTGGGCAACCTCTGCGTCAACAACTGTGCCTATTGTGGTTTCCGGTGCACCAATACGTCGGAGCAACGGCAGGTCCTTACCCTTGACGAGGTACGCCAGGAGACGGAGGTGCTGGCTGGACAGATCGGCCACAAGCGACTCATCGTCGTCTATGGTGAGCATCCCAAGACAGGTGTCGACTATATCGCTGAAACGCTCCAGACCATCGGCGAGGTCAAGGTCAAGACGCGCAAGGGCTGGGGCCAGATCCGGCGCTGCAATGTCAACGCCGCCCCCATGTCCATTGAGGAATTGAAGGTCTTGCACGAGGTGGGGATCGGGACGTTCCAGGTCTTCCAGGAGACGTATCACCGGCCCACCTACGAGCGGCTGCATCCGCAAAACACCATCAAGGGCAATTACCTCTGGCGGCTGTACGCGATGCACCGTTCGATGGAAGGCGAGGTCGACGACGTCGGTCTGGGCGTTCTTTTCGGTCTGTACGACTGGAAATTCGAGGTGATGGGGTTGCTGTACCATGCCCTCGAATTGGAGAAGAAGTTTGGCATCGGTCCGCACACGATCTCGTTCCCGCGGATCGAGCCGGCGCACAACACGCCTCTGGCGCAACATCCGGAATACCGGGTCAGCGATGAGGAGTTCAAGCGGCTCGTCACCGTGATCCGGCTGGCGGTTCCTTATACCGGGATGATCATTACGGCCCGTGAGAGCGCGGGGCTGCGGCGTGAGGTGGTGCCGCTGGGTTGCACGCAACTGGATGCCTCCAGTAAGATCGGCATCGGCGCCTACGCAAACGACCATCCGGAGGGCGATCAGCAGAGCGATCGTCAGCAATTCGTGCTGGGCGATACGCGCAGCCTGGAAGCGGTGATTCGGGAATTGGCCGCCGATGGCTACATTACGTCTTTCTGCACGGCCGGCTATCGTTGCGGGCGAACGGGCAAGAAGATCATGGGCCTGCTGCGCAGCGGCAAGGAAGGCCAGTTCTGCAAGCTCAACGCCGTGATTACGTTCAAGGAATGGCTCGACGATTTTGCCGGTCCGGAGACGATGGCGGTGGGCGAGACGCTCATCGCCAGGGAGATGGCGCAGATCAAAGAGAAGATGCCGGAATTCTACGAGCAGTTCGTGAGTGTCTACGCGAAGACCGAAGCCGGCGACCGAGACTTGTATTTCTAGAGAGATTTGACGAGGACATGCTAGATGGCAACCACTGGAACCACAACGAAGACGACGCCTGTCGCCGATGACGAGCGGCTGGCGCAGCTCAAGACCTATATTGGCGAAACGCAACAGCAGGAGCACCCCGACTCCTTCCTGATCGCGGTGCTGCACAAGGCCCAGTCGCTCTACGGGTATCTGCCCGTCGAGGTGATGGATGTGGTCGCGGAAGAGATGGGGATTCCGACGGCGCATATCTGGGGCGTGGCGACGTTCTACCACTATTTCAACCTGACCCCGCCGGGGCAGCACGTGATCTCCATCTGCCTGGGGACGGCCTGTTATGTGCGTGGGGCCGGGCAGATTCTTCAGACGCTCAAAGACGAACTGAAGATCGACGTCGGCGAGGTGACGCCGGACGGGATGTTCTCGTTGCAGCCGGCCCGCTGTCTCGGTGCCTGCGGCCTGGCTCCGGTCGTGATGATCGACGACAAGATCCACGGCGAACTGACGCCCAAGAAAATGGTCCAGCTCATCAACCAGTACCGCAAGCAGGCCCAGAAATAGACGATGCCTTCGCAGACGCAGGCCATCTTGGAACGACTCGTCGCCGCGGAGATCCCGGAGCGTCAGGATATCGAGGCCATGTTGCGCCTGGACGACCCCCGGCGAACGCGGGCGTTGTTGGAGTGCGCCGACCGCGTCCGGCACCGGTTCGTGGGGGACGGAGTGCTGCTGCGCGGGATCATCGAGTTTTCCAGTTTCTGTCGCAATGCGTGTGCCTATTGCGGCTTGAGTCGGACCAACACGGCTCTGGCCCGCTATCGACTGACCGACGAGGAGATTTTGGCGGCTGCGGAGAATATCTGGCAGGCCGGTATAAAAACCATTGTCCTGCAGAGCGGGGAAGAGGATAATCTCGACGCCGATTGGCTGAAGCAGATCATCGCGGAAATCAAGGCACGCTTCGACGTGGCCATCACGCTCTCGGTGGGAGAACGCTGTCGCCGGGAGTATGCGTTGTGGAAGCAGGCGGGGGCCGATCGGTATCTGCTCAAGATGGAGACCTTGGACGCGGCGCTTTACCAGGATCTGCACCCGGGCATGAGTTTTGCAAACAGGATGAGGTGCCTGCGGGATCTGGCCGAGTTGGGCTATCAGACTGGCACCGGCAATCTCGTTGGGCTCAAGGGTCAAACGGTTGAAAGCCTCGCCGAGGACATCCTGTTCTTTCGGAAAGGCGATTTCGATATGCTCAGTGTCAGTCCCTTCATTCCTCATGCCCAGACGCCTCTGGCGGCCGAACCGGTGGGCGATTTGGCGCTGACGTTGAAGGTGACGGCCCTGACGCGAATCGTCAGCAGGAACGCGCACATCCCGGCCACGACGGCGATTGGATCGCTGGCCGGCCGCGATGAACGACCGCAAGCGTTGCAGGCCGGGGCCAATGTCCTCATGCCCAATTTCACCCCGGCGCCGTACCGGCGGCAATATGAGATCTACCCGGACAAACGGTGTGTGAGCGAAAACGCCGGCGCTTGCCCAACGTGCATGGCCGGCATGGTGGCCGGTTTGGGACGCTGGATCGACTACGGGCGGGGAGATTCACTTAAAAAGTCTGACGCCAATCTGGTGCAGACGCAGTGTGATTAGTGTTTTTGGAAGTCAAGGAGAAGTAGACAATGGCAAAAAAGGTGCTGATGATTGATGACGATCCAGAGTTTGTCGATGCGATCTCAAACTTGTTGGATGCCAAGGGGTACCAGGTGTATACCGCATCGAACGGCAAGGACGGCGTCGCGACCGCCAAGGCCGAGGATCCGGACATCATCTTGCTCGACGTGATGATGACGACCAAGCACGAGGGGTTTGACGTGGCGCGGGAACTGCACGAGGACCCGAAGGCCAAAGAGACGCCGATCATCATGATGACGGGGATTCGCAAGGAAATGAATCTGCCGTTCGGATTCGAGCCGGACGAGACGTGGCTGCCGGTCAAGAATGTCCTGGAGAAGCCTGTCAAGCCCGAGGTGCTGCTCAAGGCCATTGAGGAGAACATTCGCAAGGCGTAGCCGGGAGGATGGCGGGCCACGTCGACGCTGTCGGTGTGGCTCCGTCGGGCATTGCTGGATCTACTGGCGATCCGGGTCGACGACGTTCGAGTTGGTGGAGGTTCGTCGGGTGACGATGGCAGCCAGCAAAGACGTGGCGGATTGCCCGATACGGAGCACGAGGTACGTGATTCCAAGGCTACAAAAGGCGTGTTTCAGCAGTTCGTCCACTGTCGGTCTTTCGTATTGCGGCCTCTCGGCACCGCTGCTGCCGAGCCATCTGCCCTGCCCGGCACCGTTGACGAGAAAGCCGAGCGAAACCCTATCGAATTCCAACAACCATACGGAACATTCGTTAGAGGGCGACTAGGGCTGTGTTAAAATTGTGTTAGGATTGTGTTAAAATCAGCCTTTCTGGCCTTTAGGTAGGGGTAATTCCCCGCTTTGTCACAGTTGTTTGGCGGCAGGGGTATTGTCCCGTATAATCGTCATCGCCAAGCATTGGCAGGCCCTCCTCAAGCGCCCAGGCCAGGGCACACGGAGAGTTGACAGAAGTAAGGCTTGGCCCAGAGTTGGGATACACAAGCGATGACGAAGCCAACGATTCTTGTCGTTGACGACGAAGAAGACATCCGAGAACTTGTCACGTTGAACCTGCGCCGCGAAGGCTACAGCGTTGTCGCGTGCGAAACCGGCGAGCAGGCCCTCAAACAGATCTCCACGGCAGCGCCCGACGCGATTATCCTGGACTTGATGTTGCCCGGGATCGACGGTCTGGAAGTCTGCCGACGGCTCAAGGCCGATCCGAGGACCCAGCAGGTGGCGGTCGTGATGCTGACGGCCAAGGGAGAAGAGGCGGACATCGTCACCGGACTGGAGCTGGGAGCCGATGACTACGTCACCAAACCCTTTAGTGGCAAGGTCTTGGTGGCGCGCTTGCGCCGGCTCCTGCGCAAGCAACGAGACGCGGACGATGAGCATGCGGTGGTGAAGATCCACGAGCTGACGATCGACCCGACCCGTTATGAGGTCCTCGTGGGCACTGAGGCGGTCACTTTGACACTGACGGAGTTCAACATCCTTCACACGCTGGCGCGGAGACCGGGCCGGGTCTTCACCCGCTATCAAATTGTCGATTCCATCCATGGCAGTGATTATTTGGTCACCGACCGGGCGGTGGACGTGCAAATTGTTTCGCTGCGCAAGAAACTGGGCCCCTGCGCGAAGTACGTCGACACGGTCAGAGGGGTGGGGTACCGTTTCCTGGACTAGTCGAATCTCGGGCAAAGACCTGCAGCGAAAGGTCCTTGACCATCTAACACGAATCTAATAAAACGGGCGCCCCGGGCGGGTTCCCAGGAATTCTTGGACGGTTTGGCAGAGGCTCCAGCATGATCAAAGAGATGGTTTTTGGACTGGTAGGCGGTCTAGGTCTGTTCCTGTTCGCGATGGGCCTGATGTCCGAAGGCCTCAAAGGAATGGCCGGCCAGAAACTCAAGAGCCTGCTGGAATCTTTGACCAAGCATCGCGTGGTCGCGGTGCTGATCGGCGCCTTGACGACATGTCTGATCCAGTCGAGTTCGGCCACGACGGTCATGACCGTGGGCTTCGTCAACGCGGGTCTGCTGACGCTCAAGCAAGCGTTGTGTGTGGTCCTGGGAGCGAACGTCGGGACGACGTTCACGGCGTGGCTGGTTTCGACGCTGGGCATCGGGGGTTTGAAGATCACGCTGTATACCATGCCTGCCATTGGCCTGGGATTCCTCCTGAAAATCGGTCCGAAGAAGCCCAAACTACGCAGTTTCGGTCAGGTGTTGTTGGCATTGGGTCTGCTGTTCCTGGGGCTCGATTTCATGAAGGACGCCTTCGGGCCGCTGAGCGAATCTCCCAAGGTGCAGGAATTCCTCATTTCGGTGGGCCACAACCCGCTCCTGGCCGTGCTGGCGGGGACGATCGTCACGATGCTGCTCCAGAGCAGTTCGGCCTCAATTGCCATGATCCAAATTCTGGCCTTGCAGGGCGCCTTCGGCATGGACTGGGACGTGGCGCTGCGGGTGGCGATTCCCTTCATCCTGGGCGACAACATTGGCACGACCATCACGGCTCAACTGGCAGCCCTGCCCACGTCCCGCAACTCGAAGCGCACGGCCATGGGACATACGATCTTCAATGCCATCGGCGTGCTGTACATGCTGCCGCTCGTTTGGTTCGGCCTCTTCGATAAGATCGTGACCTGGGTAACGCCGGTGGCGCTGTCACGCAGTACGATTATGCTGCACCTGGCGGTTGCGCACAGCACGTTCAACGTGTTCAACACGCTGCTGTTCCTTCCTTTGATCGGCTGGCTGGAGGCGATTGTCTTGAAGATCCTGCCCTTGCGGCAGATCGAGCGGGTGCAGAAGCCCGTTGTCCTCGAACGCCACCTGTTCAACACCCCGGTCATCGCGTTGGAGCAGGCCAAGCGGGAGATCGTGCGCATGGCCCAGGGCGCTGAAGATGCCGTGCATCAAGCGGTGGAAGGGATTGTTGACGGCAACGGGCAAAGCCTCGAAAAGGTGATGATCGAAGAAGACATCCTCGACGAGTTCCAGCTCGAGATCACGTCCTATCTGGTGGCGCTGTCGCAGGAACAACTGTCGGGGGACGTGTCGAACCGTTTGCCGGTGCTGTTGCACACGGTCAACGATCTCGAACGCATCGGCGATCTTGCCGTCAATATTGTCGAAGTGGCTCACCGAAAGGTCGAGCAGAAGATCGTTTTCAGCGATTCGGCGCTGCTGGAGGCCGGGGCGCTCAAGAGTGAGATCGGCGCGATGTTCACGTATGTGCGCAAAGCTCTGGAAAACAGCGACAAGGAGGCCGCCAGGGCCGCACTGACGAACGAGAACCACCTCAACCGAATGCAACTGGATTTTCGGCGCAGCCACGTCAAGCGCATGAGTGACGGCGTGTGCACCGCCGAAGCGGGGCTGATCTTCTGCGATCTGGTGGACAACGTAGAGAAGATCGGCGACCACTTGACGAACATCGCCCAGGCCGTGATTGGGGGATTGCAGTGGGCCGGCGTGGAACCTCGCGTTGAACCGACGGAGCCGCCACCCAGTCCGGACGGTTTGGTGGCGGGGGCCTGACCGGCCTCGGCCCGGCACGCCGCGCCGGCATAAGGATTGAGCGGTCGTTCTGACCTCAACGAACAGTGAGCTCGAAGGGAAGGGATCTGATGGGGCAGCGGTTTTCCGTCGCGGTAAGGATCATCTTCATTGTGGTTCTGGTCTATTGCTTCCTGGTCAGTATTGGCCTGATGGGTGCGGCCTTCAAGGGCTTCGGCAAGGGCTTTGCCGAGAGCTTGATCAGCACGACCTCCAATCCGTTTGTCGGCCTGTTCATTGGCGTTTTGGCGACCAGCCTGGTTCAGAGCTCCTCCACGACGACCTCGATTGTGGTGGGGATGGTCGGCTCCGGTGTCCTGACGGTCAGCAATGCCATTCCCATCGTGATGGGAGCCAACATCGGTACGACGGTGACCAATACCATCGTCTCCCTGGGGCACGTCAGCCGTCGGGAGGAATTCCGTCGGGCGGTGGCCGGTGCGACCGTGCATGATTTCTTCAATCTGATCTGCGTTCTGATCATGTTCCCGTTGAACCTGGCGACGGGTTTTCTCGAGCGCCTCGCCCGGCTTATGGAGGGGCTCTTCGAAGGCTTCGGCGGCATCAAGTTCACCAGTCCGATCAAGACCATCACCAAACCGGCCATTCACGGGATCGAACATGTTCTGACCGAGTGGCTGCATCTGGCGGATCGCGTGGCCTACATCGCCATGGTGGCCCTCTCGGTGGTGATTCTGTTCTTCGCGCTGATTTATCTGGTCAAGACGATGCGGTCGCTGATCATCGAGAAGGTTGAGTCGGTGCTCGACAATGTGCTGGGCAAGAACGCCGTGTTGGCCATCGTCAGCGGCATGGTTCTGACCTTCATTATCCAGAGCAGTTCCATCACCACCTCCTTGCTGGTGCCGATGATTGCCGCGGGTATTCTCAGTCTCAACGCGGCGTTTCCCATTGTCATCGGCGCCAACATCGGCACCACGGGCACCTCCATTCTGGCCTCTTTTGCGACCGGCAATCCCTCGGCGATCGTCATCGCGTTCGTGCATTTCCTCTTCAACCTGATCGGTGTGCTGGTGATTTATCCGATCAAGCCGTTCCGGACAATTCCCATCAACCTGGCCAAGGCCCTGGGCGATCTGGCCTATGAGAAGCGGCACTACGCCATCATATATGTTCTGGGCGTGTTCTTCGTCGTTCCGGGACTACTCGTATCGGTTTACAAGCTCTTGACATAGGAGAGTCGGTTATGTTTGCAAATCTGTCTCGTTTCTGGAAGGGCGGCGCCTTCGTGGCCAAGGCGTTGGAAGAGTTCAAGCAGATGCTCGACAGCACCGAGAAGATGTACACGCTGGTGCGCGCCCGTCTGTTGGAGGAAGCCCAGGAACCGGGTCTGGAGGAACAGATTCGTGAGATCGACAAGGGCGTCAATGATGCGCAGAGGGACATTCGCAAACGCATCATCGAGCACCTGTCGCTTCAGCCAACGGTGGATGTCAATGCCTGTCTGCTGTTGATGAGTGTCGTCAAGGACGCGGAGCGGTTGGGCGATTACGCCAAGAATCTCTACGAAGTGACGCAGCTTCAAGACAAACCGATGGACGTTGAGCTGTTCCGACGCTATTTCGATGACCTGGACCAGGAAGTCTCGACCCTCTTTCGCCTGACGCGTGAGGCGTTTGTGGAGTCCGACGAGACGAAAGCGCAGATGGCGTGGGGCTATGAGAACAAAGTGGCCAAGTGGTGTGACAATGTGGTGAAGGAAG
>Ga0272443_10003937_pt1 | contig 16851 bp, 12 predicted proteins | sample SSMAcet12_FD_193581 | JGI IMG/M metagenome (GOLD analysis project Ga0272443, IMG submission 193581) | Marine sediment archaeal communities from Little Sippewissett salt marsh, Falmouth, MA, United States - SSM-Acet-12 | ecosystem: Environmental > Aquatic > Marine > Wetlands > Sediment ... | reverse complement strand
TTCTACCTGATTAATAACTTCTCTATCCAGCTTTGGCCTTTCCGGATCCAGACTCGCAGTATCAGCGTAACTTAATTGGGGACGTGTAAGTAAATCTGCCATACTAACAGGTTTTTGCAGGGGAGAAGTGTTTAACATTTTGAATTTTTGATTTGTTTTTTCATCAGGATATATTTTTAAATGATGAAGACGATTAATCTCTTTTTCAATTGCTTCTTTCTTTTGCAGGAATTTTTGATATCTTTCTTCGGATATTAGACCATATTGATATCCATAAGATGTCAATCTCAAATCAGCATTATCCTGGCGAAGCAATAGTCGATATTCTGCTAAACCGGTTCTTAATCGATATGGTTCGGTGATGCTTTTTGTTACCAAATCATCTATTTCTACTGCAATATAAGCCTGAGAACGATCCAGTATAAAAGGTTCCTTATTGTCCAGTAATTGAACTGCATTGATTCCGGCAATAAGACCCTGTTCGGCAGCTTCTTCATAGCCCGATGTACCATTAATTTGTCCTGCCAGGAATAATCCTTTAATTTTTTTGGTTTCCAAAGAGTATTTGAGTTGATGAGGAAATATCACATCATATTCAATAGCATAACCATAACGAATAATATGGCATTTTTCTAAACCATTAATTGTATGCAAGGCTTCCAGTTGAGCCGAAGGAGGAAGACTGGTAAAGAAACCCTGAAGATAAATTTCCTCAGTTAATTCACTTTCCGGCTCAAGAAATAATTGATGAGATTCATGGTGAGGAAAACGAACAATTTTATCTTCAATAGAAGGACAATAACGGGTTGCTGTACTCTGAATAGTTCCATTGACCAGGGGTATCTGGTTAATGTTGGATTGTATTACTTCTTTTGTCTTCGCATTTGTACGGGTTATATATACGGTATGTTTATGATAAATTTTCTTTTCCGATTCATATGAAAAAGCAAGAGGTTCAATTGCGCTTTTCTGTTCGGTTAAATTAGAAAAGTCGATACTTCTTCTGTCTATACGGGGTGGTGTGCAGGTATTAAGGCGAGTAGCGCTAAATCCCAGCGATTTTAACTGATTGCCTAAGTCGATAGAGGCGATTTCTCCGGCTCTTCCGGCACTGTAATTGATTTTTCCAATATAAATCTTCCCATTTAAGAATGTTCCTGCTGTGATAATAACAGTTGGAGAATGAAACTTTTTGCCGCTTTGAACTGTCACACCATCAATTTGATTATTTTTAATCAGTAAGCCAGTAACCATTTCCTGAAGGAGAAATAAGTTGAGTTGATTTTGAATGCTTTTAATCATTTCTTCTTTATATTTATTTTTATCAACCTGGGCTCTTAATGCCCACATAGCCGGTCCTTTGCTGGTATTTAGCATGCGAATATGTATGGTGGATTGATCGGCTATCTTTGCCAATTCACCACCCAAAGCATCGATTTCTCTAGCTACATGACCTTTCCCCGGACCACCAATGGAAGGATTGCAGGGTAATAAAGCAATATTATCCACGTTAGAGGTAATCAGCAATGTTTTGGCACCTCTTCTGGCAGCAGCCAATGCGGCTTCAGATCCGGCATGACCTGCTCCGACTACTATGACATCATACTGAAAATTATTCATCCCAATCCTTCTCGTTTATATTTGTTGCTACTACAATTAAAAAAGATAGCACATTCTAAAATATTTTGCATATTTTTGTCAAGTTATTACATTATAATTTTTTTAATTCTTGCCTGTAAAAAAAGATTATGTTATACTTTAAACGGAGAGATGACCGAGAGGCCGAAGGTGGTTGCCTGCTAAGCAATTGAGCGGATTTTAAGTCTGCTCCGAGGGTTCGAATCCCTCTCTCTCCGCCATTTTTTTTATTTACCCTCATTTTTATATTCACTAGAGGAGGTTATAATGACTTCCAGTTCGAATCAAAACCTTTTACCTTATATTAATATTCGGAATAATTTTCAGTATGGCGATATGGGAAAAGTATTGTACTTGCATGGTCAGGTTTATTACCAGGAATATGGATTTAATCATGAGTTCGAGGCCTATGTTGCCAAAGGGCTGGCAGAATTTGCTAATAAGTATAACCCAGGGAAAAGCTGTATCTGGATTGCGGAGAATAAAGGCGTTGCTATTGGTTCAATTGCTATTTTAGAAAGGGAAAACAACCAGGCTCAGTTACGATGGTTTGTAGTGCATCCTGGTTACCGTGGAATAGGATTGGGAAAAAGCTTATTTGTGAAGGCGCTGGGATTTTGTCAGGCTGCAGGTTATGAAAAAATATTTTTATGGACATTGGACAACCTTGCTACAGCAAGAACAATTTATGAAGCAAATGGTTTTAAATTGGTAGAGAAAAAAAAGAATTATCTTTGGGGTCATCATTTAGTTGAAGAATATTGTGTTTTAAATCTTAAGTAATCATTATCAATAAAATACAAAATATATAGTAAGGAGGCATTTATGGCTAAAAAATTATACCGTTCACGAAAGGATTCTATGATTGCCGGTGTGTGTGGCGGAATTGCTGAATATTTTGAAATTGATTCTACCCTGGTACGTCTTCTGGCAATTATTGTTGTTTTTTTGGGTGGTGTAGGTGTAATTGCTTATATCATAGCATGGATTATCATACCACAAAATCCTGCCCAGGAAATTGATAGTGATAGAGAGTATACACAAGATGAAAAAGATAACATGAGTCAGGAAGAGGGAAAAAGAGATAATAATAGACACGTTTGGGGTGGCTTAATTCTTATTTTTTTAGGACTATTCTTTTTAATGAGGAGTTTTTTCCCTCGCTTTATCCTGATAAGTTTTTGGCCGGTTATCCTGGTATTGGTTGGCATCGTTTTGATAGTTCAGTCACTTTCCAAAAAGAGACAGTAAGGTAAAATATTTTCCTCACAGGATAGTTGCCCCATTTATTTAACCATAAAAAACCACCTCCTTTGAAGGTGGTAATGATTCTAATAAGGAGATATTAATGAAATTTCCAGAGTCTAAGACTAAAATAGTATGCACATTAGGTCCGGTCTCAAATAATAAAAAAATAATTAAAGAATTAGTATTAGCGGGTATGAATGTAGCGCGCTTGAATCTTGCCCATGACGAGCTCGATTATCATCGGAAAACATTAAAAAATATACGAGAAGTTGAAAAGGAACTGGGAATTTTTCTTCCAGTAATGATGGATATTCCCGGTCCTAAAATTAGAATTGGCAAGATAAAAGATGGCCCTATTCTTTTGAAAAAAGGACAGACGGTTCGCCTGACAACTAAAAATATCATAGGAGACGAATCCGTTATACCGGTAGAATATGAGTCCTTATTTAAAAGTATTGAAAAAGGAAGCCTTGTTTATCTGTATGATGGATTTATTCAACTGAGAGTCATAGAAATTCGGGATGATGTAGCGTTATGTCAGGTAATGACCGGTGGAAAGCTGGATTCACACAAAGGTCTAAATTTACCCAAAGCCAAAATAACAATTGACCCGATTAGAAAGCAGGATCTGAAACTTATTTCTTTTGGATTAGAGGAAGGAGTTACGGTTTTTGGCATCTCGTTTGTGGAGAAGGCAGAAGATATTCAAAAAGTAAAGGAATTTGCCCGCAAAAAGGGTAAAAAAATATTTACAGTGGCAAAAATCGAACGGGAAGAGTCCGTAAAAAACATTGATGAAATACTTAAGGTTACCGATGGCATTATGGTAGCCAGGGGCGATTTGGGTGTACAGGTAGACATCGAAGAGATTCCTGTTATTCAAAAAAAATTAATTGCCAAGGCAAATCGGATGAACCGCCCGGTGATTACTGCAACTCAAATGCTGGTATCCATGACTGACCATATCAGGCCGACACGTTCTGAAGTGACTGATGTAGCCAATGCTATTCTGGACGGAACAGATGCCACTATGCTATCAGAGGAAACTGCAGTAGGCCAATATCCAGTGGAGGCTGTAAAGATGATGACTGACATTGCCGTTTCCACTGAACGGGAATATCGCGATTTTCACCATCATTCTTCTTTGTGTGATGAGTTGCGTCTTTCATTTCAGCGGAAAAAGCCTTTAGTAGAGGATATTATTTCTATGCATACTATGGAAAGCAGTCAGATTATTCGGGCTAAATATATATTGGCACCAACCGAAAGCGGCAATACAGCCAGAAGAATATCCCGATTCAAACCATATTGCTGGGTTCTTGCCTTTACTCCAAATTCGGAAGTTGCCCGTTTTCTGGCATTTTCGTATGGAGTTGTCTCTTTTATGATAGATAGAAAGAAAACCGATTGGTATAGCAGAATTATGGCTTTATTAAAAGAGAAAAAATTAGTAAAAAGAGACGATTATCTCATTTTAACTGAAGGAACAATTAAAAAGAAAACCGGAGGCACTGATTCAATGCGGATAATATCTGTTGATTAGAATCAGTTGCTACCTTGAAAAAATTGTCTAATAAAAACTGAGTTCTCTTTTAGAGGCTTCTTAAAGTCACCCCCTAAGCGGGTATGATGTTTAATGTGATAATGATATAATAATAATTAACATTAAAGCTATTTTAGGTCAGGAGAATAAATTGAAAGATAATAAAAATTTGTTCGAAAACATTAATATAGGAAAAGTGACTGCTATCCGAGGCAGTGTTATTGATGCTTATTTTCCTGAAAAAATACCTGATATCCCAAACCTTCTTAAAGCGGGTAATGTTTTTTTTGAAGTTGTTCTTCATCTAGATTCCAATACTGCCAGGGGAATTGCCTTAACCCCAACGCAGGGATTGAAGAGAGGAGATGAGGCTCTGGATTATGGCCATCCTTTAAGGGTGCCTGTTGGAAATCAATTGCTGGGAAGGATGTTCAATGTATTTGGAGAAACAATAGACGGGGGTGAAAAAATTGATTCTGAAAAAAGTAGATCTATTTATAATGCACCCCTGACTTTATCGGAACGTTCAACCGATATTGGATTATTTGAAACAGGTATCAAAGTTATAGATGTATTATCTCCCCTGGAAAAAGGCGGCAAAGCCGGCTTATTTGGCGGAGCAGGTGTGGGCAAAACTGTTCTTATTATGGAAATGATTCATAATATGGCTATTGGCTATCAGGGTGTGAGTCTGTTCTGTGGCATAGGAGAACGCTCCCGGGAAGGTGAAGAGCTTTACCGGGAAATGAAAGAATCTGGAGTTTTGGAAAAGGCGGTAATGATTTTCGCCCAGATGAATGAACAGCCAGGTGCTCGATTTCGGGTTGGACATGCTGCTCTTACCATGGCTGAATATTTTCGTGATGAGGGCAAGCAAAATGTTCTTTTGTTAATTGATAATATATTTCGATTTGTGCAGGCAGGGTCGGAAGTATCAGGGTTATTAGGAGAACTTCCTTCCCGGGTAGGATATCAGCCGACTCTGGCTAGCGAAATTGCAGATCTGGAAGAGAGAATCAGCAGTTCATTAACAGGTGATATTACATCTATCCAGGCAGTATATGTACCGGCTGATGATTTTACTGACCCCGCTGCTGTTCATACTTTTAGTCATCTTTCTGCTTCTATTGTGCTTTCCAGGCAACGAGCGAGCCAGGGATTATATCCCGCAGTCGACCCTTTAAATTCCAATTCCAGCATATTAACTCCAACAGTTATCGGTCAAAGACACTATGATATTGCCCGCAGAATAAAGCAGACGCTCTCAGAGTACGAAGAGTTAAAGGATATAATTGCCATGCTTGGCCTGGAAGAGCTATCCAAGGCAGACCAGAATACTGTGAATAGAGCAAGAAGATTGGAAAGATTTTTGACACAACCCTTTGCTGTTACCGAACAGTTTACCGGGAATGAAGGGCGCCGGGTATCTTTACAGGAAGCATTGGATGGATGTGAACGAATTATGAATGACGAGTTTCGTGATTATTCGGAAAATTCTCTCTATATGCTTGGTGCTATTGATGAGGCAAAGAAATGATGGATTTAAGAATACTATTACCTGAAAAAACCTATTGGCAGGGCAAGGTAAAAAAGATAGTAGGAGAGGCTATTGATGGATTTTTCTGTTTGCTTCCCCGTCATGTTGATTTTGTAACAATGATGACTCCCGGGATTTTTTTCGCCTTAACAGAAAAAGAAGAAGATTTTTACCTGGCCATTAATGAGGGCATATTGATTAAAACCGATGACCAGGTAACTCTTTCTACCAGGGGCGCCGTTAAGGGAGACAACCTGGGGGATTTAAAAAAAGAGGTTGAAGAAAATTTTCTTAAGGTCAATGAGCAGGAAAGGGGCGCCCGCAGTGCCCTGCAAAAACTGGAAGCCGATTTTGTCAGGAGGTTTTTGGATTTAGAGGCACATGGATAAAAAAAATAACTCTTCTGAGAAAAAAAGAGAAAAAGAATTTCTGCGCGAGATCGAAAAGAAGGAAAAGAGAAGAATCAAGGCTCAAGGCAGGAAAAATCGCAGTATTTGGATGGGATTTGGGTTATTTGGCGTTATTGGCTGGTCAGTAATGATTCCGACAATAATAGGAATTGGCATTGGTTTGTGGGCTGACAGAAAATGGCCTGGACAGATATCATGGACTTTAACCTTTCTTTTCCTGGGTATTGCTCTGGGTTGCTGGAATGCCTGGTATTGGGTACAGAAGGAACGTAAAGTGATTGAAAAAGAAAGAGATGAAGAGGAGTAATCTAAGATTCAAGCTTTTAAATTTATTATTTTAGGTTTTCTATCAGGTGTATTTTATTTTGGCGGGTTATGGTTTACGCTGCAATATATGGTACACTCACGTTATCCGGCATTGATTACCTTGTTTAGCTATATATTGCGAGTTGTAGTTTCTTTTTTTATTTTGCTTTATATTGCCCGCTTTGGAGAGTGGACTTATATTTTATACTGGTTGGGCGGTTTCATTTTAGCCAGAATTATATTACAACGCTTGCTGGGTGACAATTTCCCGAAAAAAGATAAGAAGGAGCAATAGTGATGGAAATAACTCCTGATGCCATGATCTATTTTCAATGGAATGGCCTTCATTTAAATGCTACCATCGTATTTACCTGGTTGGTAATGTTTATATTAGCATTAATTAGCTGGTTGGCTACAAAAGATTTGAAAGTAGGCCCAGACATCAGTCGCTGGCAGAATGCACTGGAAGTAATAATCACCTATATCCGTCAACAGATTAAAGAAATTACCCAGCAAAATCCGGATCAATTTATTCCTTTTTTGGGAAGTCTCTTTTTATTTATTTCCATCTCTAACTTGCTGGCTATTGTGCCCGGATATCATCCGCCTACTGGTTCCCTATCAACAACAGCAGCCCTGGCGATTTGTGTATTTTTTGCTATTCCCATTTTCGGAATCGGTAAAATTGGTGTCAAGAATTATTTAAAACAATATCTGGAACCCTCTGTTCTAATGCTGCCTTTTAATATTATCGGGGAGTTTTCCCGAACCCTGGCTTTGGCAGTACGTTTGTTTGGGAATATCATGAGTGGCACGTTAATTGCCGGGATTTTACTAATTATTGCCCCCTTATTTTTACCGATTATCATGCAGGTATTGGGATTATTAATTGGCCAGATACAGGCTTATATCTTTACTATTTTGGCTACAGTCTATATTGCTTCTGCCACACAGGCAGAGAGCGAAGTATATCAAAAAAATAATAATGAAGGAAGTGAAGAAAATGAATAGTGTCGATATTATTAGCGCTGTTTCCATATTTACTGCGGGTATTACCATGGCTATCGGTTCTATCGGTCCTGCTATCGGGCAGGGAATGGCGGTGGCACGAGCTTTGGGAGCCATTGCCCAGCAGCCTGATGAGGCGAATACTATAACCCGAACATTATTTGTTGGTCTTGCTATGGTAGAATCCACTGCTATCTATTGTCTGGTTATTTCTGTTATTCTTATTTTTGCCAATCCTTTCTGGAATTATATTTTAGGTCAATAAGGGGAATGATATGATCATTGATATGTTTACAGTAGTAGCACAGATTATCAATTTTTTGATTCTGGTCTTATTACTAAAAAAGTTTCTTTTCAATAGAATTGTTGGCATTATTGACGAAAGAGAAGAACAGATTAAAGAACAGATAGACAGTGCCGCACAACAACAGAAAGAAGCCGAAGAGGAGATTAAAAAACAGCGGAAAATCAGGGAAAAGATGGAAGTGAATTGGGATAATGACCTTGCTCAAATGAAAAAAGAGCTTCAAGCTAAACGCGAAAAAATGATGGAAGAAGCTAGACAAGCAGTGAGTGAGGAAGAAAAAAACTGGAGAAATTCCATTGCTAAACAACGTGATGCTTTCTTAAGGGAGCTAAAAAAGAGTTCCTGTCAACAGGTGTGCCAGATTTCCAGAAAGGTCCTGGCGGATCTGGCAAATGAAAAATTAGAAGATCAGTTGATAGACAGCTTTTTACAACAATTAGAAGATGCAAAAGACAATAACGGACAGGGCTTTCTGTTATCTGATTTAAATACCAAAAAAGAAGTAGAAATAAATACGGCTTTTCAATTGCAGAAAAAAGAAAAAGAAAAGATTACCAATAAGTTAAAAAATCTTCTTCAGGATGAAATAAATATTAGTTTTAAAGAATCTGAAGACCTTATCTGTGGAATTGAATTAAGGGCAAAAGGAAAAAAGATTTCCTGGAGTATAGAAAGTTATCTCAATTCCCTGGAAAAGAACTTACAAAAATTATTTGAAGAAGTTGAGAATCAACAAGACATTGACAAAAAAGAAGAAGAATAACTTCTCTTGGAGATAGATAAGATGAAAGAATTAATTCAAAATACGCCTCTACAGGAACATATAAAAGAGACTTTTTCCAGGATGGAAAAAGTTATAAAAAAGCAGGAAGCGTCCTTTGATTTTCAGGAAATTGGAATCATTACTTCAGTGGGTAAAAATATTGTCAAGGCAAATGGCTTGCCTAATGTGAAATCAGGGGAGATTGTCCGTTTTAAAAAAGGGCAATTGGGATTGGTCTTTAACCTTAATCCTGATAGTGTGGACATTATACTTTTAGATGAAGCAACATCTATTGGCTCGACTGATGAAGTAGAAAGAACCGATAGGGTTATGAGTGTCCCGGTTGGCGAAATGCTCCTTGGTCGGATTATAGATTCTGTAGGAAGGCCTCTGGATAACAAGGGAGCTCTCAGGTCAACAGAATATGCACCGATTGAACAGAATGCTGCCGCTATTATAGATAGGGATCCTGTAAATACCCCTTTGCAAACCGGATTATTGGTCATTGATTCTTTAGTTCCGGTTGGCAGAGGTCAAAGGGAATTGATTTTAGGCGACCGTCAGACTGGCAAAACAGCCATTGCGATAGATACTATTTTAAATCAGAAAAAAGGCGATGTTATTTGCATATATTGTGCAATTGGCCAGCAAATGTCTTCTGTTGCCCGGGTAATTTCCAGGTTAAAATCATCCCAGGCGATGGATTACAGTATCGTGTTAGTAGCCTCCGGTGATGAGGCGCCTGGACTTAATTATATTGCCCCATATGCTGCCACCAGTATTGGAGAGTATTTCATGAGGAAGGGCAAGGATGTGCTGGTTATTTATGATGATTTAACCCAGCATGCCCGTTCTTACCGGGAATTGTCTTTATTGATGAGGAGACCTCCTGCAAGAGAAGCATTTCCGGGTGATATTTTTTATATTCACTCCCGCCTTTTGGAAAGGGCTACTCATTTGAAAAAAGAATATGGAGGAGGCTCTTTAACAGCCTTACCGATTATTGAAACAGAGGCTCAGAATTTATCAGCATATATACCAACGAATATCATATCGATTACTGATGGGCAGATATACCTTTCACCCCAATTGTTCCAGGGCGGTATTCTGCCTGCAGTTGATGTAGGAAAATCAGTTTCCCGCGTTGGAGGGAAAACCCAACTGGCAGCCTACCGCCAGGTGGTGGGTGATTTACGGTTAAGTTATTCTCAGTTCCAGGAACTGGAGATTTTTTCCCGTTTTGGAACCCAATTGGATGAAAATACCAGAAAAACTTTAACCCGCGGCAGAAGGATAAGGGAAATATTAAAACAGAATCAATATGAACCCTATTCAGTTTTAGAGCAAATCATACTTCTTTTAGCTGTTTCCCGTGGTTTGCTGGATGAAGTCCCTATAAGTAAAATTAGTGCATTTAAAAAGAGGGTTAAAGAGGATATTAAAGATAAATTTTCTGGAATTACCGAAAAAATTAGTAATAATAAAACCTTGTCTTCTGATGATAAAGAGAGATTAACCTATTTTATTCAGGAGATAATTGATTCAATTGTAAAGGAACCTGATTATGCAGATGCTGGAGACAATTCGCAGGAAAATTGAGAGTGCAAAAGATATGCACTCAGTGGTAAAAACAATGAAAGCCCTAGCTGCGGTAAATATTCATGCCTATGAGAAGGCAGTTAGTGCTATAAATTATTACCATCAGAATATTGAAGCCAGCTTGCAGATAGTTTTAAAAGAAAATCCTGAGATTTTAAAGGCACCCGCTACTGATGATATTGAATCAATCGGTATCATTGTTTTAGGTGCACAAAGAGGAATGGCTGGTAATTTTAATTTGCCAGTCGTTAATAAGCTGGATTCCTGGATGAAAAAAAAGGGCTTAAAACAACAGCAGTCGTCAGTGACTGCCTGTGTGGTTGGAGATAGGACTTTAGAGCCTTTGAAGGATATTGGAATTTCGCCAAATTATAAGCTTGATTTTCCTAATTTTCGCTATAATCTGGATAGTACTATTCAAGATGTACTTTTAATAGTAGAAAAATGGCGTTTCCAGAAAAGGGTATCTCATATCCATCTTTTTTATAACCGTCCAACAAGCGGTTCTTCTTTTAAACCAGGTCATTTTCAGTTATATCCTTTAAACCCTGATTGGCTCAGGGAGTTGGCAGCTAAGCAATGGCCTTCCCGTTCCATACCATTGTATACTATCCCAGCTGACACTTTTTTTAACCTGGTTATCCGCCAGTATTTCTATATTTCGCTCTACAAGACGTTCATTGAATCAATGGCCAGTGAAAATGCCAGCAGATTGATTGCCATGCGCAAGGCAGAGCAGAATATTGAAGAACAGTTAGAAGAACTGGATGCCCAGTTTAACAAACAAAGACAGGATTCGATTACTGAAGAACTGCTGGACATTGTTGCCGGTTTTGAAGCGCTTACCAAATAAGATATAAGCTATTTTTTGGCAGATCATCATATACCCTTACCTTTAAATTATGGAGAATGCCAATGAATAATCAAATGAATTTCAAAAAATACAGGAAAAATATACGAATTCTCGGAATGACCTGTGTGAACTGTGCTCGCCGTGTTGAACAGAACCTGCAGAATATTGATGGGGTAAAGTTTGCCTCAGTTAATTTAGCAACAGAGTCTGCCTATTTAATTAGTCAACGGGAAATAGCATTTCATGAAATAAAGGAAGCGGTTGAAAATGCCGGTTATTCAGTTTCAGAGAAAATGGATGAAGAATTAGGGCAAAAACGATACCTTAAGTCAAAAGAAAACTTAATTCTAGTTTGGATTATAACCCTTCCCTTATCAATAATGATGATTTTTCATATGCTTGGCTACCATATTCCGGGATTTGTCTGGATTGAAGTAATTGCTGTTGCTTTTGTAATTTTTTATTGCGGGAAAGCAACAGTTAAAAGTGCCTGGATAGCTTTTAGACATCTTCATTCGAATATGGATACTCTTATTACAATCGGTTCCATTACTTCCTGGGTTACTGCAATATTAAACCGGATAGGATTGCCCATCATATCATTCGGGACGCTTGGGGCTATGATTATTGCCATTCACCTAACCGGTCGTTTCATTGAATCACACTTACGGGATAAGGCTGCCAAGGAAATCAAGTCATTAATTTCTCTGCAGTCAAAAGAAGCGACAATCATTTTAGAAAATAATGAAGTAAAATTGCCTATTTCCATGATTAAAAAAGACAACTTGGTTAAGGTTAAGCCAGGAGAGCGTATACCTGTTGACGGCATTGTTGCCGAAGGAAGCTCAGCAGTGGATGAATCTTTTATTTCCGGGGAACCTATTCCTAAGAAAAAAGATGAAGAAGATGAAGTGGTAGGAGGATCAATTAATCTTTCCGGTCCCTTAATCATTAAAGTTACTAAAGTAGGAGACAATTCTTTTCTCTCTCAAATGATTCAATTAATAAAAGAAGCCCAGGGAACAAAAGTGCCGATACAAGCATTAGCGGATAAGATAACTAACTACTTTGTTCCTGTTATAATGACTCTTGCAATGATTAGTGCAATATTCTGGTATATTAATTTGCGGGGATATCAGTTTTTTTTATTAAGAGCAAAAGAATTACTACCCTGGGTATTAATAACTGAAAACAGCTTTTCTTTTGCTGTATTTGTCTTTATTTCTACTATAGTAATTGCCTGTCCCTGTGCATTGGGATTGGCTACCCCTATGGCATTGGTAGTTGGAAGCGGATTGGCAGCCAGGAGAGGTTTGATTATCAGAAATGCAGAAGCAATTCAGACTTCAAAAGATGTAGCATATGTGCTTATGGATAAAACCGGTACCATAACTCATGGACAGCCTTCTATCATTCATCATGACCTTTCTCAAGAAGAAATGGATATTGTTGCCTCAATTGAAAGTAACTCGCATCATCCTTTAGCACAGGCTATTGCTGGAAATATAAAAGATAAGATTAAAATAAATAATATAAAAGAAATTCCGGGCAAAGGTGTTTCCGGAGATTATGATGGAAGTAATTACTTTGTCGGCAAACCTGAAAGCCAGAAGGATTATGTGCTTTATCTAAAAAAAGGACAAACAGTGGTCGAGGTTCTGAAAGATAATGAGAAGATTGGCTTTATTGTTTTGGCTGACCGAACCAGGGAAGACTCAAAAGAATCAATATCCCGGCTTAGAGAATTAAATATTGTTCCGGTAATGGTAACCGGAGATAATGAGGTAACTGCTCAGGTAGTAGCAGATGAAATGGGCATTGAAACAGTATATGCCGGAGTCAAGCCGGATGAAAAGTTAGAAATTGTCAGAAAATACCAGGGTGAGGGTAAAAAGGTATTAATGATTGGTGATGGGATTAATGATGCAGCTTCACTGAAAGGAGCAGACATTGGTGTGGCACTGGGGGTTGGCTCTGACCTGACTATTGACAGTGCTGATATTGTGATTATAAAAGAAGGAATCTCGGGACTTATTTATAGTATTATCATTTCCACTAAAATCTTTAAAATCATTCGCCAGAATTTGTTCTGGGCTTTTTTGTATAATACTCTGGCAATACCTATGGCTATGCTGGGTCTTTTACACCCGGCTATTGCTGAAGGTGCCATGGTTTTCAGTTCAATGACCGTAATATTAAACTCTTTGAGAATTCAAAGATGACAATTAAATAACAGTAAGTAAATAAGTATAAAATTTTATAAAATGAAAGGAATATAAAAATGAAACATAAAATGGTTACTTTGGATGGGAATACGGCAGCTGCTCATACTGCCTATCATCTTAGTGAAAATATAACAATTTATCCTATCACACCTTCTTCTCCTATGGGAGAATTAGCGGATTTATGGGCATTCCAGGAGAAAGAAAATATCTGGGGAGCAGCTCCATTTGTAGCCGAGATGCAAAGTGAAGCCGGAGCAGCTGGAGCTGTCCACGGTTCCCTGCAAAGAGGTGCATTAACCACTACTTTTACTGCTTCCCAGGGCTTACTGCTCATGTTGCCTAATATGTTTAAGATTGCCGGTGAGCTTACTCCTGCAGTATTTAATGTTTCAGCCCGTTCAGTAGCAACGCATGCCTTATCTATTTTTGGTGATCATTCTGACGTAATGGCTGCCAGAACTACAGGATTTGCCTTATTGGCAGCTGATTCTGTACAGGAAGCCATGGATTTTCCGTTAATTGCTCAGGTGGCTTCCCTAAAATCCAGGGTTCCATTTCTGCATTTCTTTGACGGATTTCGGACTTCTCATGAAATATCAAAGGTAGAGCTTCTGGAAAAAGAAGAAATGAAACAAATGATTAATAATGAGCTTATATATAAACATCGAGAGCGCGCACTTTCTCCGGAACGTCCCTTTATAAGGGGTAGCGCTCAAAACCCGGATGTATTTTTCCAGGCAAGAGAAGGATGTAATACTTTTTATGATGCCTGTGCCGACATTACGGAAGAAACCATGAATAAATTTACAAAGATTACCGGCAGGGAATACCATCTTTTTCAATATGATGGTGCTCCTGATGCAGAATATGTCATGATATTAATGGGGTCAGGCTGTGAAACAGTTCATGAGACTGTACAGTACCTGGTAGGAAAAGGTGAAAAAGTAGGTCTGATAAAAGTTCGGCTGTTTAGACCATTCTCAGTCAAACATTTGTATAAAGCTATTCCTGAAACAGCCAAAAAATTATGTGTTTTAGATAGAACCAAAGAGCCAGGCAGCGCTGGAGAACCTTTGTACATAGATATTTTGTCTGGTATTAATGAATACATGAGCGAGAATAATATTGAAAGAAAAATAAATGTATTTGGCGGAAGATATGGATTATCATCCAAAGAATTTACACCTGCCATGGTCATGGGAGTATTTGATGAAATGAAGGAAGAAAATCCGATGAACCACTTCACCGTTGGCATTAATGATGATGTAACCAAAAAGAGTGTTAAATACCCCGAACATTTTCATATTGAACCAGCTGACCGGATTAGAGCTGTATTTTATGGATTAGGTTCAGACGGAACCGTAAGTGCAAACAAGAGTTCTATCAAAATCATCGGGGAAGAAACTGATAATTTTGCCCAGGGATATTTTGTCTATGATTCCAGAAAAGCAGGTTCTTTAACTATTTCCCATTTACGTTTTGGCAAAGATCCGATACACTCGCCATACCTGATTCAAAAAGCCAACTTTGTAGGATGCCATCAATTTACATTTTTAGAAAAATATGATGTTTTAAAATATGCCGATGATAATGCTGTCTTGCTGTTGAATAGCCCGCATTCTGCTGAAGAAGTATGGGATAAGATCCCCAAAGAAGTTCAGGAAAAAATTATTGACAAAAAGATTAAACTATATGCTATCAACGCTTACCAAATTGCCAAACAGACCGGTCTTGGCGTTAGAATTAATACAGTAATGCAGACAGCTTTCTTCCTGTTAAGCAAGATACTGCCGGAGGATGTTGCTATTGATAAGATTAAACAGTTCATTAAAAAATCTTATGGAACCAAGGGAGAGGCAGTCCTTAAGAAAAATAACCAGGCGGTTGATTTGGCAAAGGAATCTATCGAGAAAATAAAAGTACCTGGCAAAGCTAACAGTAAAATTAGCAAAAGGGAAACCGTTTCTCTCGAAGCACCTGAGTTTGTCCGTGAAGTGACTGCCAGGATGATAGCACAGGATGGAGACGATATCCCGGTAAGTGCCTTTGAGCCTGACGGAACGTTTCCCTCCGGAACGACTAAATGGGAAAAGAGAAATATTGCCATGGAAATCCCCGAATGGGATCCGGACACATGCATTCAATGCGGAAATTGTGTTTTTGTCTGTCCTCATGCAGTCATAAGGAGCAAAATCTTCTCACCAGAATTGCTTGCAAAAGCACCAGAAGGATTTAAATCTATTGACAGCAAGATTAGGGCATTCCAGGGAAAGAAGTTTACACTGCAAATTTCTCCGGAAGATTGCACCGGTTGTGGTTTGTGTATAGAAGCGTGTCCTGCGAAAAATAAGAATGAGCCTGGCAAAAAGGCTATCAATATGGTACCTGTGGAAAAAATTCAGGAACAGGAAAAGGAAAATTGGAAATTCTTTGAGACCATTCCTTTGGTTGACAGAGCAAATCTAGAGCTTAACCGAATCAGGGATTTACAATTTACCCAACCATTGTTTGAATTCTCCGGAGCCTGTGCCGGTTGTGGAGAAACCCCTTATTTGAAACTGATAAGTCAATTATTTGGGGATAGAATGATTGTGGCTAATGCTACCGGCTGTTCCTCGATTTATGGCGGTAACCTGCCGGCAACACCATGGACCTATAACCAGGATGGACATGGGCCTGCCTGGTCTAATTCTCTCTTTGAAGATAATGCAGAGTTTGGCTATGGCTTTAGATTGGCGATAGACCAGCAAAAGAGATTTGCGACTATTTTATTGGAAGAAATGGAAAATGAAATCGGAGCTGAACTGGTTGATGAGCTTATCAACTCACCGCAGACAAAGTATGAGGAAATTCAAAAACAAAGGAAAAAAGTAGAAGAATTACGCAAAAAACTAAAAGATATTGCTAACGATAAGGCACGTCAGCTGGAAAGCATTGCAGAATCGCTGATACAAAAGAGTGTCTGGATAATTGGTGGAGATGGTTGGGCCTATGATATTGGTTATGGCGGCCTTGATCATGTAATTGCCCAGAAACAGAATGTAAATATCCTGGTATTGGATACAGAAGTCTACTCCAATACCGGTGGACAGATGTCCAAAGCAACTCCTTTAGGGGCTGTTGCAAAATTTGCTGCAGGCGGAAAACAAATGCCCAAAAAAGACCTGGCCATGATGGCTATTAATTACGGAAGTGTTTATGTGGCAAGAATTGCTCTGGGTGCAGACATGAATCAGGCGATAAGAATATTCCGTGAAGCTGAGGCCTACGATGGACCTTCTCTGATTGTTGCTTATTCACCCTGTACCGGACACGGTTATGACCTGAAAAATGCATTAACTCAGCAGAAAGCAGCAGTAGCATCCGGTTACTGGCCATTAATGCATTATAACCCGGAATTAAAAAAAGAAGGAA
>Ga0272443_10003935_pt1 | contig 16857 bp, 7 predicted proteins | sample SSMAcet12_FD_193581 | JGI IMG/M metagenome (GOLD analysis project Ga0272443, IMG submission 193581) | Marine sediment archaeal communities from Little Sippewissett salt marsh, Falmouth, MA, United States - SSM-Acet-12 | ecosystem: Environmental > Aquatic > Marine > Wetlands > Sediment ... | reverse complement strand
ACTTGTGCATGAAGCCCGTCCCCATCTCTTCGGCCAGGGCCTGGTTGGAGATGTCGGACGACTGCAGCAGGGCGGGCATGTGGGGATCTTCCGCACGGATCTGCTGGACCAGTTTGATCCCGAGCTTCTCCTCTTTGTCACGCTGCATGGGACCTGTCTTGAAGCTCACATCGGCAATGATCCCCAGCAGGTTCTCCTTGTACCTGCTGTAAAGCTCCATGGCCTCCTCGTAGGTCTTCGCTAGCAGGATCTTGGGCCTTCCGCGCATGCGCAACATCCGCTGATGCTCGTTGAGTGCCTCTTTGGAGAAGTTCCTGGACTGCTGCATGACGATCTTGTAGAGCTCGGGGAGGTAGGCGGAGGTGTACCGGATGGAATCCTCCACCAGGATGATGCACTGCACCCCGATCTTCTCGATGTCGTGGGGCGCATTCATCCTGTCCTCCAGCAGCTTGATGATGGCCAGCAGCAGGTCGGCATTGCCCAGCCAGCAGAAGACGTAATCGATGGCGGACAGATCCTCGTTCTGCAGCCGCAGGCTCACTTCCCTGTTGAAGTGGGTGAGCACCACGATGGGGATGTGCTCGAACTTTCCCTTGATCCGCTTGGCCAGGGTAAAGGCATCCGCATCCCCCAGGTTCAGCATCTCGATCACCAGGTCGATCTCATCATGCTCCAGGATGCTGAAGGCCTCCGTGGCATTGGTGGCCTTGATGAACACGGGGGGATAGCGCAGGCTCAGGGAGACATACTCGTTGAAGATCTGCTCATCGATCCGTCCGTCCTCTTCCAGCATGAAGAAGTCGTAATTGCTGCTGATGATCAGGACCTTCCGGATACGCCGCTGCATCAGCAGGTTGAATGCCGTGTGACTGAAATCAATGGTGGGATAAACCACCTGCCTGTACTTTTTCTCCATGCCCTGTTCTTATTCGCCGGATGGTCCGCCGGCGCCTTGCTTCATTACAATGGAAATCCGTTTCTTTCCGTCCATCATGATCCGGATGGGCTCGCTGAACCGGACGTGCCTGACGAACCCGGTCCTCCCCATCTCCTTCTGTTTCTTCAGTTCATCCCACCGGATGAAGGAGGCGGTACCCTCGTGTTGGATGCTGAAATACCCCACGTTCATAAAGGTCAGGTTGTGAAAGAAATGGGACCCCAGCGATGCGTCCAGCGGAAAATCTTTCAGCCCCATCTCCACGATCACCTTTGCGCCGGAGATCTGCGACCAGTCCACCGGGATCCCGATGAACGGATCGCGGGTGCCCCAGCGGCCGGGACCGATCAGGATGTACTTCCGGTTCCGCCCGGTGAGTTTCCGGTTGAACTGTTCGATCTGTCCCGCCATCTCCTTTGTCCTGAGCCTGTCGAATGTATCCGGGTCCACATACACGATGTCCGTGATGTCATCGATCATCCCGTTCCCCATGCTCTTTTCCGCATAGATGATCAGCTCCTCCTCAGGGATGCTGTCCGCATCAAAGGTAAATTCTTTTCCGGTACCCAGCATGGGCTTGATCTGCAGGATGAAAAAGGATGGCTTCCCGTTGTCGGCCTTCCCCAGGTCCACTGCGTACTCCAGCTCGATGGGCGAACCCAGGGCCTCCTTCCCCACATCCATGATCAGGTCCAGTGCATGGGCCAGCGGCACATATTCGTACTTGAGGATGTCCGCAAAATTGAGGATGCGGGGACCAATGCCGGAGAGGCCCGGATCCACCCGCTCGTTCTGCGGATCATAGACCGAGGCCAGGTGGTCCAGCACCCCGTGCGATTCGGCCTCTGAGATGGGAAGCCTGCTGAGGTTGGCCTCGGAACCCTCTTTCGCGAAATTCACCTCCGGACCGTTCATGTCCAGGGCCAGGAACTCCACCTGCGAGTCACGCACCTGTGCTTTCAATGAACTGATCTCCACCGTGGGGAACCTGGGCGAGAAACGGTGTGCTTTCTCCCCGTTCACCACATAATGACCCAGTCCCAGCCCCGCAATGGCAAATCCGTCCTCCGGCTCCATGTGGGCCACCGGGTAGTAGTTGTGCGACTGGGCGATGCCGCTGATGTGCGGGTAGAAATGTTCTCCGTGGCTGGTGCCCACCACATCCTGGATCACGACGGCCATCTTTTCATCCTCAAGCCTGAATTTGATGGCTTCGAAGTAGCTTCTGGAATGGGGGGAGAAGATGGAGGAGTAGACCAGCTTCACGGCATCGGTCAGCTGCCTGAGGCGCACGTTGAATTCGGGATGGTTGTTGGGGACAAGGTAGGTCTCGAATACCCCGGAAAAGGGCTGCATGGTGGAGTCTTCCAGCAGGCTGGAGGAGCGCACCGCCAGCGGCCTGTCCAGCAGCCTGAGCATCTGCTTCAGCTTTTTCTCCAGGTTGTAGGAGAGGTCCGCCTCCAAAAATGCCCGTCGGATTGTCTCGTAGTCCTGTTCGGTAGCAACCAGCTCATGCAGGTTGTTGCGCTCCATGAAAATATCGAACTCATCGGTCCCGATGATGGCCGTCCGCGGCGTGCGGATGTTCATTTCCGGGATGATCTCGGAAAAGTTCAGGTTGTAGATCAGCGCGCTGATGAAGGCGCAGCCCCGTCCCTTCCCTCCGAGTCCCCCGCTCCCCAGGCTCACGATATTCGTCTCATCCAGCACGGCCGATTCATCGAAGTTCACCACCTTCCCCGTGTTGGATTCATTTCTGTATTTCCTGACCACATACTGCAGGTAGTTCCGGAACTCATCGGCGGACCTGAAGTCGGTTACCTTGATGGGATGGATCATCTTGGCGATCTTGATCTCCCCCCTGGCCATGAGCCACAGCGAAAAATGGTTCCGCTTGCCGTGGTAGATCAGCGATTCGTCGGGGATCGTGGCGATGTGGCGCTCGAATTCCTGGAGCGATTTGGCCTCGGCGATCTTTTTCCCCGCCGAGTCGCGGTACACGAATGCGCCGAAGCCCAGATGGAAGGTGATGAAGTTCCGGATATCCTGCAGCAGCGTTTCACTGTCCTTGTTGATGTAGGTGGATTTCAGCTCGAAAGCCCTGCGCGAGTTTTTCACTTCGGAGGACTGGATCACGGTGGGCAGCTCCGGCACCAGTTGCCGTGCCCCGGACACCAGCCTGAAGCCCGCTTCCTCGTCCATTTTCCCGTTCCGGGTGAAGATCACATCGGTGATCAGGCAGAGCAGGAACTCGCTGTATTTCTTCACAATGGCCATCGCCTCCTCGTAGGTGGTGGCCAGCAGGATCTTGGGGCGGGACCTGAGCCGGAGGACCCGGAACAGATCGTCCGTGCTCACCTCGTCAATGATCCGCTGCGTCTGGTCCAGCACCGTGTTGTACAAAATGGGCAGGTAACGGGAATAATAGATCTCCGAGTCCTCCACCAGCAGGATCACCTTCACCAGTCCCATCCGCGTGTCATCCTCCGCATTCACCTGGTCCTCCAGGTGCTTCACCATGGCAAAGAAGATGCTGGAATCGCCGTTCCACACAAACAACTTGTCAATATTGGCCAGCGTGGGATTGGTTTCCTTGAAGGAGGATACCTCCAGCACGTTGTTCAGCAGCACATAGATGGGGATGTAAGGATAGTCGCGCCTGACGCGGGCCGAGATCCGCATGGGGGTCACCCTGTCGGTGCCGATCATCAGGATCACCAGGTCGAAGTGGCGGGTACTGAGCTGATCGATGGCCTCGTCGTAATTGGAAACACCCGTTACCCGCGGCATGGAGGTGAGGCTCATCTGTGCGTACTCCCCCAGGATATGTTCCGAGAAGCGCCCCTCCTTTTCGATGCTGAAGGCATCGTACAGGGTGGCCACCAGGAGGATCTCCTTTACCTTGTACCGCATCAGGTCGTGGAAGATGCTCCGGTTTGCGTTCTGCCTGCTCAGGAATTTCTGGAGCAGCATCCTGGAGGTGATCTCCCTGGGATGCTGGAACCGGCCCAGCTCCTCGCGGACGGTCTCCTCGTCCATGGTCTTGTGCAGCATCTTCCTGGCCTCCCGGGTGTTCAGGTAGTTGGCGATGATGCTGGCCAGGTTGTCGATCAGCTGCCGCTCTTCTTTCAGGAAGGGACCTTCATCCAGTTCGGGGAACTCCTTCAGGTAAAACACCTCGATGGTCCCTTTCCGGTTGTCCAGGGTCTCGAACTTCTGGGAAAGTTTCCAGTGCCCCTCGCGGAATCCGGGACTGGGATGTTCCTTCCCGTCGAACCAGATCCTGGCCACGGTCATTTCCGGGTACTGCCAGGCCTTGGGCATGATCCCGGCAATCAGGCTGAGGCTCTCATCCACCGACCGGTTCTCCCGGATGATCTGGGTGGTCTCGTTGATGCACGTCAGTTCCTTGAGCCGCTCCTTCCTTTCGGCGATCAGTCGCTGGATTTCCTCTTCCGAGCGCGGGATCTGGGCCATGGTTTTATTTACTTCGTAAATGTTAATTTGTTCGCTGCGCGAACGTAGATCTGCCTGCTGCGCAGGCGTTAGCCTACCTGCACCGCAGGGGTTCGCCCGTTCGCTGCGCGGACGTTCGTTCGCCTGCTTTGAGAACGTTAATATACAAAGTTAATCGAGATGAGGGAAAAGTTGGTATTCTCAGGGAGGTTAGTTGAGTTAGTAGGGATAGTTGGGTTAGTTGGGTTGGTTGGGTTGGTTGGGTCAACAGTACAGGGTTGACTCAATATTGTTGTCTGAGATCCTGAATTTATAGGTGAAAATCCCCGATCGGAAACCAGGAACAAATATTTTTTATCCGGGTATTAACTATTTCAGTATATATTGAGATAAAAAATATCTGTCGGTAGATATTTTTTAGGCGAATAATGCACTAAAAATGTTAATACCCGGATAATTTATATCTATTCGACAAGTTGAAGTGCCTCCAACCGAATGAAATTTGCCTCAAAAATGGTGGGGAATACCTTTGAAATAAAGGTGTTCGCTTCCCCCGCCGCAAGCAGCGGGGATTGCGCTCACGTAATTGTTACATTTTTTAACGGATAAGATCTGAACTCCTTAACCCTCTAACCTTTAGACTCAAACACATTCCCGCTGTGGATCAGATCATCAACGGTGCGGATTTTGGCCTTCTTCTTTGCCTCGTCCACCTGATCGTACAGGGCTGTCTCGTAGGCGGTGGATTCCACGCTGCGCACCACGCCCATTGCCACGGGGAAGTCGGGCAGGGTCATCCGTACCAGGCGGTAATGGTTGGTGTCATCCTCATCATAGGCGTTGTGGACGATCAGGTCCTGCTCGGTCACCCCGTTCTCCCCGATGGTCACCACCTCCATTTTGTTGTTCCTGAACCTCAACCCCTTGTTCCGTTCCTTCCCGAAGATCATTGGCTTGCCGTGCTCCAGGTAGAGCTGGTTATCATCCCGCACATCCTTCCCGGTGATGTCCCTGTGTACTTCGTTGGCAAAGATCACGCAGTTGAGCAGGATCTCCACCACCGAGGTCCCCCGGTGATTGGCCGCGGCCATGAATACATCCCGCATCATTTTCGGATCGGTGTCCACAACGCGTGCAAAGAAAGTGCCCTGGGCGCCCATGGTGAGCTCTCCCGGCTTGAACGCATTTTCGATGGTCCCGTCCGGCGAGGTCTTGGTGATGCTCCCCTTCGGGGTAGTGGGGGAATATTGCCCCTTGGTCAGTCCGTATATCTTGTTGTTGAAAAGCAGGATGGTCACATCAATGTTGCGGCGGATCAGGTGGATGAAATGGTTCCCCCCGATGGCCATGGAATCCCCGTCCCCCGTCACGATCCACACGCTCAGGTCCGGATTGGCCACCTTGATCCCGGAGGCAATGGCACTGGCCCTCCCGTGCAGGCTGTGAAAGCCGTATGTATTGATGTAATAGGGGAATCGCGACGAACAGCCGATCCCCGAGACGAAGACCACCTTCTCCTTTGGGACCCCCGTCTCCGGAAGTACATTCATGATGGCTGACAGGACACCGTGCGCCCCGCATCCGGCACACCATTTCACCGGTCCTTCTCCCTTAAAATCATCCTTTGTTACCACGCTTGCTGGTTCGAATGTTGCCATGATCTTATCTTTTTTCCAGTCGGCTCCTGTGCCGTTTAAATGGATTTCAAAACGTCGTTGAAAGCGATATTCAATTCCGATATGAAGAAGGGCAGCCCCTGTACCTTGTTGTACTGCAGGTAATTGTAGCAGGGATGCTTCGATCTCAGATATGCAGCGAACTGTCCCATGTTCAGCTCACAGACCAGGATCTTTTTGTAACGGGACAGAATCTCCCCGGTATTCCGCGGAAGGGGATTGATATAATTGAACTGTGCCAGCGCGATGCTTTTCCCCTCTTCCTGAAGGTCCTTCACCGCACTCAGCAGGGCCCCGTAGGTCCCTCCCCATCCCACCACCAGCAGGTCGCCCTCGTCCGGACCGATCACCTGTTGCTCCGGGATGAACTCTTCCACCCTCTGCACCTTCTGTGCACGCTGCTCCACCATGATCTGGTGGTTCATGGGATCGTTGGACACCTCACCTGTGAGGTCCATCTTTTCCAGTCCCCCCACCCTGTGCCTCAGACCGGGCTGTCCCGGGATGGCCCAGTAGCGGTTCAGCCTCTTCGGATCCCGGTGATAGGGGTAGTAATTCGGATCGTTGTCCTGCGCCCTGGGCGGGACGATCTCCGGCATTTTACCCACTTCGGGCAGCTGCCAGAGCTCCGATCCGTTCGCCAGGTTGGCATCCGAGAGGAGGATCACAGGTGTCATGTGCTCCACGGCAAGTTTTGCAGCTTCATAGGCATAGTTGAAGCAGTTGGCCGGCGTGCTTGCCGCAATCACAATGCAGGGTGATTCGCCGCTGCGCCCGTAAAGCGCCTGCATCAGGTCCGCCTGTTCGGTCTTGGTGGGCATCCCCGTGGAGGGGCCCGCCCGCTGCACATCCACCACCACCAGGGGCAGTTCGGTGATCACGGCGAGACCGATGGCTTCGCTCTTGAGTGCCAGCCCCGGTCCCGACGTGCTGGTCACCCCCAGCTTCCCGGCAAAGGATGCCCCGATGGCGCTGCAGATCCCCGCGATCTCGTCCTCCGCCTGGAAAGAGACCGCTCCCAGGTGCTTCCGGCCGGAAATCTCCTGCAGGATCTCCGATGCCGGGGTGATGGGATAGGATCCCAGGAAAAGGTCCAGTCCCGCCTTTTCAGCGGCCGCCAGAAGTCCCCACGACAGCGCCGTGTTGCCCGTGATATTCCGGAATAATCCTTCCTTCCCTTTCATCGGGTCCACCTGGAACCTGGTGGCCAGCGCCTCAATGGTTTCCGCATAATTATACCCCGAGTGGAGGACGGCAATGTTGGCATCCACAATCTCGGGCTTCGATTTAAACTTGTCACGCAGGAAATCCTCCCCGATCTTCAGATCCCGGTTAAAGAGCCAGTAGAGGATCCCGGCCACGAACTGGTTCTTGGTCTTGTCCGCCGTCCTTACATCCAGTCCGTGCTTCATGGCCACATTCCTGGAGAGATTTGTAATGGGGGCCTTCACCACATTGTATCCCTCCAGGGACCCGTCATGCAGTGGATCCTCCTCGTAGCCGGCTTTTTTATAATGCTTGTTGTCGAAATTGTCAATGTCAATGATCAGGGTCGCCCCGTCCTTCACCCACTTCATATTCGCCTTCAGTGCAGCAGGGTTCATGGCCACCAGCACATCCGCCTGGTCGCCCGGTGTGGAAACCTCCTTGTGACCGATGTGCACCTGGAATCCGGACACCCCGGCGATGGTCCCCTGCGGGGCCCTGATCTCGGACGGGTAGTCCGGGAATGTTGAGAGGTCGTTTCCGACAAACGCGGAGGTGTCGGAAAACTGCGTACCGGTCAGCTGCATGCCGTCACCGGAATCACCCGCGAACTTCACCACCACTTCGTCCAGTTCGATTACCCTGGGATTTTTTGCCATTTCTTCAGGTTAAGTGATTGTTTTCAAATCAATTCATTTGACAAAGTTAGCCTTTTAAAAGGGAGGGTATATCCCTTTTATTCACTACTTGCTATTTTTTTAAACATATGGAGCGAAAAAAGAACAGGTCTAAATAATGGAGGTATTCAGATATATATATGTGTAGAATCCATGAACGGTGTGGAGTGGCAGGCGACTAATACGGCGAGCAGGCGACTAATATGGCGAGCAGGCGACCAGGATGTCCAGCACGCTGTGATCATCGCACCGGAGCGTCCCGTTCACAGACTGGGAAAGGATCTCCCCGCCGTAACTGGTGTAGACTGCATCGAAAGAGGTCAGGTATTTGCATACATCGGTCCCGTTCACGGAGAAATAGACATTGGGAACGGTCAGATCCGGGTGCGGCTCACCCCGAAGTTCAATGTTCTCTCCCACCATCGTACGCGTATGCACGGCCACATCTTCCTCGCAGGTTTCGGTGATGCTGAAGCGGGTGATGTATTCCGGGAACCGGTCGGGATCGAACCGGATTTCAATGGTGCCTGAACAGGTCTGGTCAGATCCCTCGAACCAGGGCTCGGTCCAGGAGGCGGTGAACGTGTAATCGGTCATGTTCATCTCCCCCCGGCGGGGCTCGCTCTCATACCAGAACGCCTGTTCATTGGTGGTCCCATCGGCATCGCTGAAGGTGCACCGGGCGATGATCCCGTTGACAGCCACATAGTTGAAATCCGGTTTTGTCTGGAGCCGCGTATCCAGTTCAATATGCAGGGGATCCTCAGGAGCGGGGGAGCCGTCCGGCAGTGGCTTTTTGGGATCGCTGGCACTGTTGATCACGGCCACCATGACGGAATACCCGTCCTCTTTCATCGTTTTCAGGCCGGGGACAACCAGGTCGGTCCCCTGTCCGAGATATTCCATCGCGCCTCCTCTCAGGCTGAAAGCCATGGCGGTCACGTAATCCAAATTCAGGCTCGGGGGACCCACCTTCAGGTGGAGGCTGGCCTCGTTTTTGAATTCGGGGAAGAGGAAATTGACTTTGAAAAGATTGGCGGAGAGGTCCGGATAATCCGCATCGGAAAGCCAGGTGGTGTCTGTTTCGTTCTTGAAATCGATCTGACTGATGGTATGGAGACTTTTCATAAAGTCCGGGGCGGACAGGTTGGTAAGTTGAAGGGTCAGGTATTCCCTGAAGAAGCCCGGCCACCAAACATACTCCGGATCTTCCAGGGAATTGATAATCCCCTCCATGGGTGTTTTGGATTCGCCCAGCAGGGTCTGCTTCAGGATCCGGTCATACATTTCCTTATCGCCTGGGAAATAGGTTTGATCCAGGTATTTTACAAACGGGAACATGCCTGTTCCATGCCATTCTTCGTTCCTGAAGATCTGTCCCCCGATCTCCAGACTGGTCTCCTGATAAGGCTTTTTGTACCATTGCTTCCCGGCCTCCATGCCCCACAACGGAGAATTGGTCCCGAACGCAGCCAGTAATTCTGATATGCTGGACATCCCGCCGTATTTCTCCTTCATCCAGAATGCGGAAGCATAGGCAAACCAGTCCATCCTGTCCCCGAAATAAGCGTAATACAGCATCCGGTACACCCACAGGTAAGCCCAGGATTTGATCTCCTGGTCCGAAAACCGTTCCAACGCGGTCCTGGAGATATTGAGCTTCATTTCTGCCGACCAGATATACCGTTCAATGGGAACATGGCCCAGTTCATCAAGGGTACAGGGGCCCAGCGGGGGCATTTTGAGGAGATGGGGACGAACCTTCTCCGGATCCTGACCGGTCACAACCACATTGATCCTTTTCTTGCGATAGGTGATCACCGTAGCTATTTTCCCGTAATCAGCGAGCTTCATCCCCACATATGCCCCCATCGCTTCATCCATGTACCGGGCCAGCTGGATCACCTTGTCCCTCAGCGCGACATCAAGGCACGTAAATGAGAAATAGGTGCTTTCAAAGGTATACATGTCATAGACTGCCTTGACCACCAAGCCGTAGGGTCCCAGGTTCATGGTTGATTTAAGCCCGGTCAAATCTTCCGGCACCTGTCCGGGGGAAGGGATCCGGGCCACCAGGTACCCGGAAGAGTCCGTGGCATCATTCAGGGTGTAGACGGGCACCTCTTTCCCGTCATCAGGGTCTTCCACGTGGTCTTCATCGGGATCGTCCACGGCTTCATAGATCTCATCGATCTCTCCCACAGCCAGATAATACTCATCCTTGAGGATCCCTTCATATCGGACGCGCAGGATGAGGGAACCGGTGTAATCCGCCGGGATCCCGGTGATGCGGTAGGAAGGAGAGGCGGTGTTCTCCCCGAAATCTTCCGTGTGCTCCTTTTCCTCAGAGATCTGGACCGGAAAGGTCCCGGGGAATGCCCCCGGGGGAACGGTGAGGGAGATGCCTTCCGCTTCCAGGGTGGCGCCGGAGGGACCAATATCCGCTTCGGCCAGGATCGTTTCCTCTTCCTCCGGCGGGATATCCTCTTTCGGACATGAGACCAGGAGAAAGGGAAGCAGCACTAAAAGCATCAATTTTTTCATCCTGCGGGCATGAAGATCTTTTCACTTCAATCGGTTTTTACGAGCCCCGGAACTCTATTCCGGGCTAAATAAGAGGATCCGCACCACGTCGCTCACTCCCCGCAATCCAGCTGGATCGTGAAATAACTCGAGGTGTTGCAGACGGGATATCCGTCTCCGTAAATGACGGCCACCCCTTCGCTGTTGCGGGTGATCTTGTTGACGCCGGTGATATAGGTGCATACATCGATCCCGTACGCGGAGAACTTGAAGTAATGCTCATTCATAAAGGAGAGATCGTGTTCCGTCAGTTCGATGTTCTCTCCCGTGATGGTGATGGATTCTCCCGTGGCAGTCTGGTTGTCCTCCGTGACGGTGAACCGGTTGATGTAGAAGGGGTACCTGGCCGGATCGAATTCCACCTCGATGGTCCCGGTGTAATGCAGGGATTCCACATATTCGTCCCAGGTGGCCCTGAAGGTGTAATCGAACATTTCACCCGAACGGGATCCCGAGGGACTGTAATAGTTGAAATAGGTCTCGCCCGTACTCCCGTTCTCGAAAGTGACATTCGTCCTGCACCCAAGATCGACGTTCACGCTGACGAAATCCTTGGGCTTGGTCTGCAGCCTCACATCCAGGTCGATGTTCAGGCGGTCGTCCCCCGACGGACTGCTGGCGCTGTTCACCACCGCCACCAGGATGGAGGAAGTGCCGTTATCCTGCAGGGTCTTCAGCTTTTCGATGGTCAGATCGGTTGCATGGCTGAAATACTCCAGCGCATCTCCTTTCAGTCCGAATGCCATGGCGGTGATGTAATTCAGGTTCAGCTCGCCGGATGAAAGCTTCAGGTTCAGGCTGGCCTCGTTCTCGAAGGATGGAAAGGTGAAGTTCACCCTGTAAAGCCGGGCCGACAGGTCCGCGTAATCGGCACTGCCGGATTTTTCGGCATCCTTTTCCTCATCGAATTCAATCCTGTCCGGAGATTCCACCATATCCAGGAACTGTTCCGCCGGGATCTCCGCCAGCTCGCGGGTCAGGAATTTTTCAAAAAATCCCGGCCACCAGTCATATTCCGGATCGGCACCCCCCAGCGCATTGATGATCCCTTCCATGGGTTTTCCGGATTCGCTCTGGATGATCTCCCTGATGATCCGGACATAAAGCTCCGCATCGTCCGCATGCCGCATGTCCAGGTACTTGACAAATGGATACATGCCCATGGCATGGTATTTTTCGTGATGCAGGATGCGTCCCCCGTTATTGGATGCCGTCGCCGCTCCCCACGCATACAGCTCCTTTCCGGCCTCCATCCCCCTGAAGGGGGACATTCCCACCGCCGGGAAAAAGGCGGGTGTGTATTCCGTCACGCCGGCAAATTTCTCCTTCATGTAGAGTGCCGACGCATAGGCAAACCAGTCCATATGATCCCCGAAATAGAGGAAATAAACCATCCTGTATACCCACATGTGGCAGGCGGCCTTCAGCTCGTTCGCGGGTGCTTCCTCCAGGGCTGACCGGGAAATGTTCACCTTGATGCCGGTATACTGCGGGAGCCGGGCAAACATCACCATGCCGTCATCATCCTTGGTGAGACGGCCCATCCGCGGCATCTTGACCAGGTATGCGGAAGAGCCGGTCTCATTCTTAGAGGTGACCACCACCGTGGGCTTCCCGGAGAGCTGAATGCCCGCATCCATTCCTTCTTTGGTGGTCAGTTTCATGTCAAAGCAGGCCTGCATGGCATCATCCAGGTAACCTGCCAGCTGCTGGATCTTCTGACCTGACGTCCCCGAGGGGTAACGAATCTTGAAATAGCCCGCCGAATGGGTGTTCATGTCGCTCACCGCGTACAGCAGAAATGCCAGTTCGGGCCAGAACAGTGCGGATTTCAACCCTTCATCCTCCTCTTCCCCGTAAAGGACCGGGATCTCCGCCTCCAGCCAGCCGTCAGATTCGGTGGCGGGACAGAGCCCGTAGGTGGTCACCTCCTCCTCCGGCTCCAGCATCTCGTCCACGTCCCCCATGGCGATATAACTCTCCTCTTCGAGGTTCCCGTCGTACTTTATGCGCACGGTCATCGGAGCGGAGGTCCCCGATGGGATACCCGTCACCCGGTACACCGGCGTGACGGTATTCCCTCCGAAATCGTCCGTATGCACCTCCTCGGCATAGAGCTTGACCGAATAGGTTTCGGCGAATGTCCCCGCGGGGACGGTCAGGATGATCCCGTCCGCTTCAAGGCTGCCTCCCGGGGGACCGATCTCGGCCTCATCCAGGATCTCCCCGAAGTCCTCCGGATCATCCTTGGGGCACGAGATAAGCAGCAGGGGAAGGAGCAGCAGCAGGAGTATTTTTTTCATGCTTCAGGGCGTATGTATATGTTTCAGGGTGTATGTATATGGTTCAGGGCGTGTGGATGGAGATGGTGTGTATTTCCGTGTATGATGTGTTAACTTGAAATATGTGGTTTGACCTTCAATAAGTGTTTGGCTCTCAATATGTATATCTCCCCTCAATATGTATATCTCCCCTCAATATGTATATTTCCGCTCAAGATGTGCATTACCGCTCAAGATGTGACCAACCTGCGACATGCCTGCTACCGCGCCACCTGTGTTCCGTCGTCCGCGCAATAGAGCGTGATCCAGAAATCGCTCTGGGCATCACAGGCGGCATTGCCGTCCCCCTCCCGGATCAGGTTCATGTCCCCGTCCCTGACCACATGGTTCACCCCGGTGAGGTAGCCGCAGGCATCTGTGCCGGGCACCCGAAAGGTGAAGTAATGCTGAAGGAACCCGCTGCTGATGGTCGTCTTGTACTCCTCCAGTTCCACATTCCCTCCCGTGATCGTAAAGGATTCGTTCACCACCAGCCATTCCTCCGTGACAGGATTCACCCACCAGGCCCCGTCATTCTCCGCATCCACACTGAACCGGTTGATATGGAAAGGGAACTGTGCCGGATCGAATTCCACTTCGATGGTGCCCGATTTCCCCGTGGTGGATGACTCGTCCCATGCGGCCGTGAATATATTCTCCGTCATGCTCCCCGTGCGATGGTCGCCCTCATAGTCGAACCGGTCCTCCCCACTCCCCCCTGCCGTATATGTGTATCCGGTCCTGCAGTGCAGGGATAGCAGCACCCTGGTGAATTCAATATCTTCGGGAATAGACCGGAGCCTGGTCTGCAGCTCGATATTCAGCCGCTCGTCCGCCCCGGGCTCGCTGTAGCTGCTGGCCACCAGCACCAGGAAGGAAGAGGTGCCGCTGCTCTTCAACTCCTTCAGTCCCCCGATGGTCAAATCCGCCGCATCATCCAGATAGGTCAGCGTGTTGTTCTTCAGCCCGAAGACAATGGCGGTGAGGTATTCCGGCTGCAGGTCGGCGCAGACAGCCTTCAGGTTGAGGCTGGATTCATTCTGGAATTCGGAAAAGAGGAAATTGATCCTGTACAGTCCGGCTGACAGATCGGCATATTCTGCGCTGCGGCTGGCAGATGCGTTCGCCTCTTTGTCGAATTCGATCACGTCGCCGCTCTCTACGATATTCGTGAATTCTTCCGCCGGGATATCCGCCAGCTGGCGGGTCAGGTATTGTTCGAAAAAACCGGGCCACCAGTTGTATTCAGGCTCCTCCAGCGCATTGATGATCCCCTCCATGGAAGTCCCCGACTCCCCCCTGATGCTTTCCATGAGAATCCGGCTGAACAACGTTTTGTCACCCGGATACCGCCTGTCCAGGTACTTGATGAACGGGTACATGCCCATGGCATGCCACCGTTCCTGTATGGGAATGACCCCTCCCAGAACGGAATGACCGTGAGAGACGTACGGATAAAGCTCCGTCCCGGCCTCCATTCCCCCGAAGGGTGATTTCCCGCGGGATGAGAACACATCGGGGGTATAATCCGATACCCCGGCAAATTTCTCTTTCATGTACAATGCAGACGCATAGGTGTACCAGTCCATCTGATCGCCCAGGTAGTAATAGCAGATCATGCGGTACACCCACAGGTACGCCATGGCTTTTAACACTTCCGGAGGGGACTGCTCCAAGGCGGTCCTGGTGGTGTTCAGCCGGATATTCCCGTGGCCGGCGTACCGGTCCAGTCCGGCCAGGGGATCATTGCCGCTGATCCGGTCCATCTTCGGCATATCCACCGTCCATGCGTATGGCCCCGTCATATCCCTGTTCGTGATGACAACCGTGGGACTGCCCATCAGATCCACCGCCGCATCCAGGGCCTCGCGGTCCGCCAGGTTCATCTCCACATAGGCATCCATGGCCTCGTGCAGGTAGCCGGCCAGTTGCATGAGTTTCTGCTGATCCATTGCGGAGGGATAGGAAAAATTGAAATAGGCTCCCTCGGTTTTTTTCATGCGGCTCAACCCGGTGTACACCATGTAAAGGTTGGGGTGGAACAGGGCGGACTTCAGTCCCTCCCCATCCTCCTCCCCCGGCAAAATGGGGATCCCGGCCACCAGGTTTCCATTGGAAACGGTCGCCGGGCAAAGCGCGTAGGTAACCACTTCTTCCTCCGGCTCCAGCAGCTCGTACCCGTTCCCCATTGCGATGTATGTCTCATCCTCCAGAGTCCCTTCAAGCCGGATCTCCAGGGTCATGGGACCCGCTGTGACAGAAGGGATGCCGGTCACCCGGTACACAGGCGTCACGGCATTGCCGCCAAAATCGTCCGAATGCTTATTCTCAACGGCGATCCGCACCGAGTGGGTCGCTGTGAATGTCCCGGGGGGAACGGTCAGGGTGATTTCCTCGCTCTCAAGGGTGCCTCCCGGGGGACCGATCTCGGCCTGGGCCAGGATCTCGCCCGGTTCGTCCTCCGGGTCATCTTTGGGACAGGAGATGAGCAGCATGGGCAGGAGCAGCAGCAGGGGCAGTTTTTTCATGTCTCGGTTGTTGTCGGACGATGTTTCGCAGCCCGGGCCGGACAACAGCATGTACCAGCAATGCCGAACTGGTTGATAAGTTAAAACAAATGTGAATAAAATTCAAAGGGAGATGCGGTTGGGGTGTGCCCCGTTTTGATGAACAGGCGGAATTGTTCCACTACCTGTAAAAACCGCGATGTGTTTGGGCCGTACCGGCGAAAGCGGGGGGTATCCTGAGCGGCGGGCTGGAACCGAGCGCCACTCAGCGGGCCCAGATGTTCTGCTTTTCCAGCAGGATCGGTTCGTTGAAGAACATGCCGGCAATGGCACCGAAGGATGGGGTGTGGTCGGAGACATAGAAGCGGTCGGGACCGCTGCGGGTGGTGGCTAGCATGTTGTGTTGCTGAAGCATTTCCTGAAGTTTGCGGGCCACGATCTGCGCCGTGTCCAGCACGTTCACCTCGAAATTGAAGAACCGGCTGATCTGGTTCCGGATAATCGGATAGTGGGTGCAGCCCAGGATCAGGGTGTCGATCTCCTCCATTTCCTTGCGGGAGAGGTAGGAGCGGATGATCGCGTTGGAGATGTCGTCGAAGACGAACCCTTCCTCGATCATGGGAACGAACAGGGGGGTGGCCATGGAACTCACGTTGAGATGGGAGGCACATTCGGCGATCCGCCTGGCGTAGGTCCCCGAATCGATGGTCGCCTTGGTGCCGATCACTCCCACCGACCGGACCACGTTCCGGTCCTCGCAGACCTGCTCCACCACCGGATCGATCACATTCACCACCATCGCCCGGTTGCCCACATGCTCCTTCACCTCTTCCCAGGCATTGGATGAAGCACTGTTGCAGGCAATCAGGATCACCTTGCAGCCCTGCTGCAAAAGGAAATCGGCAATTCCCACCGAGTAAGAGATGATGGTCTCCCGTGACTTGTCCCCGTAAGGAAGATGCAGGGTGTCCCCGTAATAGATCATCTGTTCATTGGGAAGCAAACTGTGAAGGGCATGGGCCACGGTGAGACCGCCCACGCCCGAGTCGAAGATTCCTATTGGATCGTTCTTTTTTGCCATGCGGATGGAACCCTGCGATTGTGAACCTGCGGATCATCACCCCCGGTGAAGACCCGGCAGGCTATTCCAGCCCCAGGTTTTCTTTCACAAGCGGAAGCAGGTTCAGGCTCTCTTCAGAGGTGTAGACCGGGTTTCCCTGGCTCAGGTCAAACACGTAGATCAGACCCTTCTCCTTCGCCACGGCGCTGATCGCATTCCTCGCCTTGTCCATCACTGGCTGGATGAAGACCATGGACTGCTGCTGCAGGTCCTGCTGGGCGGTCTGGGCGAAGTTCTGCAGCCTCATCTGCATCTCCTGGATCTCCGAGGCCTTCGCCTCCCTGATCAGGTTGGTCATGGTGGCCTCGTTCTGGTTGAACTGCTCGATCTTCTTGTTGATCTCCACCTGGATCTGTTCCAACTCCAGGTCG
>Ga0272443_10003931_pt1 | contig 16870 bp, 7 predicted proteins | sample SSMAcet12_FD_193581 | JGI IMG/M metagenome (GOLD analysis project Ga0272443, IMG submission 193581) | Marine sediment archaeal communities from Little Sippewissett salt marsh, Falmouth, MA, United States - SSM-Acet-12 | ecosystem: Environmental > Aquatic > Marine > Wetlands > Sediment ... | reverse complement strand
GAGGGTCATCATAGTAAACTTCGAGAATGTCAAAGAACGTCGAGTCACCGACGACATGTCGAAGCATGTGCAGAACCCAGGCTCCCTTGTCATAGACCCGTGAACTGAAAATGCCCCAGACACTTGTCGTGTCCTGGCAATAGATAGTCCCCCCGGAAGTGTAGCGCATACCGTTCATGTAGTTTTTGTAGTCATTGAACGTTCCCTGCGATTCGAACCAGAGCGCCTCCGAGTATGTTGCGAACCCCTCGTTCATCCATATTTCGTGCCAGTTCTCGCAGGTTATCATATCACCGTACCACTGGTGACCGAGCTCATGCATGATAATGCTCTCGTAGTATGCGGATGAACTCATAGAAGTGTTCGTCTGGTGCTCCATAGCTCCGCCCCAGGTGAACTGGGACATTCCGTACTTCTCCTCTATGAATGGATACTCACCGAACAGCTCTGCGCCCACCTCGATCATATCCACAGTAACGGGATAAGCCGAGTTCGCGGCGGACCAGTTTTCGGGGTACACCCAATAGTCGACGGGCATACTGTCGCCTTCAACCGAGACATACCAATTCCTGAAAGTCATGTAGTTCGTTACGCAAATAGACACGAGGTAAGTCGTAATAGGATACTGCTCATGCCAGTGAGTTGTCTTTGTACCGTCGCCGTTATCCACGATGGACATCAACGTGCCATTGGAGGCGCACATGAAGTCATCGGGGTGGGTAATGATTATATCAACAGAGTCGGCTTTGTCATCGGGATAATCCTTGCATGGCCACCATGTTCGCGCGAAGTAAGGCTCACTAAGTGTTGAGGCAATATCAGTCGCTGGATTTCCATGAGTTGTGAACTCGAAAGCCTGAAATCCGCCTTCAACGGGGTGCCCATTGTAGTAAATCGTGAATACGAACTGAGATCCGCTGTCATAAGTCCCATCGAGAGTAACCGTAATGAGATTACCCGCCCTGCTGAATGCCAGTTGGGACCCGTTCTGTGTGATGGAATCCACGATCATGTTCGAGTACAAGTCGACTTCAACCGACTGAAGACCATCGTATAGACTCGTGGCGACAGTCGTGACATAGCCGTCGATAATCTCAGTCGTGAAATCTATAGCGAAGTTTATCTCATAATAATTCGCATCGTACTGCCACTGAGAGACGAGAGCCTGCTTGGTGAATTCATCAGCCTGAAGCTCGCGCGCACTCGCAAGCCGCTCGGCCTTGCCGATTCTGCACATGTCGTGCGATTCCTGTATGTGCGCGCGCAATTCCTCAGGAGACATCGCTCGAAGCTCTGCAATGGTGACGGTCGAGTGGTTGTGGGCCGGATCAGTATCCGAGGAGTACAGGGGCGATCCGGTCGCAAAGGTGAGAAATAAAATGACACAGAGAAACAGGTAACGCATATAATCCTCCGTTACGATTCACACGGGAAGCGGTCACGATCCCCATAGGTGCATTAGTACTGTTATCGAAACAATTCGCTGTCAAACCCAACTAATTATCTGCTAATACAAAAATGGAACGATAGATGGTTGAAATCCATTCGGAGCACCATGCATCGACCCAGATTCTTGCCCGATTTGGAAATCCGACTCAGCGAGCAACTTAGGAAACCCTTAGCCGGGTATTACTACCTCACAGAACAAGAACGCCCGGGAAGAGTTCCTCTCCTCCCGGGCCATGATCTTAGCTAAGCTGTTATAAGTGGACTACTTAGTCTTCACCTCAAGGAACGTATGCGTCGCCGGTGGATATGTGGGTGACGGATTGTAATCGCACGGCGGCGGGCCGAACAGGAATATCCAGTTCAGCAGATACGTGACGTCGTCAATGTCGATCGTGTGAGAGCAGTTCAGATCGCCTACCCATGAGCGCGGGCAAGGCGGGTCACCGAATGCGAATATGTACATGATGTCCCACACGACGTCGTCAATGTCAATCTGACCGTCGCAGTTATTGTCACCGAACGTCCAAATGTAGAGATCAACGTACACCGTGATCGGATCATTGTCAGCTTCATCGGAGTAGACTTCGAAGCTGGTACTGGTAAGCCCGAGGGGCAGTCCGAAACCATTCACACCAATCCACACCTCTGACGGGACCTCCCCGGAATCGGGTTCGACATCAAGCCACGTCGTGTTCTCGTCGACGTACCAACTCATGCACCCACCAACGAGATTCCGGATGTCGAGCCTCTGTTCAGAAGTTCCAACCTGCCCACTCTTGAAGATGAATTCGTAGTCGGTTCTTGCAAGCCCCAGTTCCGGCGTCGCGGTCTGTTCGTTGACGTTCAAGATGACTTCGATCGATACGGGTGGATTGACCGCAAGCTCCGCCGATACGGTTACGGTATCGACATAGGTACCTACGGCCAGTCCGGTTATATCGAACTCTGCAAACATCGTTCCGCCATTTTCCCCGCTCGTCGGCAATAGATTCAGCCAGGGGGCATTCCAAGTCGCATGCCAATCAAGGTACTCGGCACCGTTGTTCTGAATGGAAATCACGCTCGGGCCGAGCGGGGGCCAGTTAAAGCATTCCCACGCATTGACGGTGAGTGGATCCGGCACCACGGAAAGAATCGGTGGAGATTCCATTTTCCAAATCGTCACGGGGATTCGCTGAGGCGAGTTCAAAGCCGTTGCACTCGATACCACGATCGTATCTTTGTTAAGCCCGTAAGGGAGCGCATCCGTGTCGAACATCACAGTCGCTGAATTGGTTTCACCTGTCAGGACGGAGTCTTCATCGGGGTCAAAGGACATATAGCCATTGGCGGAAGTGATTTCGTATCTCATGATGTCACCGCCAATGTTGCTGATGAGGATTGTCCTGTCCCAGGGATCGATACCTCCGGTCGCACCTACGTAGAGGCTTTCGGGGGCAAGCTCGATAATGGGAAATCCCGACACGACCGTCAGAGTAACGGGAGCTATCTGGGGATTGTTCGTGGCGGCTGGATCAGAAACAACTACCGTGTCGTAAAATGTGCCATACGACAATCCTGTAACGTCAACATTCAGATCAATGACCGCACCTGCGGTGCCGCTGTAGGCAGACAAAGTCAGCCAGCCCGATGAATTCGACGCCGTCCAATCCAGCAGGCCGGAACCAATGTCGTTGATTTCCATCGTCTGCGGGTCAGGATTGGGGCCACCTTCTTCTGCAAGGAAGTCGAAGTTGTCAGGCACGAGTTCGATTATCGGAGGTGGTATTATAACATCAAAATTGACCACAACTTCCTGCGGTGAATTGGTAGCATCAGGATCAGAGAACACGATCGTATCCGAGTAGCTTCCCTGTGACAAACCGGACACGGATGGATCGATTATGACGGTAGATGGCGCCTGTCCTGATGGCGGGGATACAGTGAGCCACGGGGCATCCCAGACGGCGGTCCAATCGAGAGTCTGTCCACCGCCGTTCATGATATCAAGCACCTGATCATCGGGATCGGCACCATTGACGAACGCCTCGAAGTCAAAGACACTACTGGATAGCACGAACACAGGAGGCGGCTGTGGGTCGCCAATCACAACGCGACCGGGAATGTACTGCGGCCTGAAACTCTCGTATTCATTTCCGATATTAAACTTCCAGACACCGGCCGGTGGGATAAAACCCGAATCGACATCAATAATCTGATCATCCGCAGCGGGATCAGCCGTGAACCACATCGTACACAGCAGGCTGTCGCCGGGCTGAATCGCCGGCTCGAAAATCTTGATCACGCCGACAAGCACATTCTGCTCAACATTGTCTATATCTACTGGCCTGGTGGCGATGTGGGACGCATTGGAGTTTATCCAGGAGATTGAATCAAGATAGAGATCGGGATCGTTCCACCAGAATCCGAGCGAGATGGCTTCGACATCTTCGTCATTGAACATCCTGACGCGGAGACCAAAGTGATCCCCGGCATCAACATTCGCAAGGGCCACATCGATAGTATCCGGTTCGTTCAAATCCTGGGCGTAGGATATGCCTATACCGGATGCCAGAAATAGCAATAACGCCGCAAGGGCTACACGCTTCCAATGCATTTCCCCTCCAATTGCTGAGTGTTATCTTCTGGTCGTGACATCACTACCATGTAAGAACAACCGCATCATCTGCGGCATGCAAAGCTGGAACAGCAGCTACAAAGACTGGTAGTAACAGTTGTTACAGGAAATTAACAAACGGAGCGCGTGTTTGTCAAGATAGTATTTGGTTAAGAAGGCTGGATTGAAACTGTACCGAGGCTTCTAACGCTTCCGCTGTCTCTTAGCGGCGGAGCGTTTTCTCCTTGATGGGCTTTGCCCCAGCCCGAACTGGCTCTGTTTCTGGAGATTCTCCGTAGCCTTGACTATCTCATTCCGCAGCAGTTGCTGAAGTGACAGCACTTCCGGATCGAAGTTGAGCAGAGTGTGTTCGAAAGCCTCCTCTACCCGATCAACGAAGATAAACTCGATGTCATCGGTGAGATCTTTGGGAAGACTTGCCAGATCCTTCTCATTCCCTGCCGGCAGAGCTATGCGATAGATTCCCGCCCTGTGAGCCGCTGCGATTTTCTCCCTGACACCTGAGACAGGAAGGACCTTGCCGCGAAGGGAGACCTCGCCCGTAACGGCAACATCGTTGCGAATCGGGCAGTCGGACATCACTGACGCGATGACAATACTGACAGCGAGTCCGGCGGATGGCCCGTCTTTGGGGATTCCACCTGACGGGAAATGTATGTGTACATCGTGGTTAGCAAATTCCGAGTAATCAATGGCAAGCACATCCGCTTTGGACCTGATGTAGGAGTGTGCGGCCTGAATCGATTCTCTCATTACGTCACCGAGGGAACCGGTAGTAAAAACGGATCCCGCACCGCGCATCTTAAGTCCCTCGACGAGCATCAGATCGCCCCCGGAGCCGGTCCATGCCAGGCCAGTTACAACGCCCACCTCCGGCTGCAATTCCGCCACCTCCGGTATGAACAGCGGCGTACCGAGGTATCTTTCGATATTGCGCTCAGTAACTCGCCATGACACTCTGCCAGCCGACGCTTTTTGACGTACGCACTTACGGCATATTACCTCAATCTCTCTTTTGAGGCCCTGAATTCCTGACTCCAGCGTGTAGTTTCGAATGACCTTTCGAATCGCATTCGGAGAGATCTTCAGATCCGAAGGTGCGAGTTTGTGTCTTTTCATCATCTTGGGGACAACCGAGTTCTTCGCGATGGCGACCTTCTCTTCCTCGATGTAACCGACGGATTCGATAACTTCCATTCTCTCCGCCAGCGCATCCGGAATAGTATCGAGCGATTCAACAGTCGTTATAAAGATCGCCTGCGAGAGATCAAAAGGCATACCGAGGTACTGATCGACGAAGTGATTGTTCTGCCTCGGATCCACTACTTCGACGAACAGAAGCGGCAGGCTGTATCCGGCCTGATGTTCGGACAGCTTGTCGAGGTCATCAAGGACGATCACCGGGTTACAGCTGTTCAAGCCCGCAAGAGCTCTCATCAGGCGACCCGGCATCGAACCGATGTAGGTCCTGTTGGTGCCGCGAATCTCTTTCACCGACGTTAATCCCGCCACGTTCAGATTGACAAACTCCCTGTTCAATGCCTTAGCGATTGTCTCCGCAAGTGTTGTCTTGCCCGTTCCGGGAGGCCCCGCGAGGCAGAGAACCGGTGAGCGCATATCCGATGTGAGCTTTCTTATGGCTATATACTCGAGAATCTCGGTTTTGACGGATGTGTGACCGTAATAACCGTGCGATATGACCTTTTCTATCTTGGCGAGATCATTTTCCTCGGTATTGAGCTTGTTCCACGGGAGCTGCAGCACGAAGTCAAGATAACCCTTAGTCGATCCGTACTCTGCCGATGCAGGGGACAGCATCCTGAGACGTTCTGTCTCCATGAGGACCCTCTCGCGGACATAGTCGGGAAGATTCGGGCTTGTTTCGATTTTCTCGAAGAACTCTTTGGCGAGTTTCTCATCGGGATCCGCATCTCCAAGCTCGCGTCTGATTTCAAGGAGTTGCTGGCGAAGGTACTTCTCACGCTCATGTTTGCCTATCGAGAGTTCGACTTTGGATTTCAACTCTTTCTCAATGGTGGCCTTTTGGATTTCCTCGGTTACGATGCTGAGGAGGACCCCGGCTCTCTCCGTTATGCTGAGCGAGGAAAGCACGCTCTGTTTCTGCTCAAGGGAGATGTGCAATTGATTCGCGATCGTATCGCAGTAGAAGCCCGGTTCATCTCTCGAGAGGTCGAAGAGATTGCAGTGCTCGGGTGAGTAATGATCATCATTCTTGATGAGTCTCTCAACAAGGTCCGAGACTCGCTCAGTGAATACGAATTGCTGATTGGGATTCCCGATGTCCTCTTTGACATCTTCCACATATGCAATATGATAGGGCTCTTCAGTCACGAACTGAGTGAGTCTCACTCGACTCTCGGCAGCCACGGTCACGATGAGGCTGTCCCTGAGGGATTCCTGAATCTTGACGATTCGGGCGATGACTCCGATCTGGTGAAGGTCATCACACAGGATTTCATTTGCCGCGACATTGCGTGCCAAAGCCAGCACAATGCCGCTTTCGCGATCCTTGTTCTCAAGAACCAGTTTGACGCTTTGCTCCCTGCTGACGTGAAGAGTTGCCACCGTGCCCGGAAAGACAACGGTTGTCAACAGCGGCAGAATAGGATAGGCTTTCCGATTCGTTTCTTCCAAGCTCTTGTTATCCATTGCACCTCTCAATGATGAACTGCTCTCAGTGCTCACCCCTTCTCATATGTATCGGCCAATCCCCACTACGCAACACATTCAACAGCGGCCTTAACACGATATTTCGGCAAAAAGAGAGTGCAATCGAAGGATTCTCGCAACTGACTGTACACCAGCAGCTTCGACGTGGTTCATGCTGAAACAACTTACTGCGCCATCAGCAGGCCGGACAACTCTGCGATTTCATAATCCTCCATTGATGACAGGGTCGGCAAATCGATCCAGATCTCGTTTGGAGGCAGTGTGATCCTGTAACTGCCGCGACGGTTGTTTTCGATCAATTGATCCGTCCCGAGCTCTCTCTTCAAATTGTAGAGATACCTCGCCTGATTGAACCCGGGTTCCAGTCGTTCCTTATCGATCCAGCCCTGACCGTCAATCTTCATCTGAGCTGCGAGTTTGAAGAGATACTTGAAACTCTTCGCGGTCAGGAGCAGCGGAGTTCCCCGATAAAACACCTTGAACCGATCCCTGACCATACCGCCTGTCATCTTCAGACTCGCGCCAGACTCCGGACAGCCGCCTGACTTGCGGCTAATGACAGAACCATTTCTCTCTACCAAGCTCTTCATGACTACCTCCAACTTCTCACTTCCCACGAATTGAAGAAAAGCTTCTTTGCCAAGATTTCTTAAATCGCGAATGGATTTCACGCCGTTCGCTCGCATTCTCAGGATAGAATTCCTCGACACATGAGGCTTCAGTAGAGCGAAGACCTTTCTCATCTGGACCGGAACCCCAGTGGAAACTTCAAATGACATCCGCCTCATCTGTATACGCTGCTTTCGTGAAACATTGAGCGTTCCCATCAGGCAGGCAACGCCCTCCGCAAGCCATCCGAGCGTCTCGCCTGCAGAGTGGATCGTTCCAGACAGAATGCCGTATTCCCTTTCGATCTCCACAAGCTCCGCACCACGCATCCAGTCATAGAGAGCCAGCGCCAACCGCATTCGTGATAACATACGCGGACTGATCCTCGCCGGATTTTCGAGTATCATAGCGGCAATATCAGGCAGGTTTTCGCAGTCACTCATTGATGCCCTGAATTTCGAAATACAATGTCTCGTGGCCTCCTCTGAAGTGAATCGATTAACATGGATTCGAAGCCCCTCGACAGTATTGCAGAGATACATAAGCCAGAACATATCCGGATATGAACACCCACTTCCCAGGATATCCCTCGTTGCTATACCAGTTGACGCGGAAATCCCCAGTTGCGAGAGGCGCGAGCCGAACAGCGATGGAACCAGATTCTCCCCAGATTCCACGAGCAGTTCACTCTCGCAAAGACTCCGTATCGTCTTTCGGACTCCGGTTTCAATCTCCTCTGGAGTGTCAGAGAGCGCAGATTCGAAGTAACGGACAAGTGAATCGTGATCGTGAGCACACCCCGAAACAACAGCATCGATAACCAGATCGGCCAGATCACGCCTGAATAGCTGACCATTAAGCGACCCCGGGCCACCACAGATGAAGCTCTTCCAGAGCATCTCGCTTTCAAGCTCGCTTCCCGCGACCACTATAGAACGACCGAATTCGCCACCGAGCTTCAGCCTCCCTGCTCTACCGCACATATTCTCGTAGTCGTTCCACGAAAGACCTTCGACAACCGGCTCGCCAGTGTATGAGCCGAGACGGTACCTGTAGGTTTCGAGGAAAACTGTCCGGGCCGGAAGATTGAGGCCAAGTGAAAGAGTGGTCGTGGCAAATATGATTCGTATTCCCCCTTCGAGGTAGTACTTCTCAATGATCGAACGTTCCCGATGAGTCAGATCAGCATGATGAAACGCAATGCCACTGCGAATCACATTGATAAGGGCTTCTCGAAGAGCTGTTTCCTCGCCTGCCGCAAGCTCGGCTATAGCGGCCTCACACAATGGATACGCCAACTCCTCAGCGAGCATAGCGGCGAGTTGAGCGCATGATCCTTTACTCTTGAGAAAAACGAGAACCTGTTCACCGTTCTTCACCAGTTCGGCGGCATTCCCAAGCAGGCATTCGCCGGGAGTCATTCCAGTCATATCGACCATTGTCTCAGTCCCGCGCTCGCGAGAGTTGAAACAGCGAAAAGAAAAAGTGTCATCGAGCAAAACCCCCTGTCTCAACTCCACCGGCCTGTGAGACTCAACCAGAAGATCGGCATCAAGCCAGGATGCGAGTTCGGAAGCATTCCCGAGAACCGCAGACAATCCGAGAAGCCTGCAATCGTAGGATGATCGAAGGGTCTTGAGCAGAATCATCTCCAGCACCGCTCCCCTGCTGTCATCTCCTAGCATTTGAAGTTCGTCGACCACCAGCAGGTCGATGGAACCGAGAATATCCAGATTCCGCAGCAGCATCTGGTTGAACTTTTCGTAGATGATAACCGCAAGATCGAACTCTCCCCTTTCGATCATCGTATCCATGTCGCGATGGTCACGTGTTGAAATGCGGACCCTCAGGCCGAGAGGTTCATATCTTTGCTTGAAACGATAGTACTGCTCCTCGGCGAGCGCCTTGAGGGGTACGAGGAAAACGACTTTCTGCCTCTTTGCCAGCACCCCGGCTGCGGCAAGTTCACCACAGAATGTCTTGCCCGATGATGTAGGGGCCGATATCACCAGAGAGCGCGATCCCAGAAGACCGCGTTCCCGTATTGCGCGTTCCTGCAGGGGAAGAAGCTTATCCCCTTGCGCGCTTTCCCATGCCTGTATCAGGACATCCGGGATTTCATACTCCTTGAGAGTTGAGATTTTCATGGCAGCCTCCCGTTTTTAGCCACACCGACTGAACCCGCAGGCCGGGCAGAGCGGACAGCCGGATTGAAAAAACACCACCGAGCCGCACTCCGGGCAGATCATCCCACACGCAAGCGATTCGACCCGTCCGGTTTTTCTGTCTGAGATGTGATCGCGTGGGGATTTATCGTTTCCGACACAGTTGCACTCAGGGACAATTTTATCAGCATTGGATTTCATTAACATCTCTCCTGTTCTGCAATTTCTGGAGCAACTCCAATATACTGCACATTTGTGCAATGTCAATCGTTTTTTGGGTTTTGCCTCGGGCGACTCGACTTCGGGACGACAAACCCATGAACTAAGCTATTTATATGCATAAAGTTGCAACTTAACGATTGACAGGAAGGCTATTTGTTTTATATTTATACTGCACATTTAAGCAGTATGGCCGTATGGGAAACAGGTGATTTATGTCTGAAGAGAACAAGCTGTCGAAACTGACATTCGATGAACTCAAGAAGGCTGTGAAAAACAGGTGGCCCGGGGCAGTTGTCGGTGATAGAAGTAAGAAGGCCCTGCCTTTTTCAACAGGCATGAGCAATTTCGATTCTCTCTTTGAGGGTGGGGGGATACCGACGGGTCAGCTTGTCGAGATTACGGGAGGCGTATCCTCGGGAAAAACGAGTTTTCTTTTCAGAATACTTGCCACGCTTACCGAGACATGCACCATAGCTTATCTTGATTTCAGTAATTCCTTCTTCCCATCTGCGGCGGAATCATCGGGCATAGATATCAGGCGAGTTATAGTCGTCAGATCGCTTGATTTCCGTGACGGGCTCCGAGCCGCCGAGTTGCTTTTGCGTCACAGGATAGCATCCTGTATCGTGTTCGATCTCGTCAACATAAAAGGATCGCTTCCAATAACGATGATGCACAGGCTTCGCGCACAGATCGTCAGGGCCAACTCGATGATAATATTCCTTACCGAAGGCGGCGCTGAACTGATACCTGCGAGCATGATTTCTCTGAGGCTCGAGGTGAAGAGAAAGTCACGGGCCGATATAGAAGTCCTGATCGTGAAGAGCAGGGTTTCGAATTCAGGTTTTAATACGGAGCTGACAATAAATGAGTAAGAGAGTCGCATGCGCATTCATTCCGAACTTCTCGATCGAAGTGGTTCTTCGCAAGGATCAATCCCTCGCACCGCAGGCTGTAGCGTTGACAGACAGCGAGGACAGGATTGTTGCCTTCAACACGCGCGCTGCGAAGGCGGGTGTGCGTATGCAGATGACGTCCGCGCAGGCACGGTCACTCTGCCAGAACCTTGTCATAATGGTACGCAGTGACGAGATGGAAAGAAAAGTTTCGAATGCCATGACCCGAACACTTCAGCAAGTCGGGCCGATTGTCGAGGAGGAGGCCCCCGGAACATATTATCTTGACCCATCAGGACTGCTTCTACTGTACAAAAGCGAGAGGGGACTTGCGAAGAAGATAATCGAATCGATCCGTTTGAAGCTCTACCCCGCAAAGGTAGGCATAGCGGGAAACAAATTTCTCGCCAAGGTCGCGGCAGAAACATCCAAACCTTCCGGTTTCACGGTTGTCACCGCAGGCACCGAAAAGAAGTTCATCAAGAACCTGTCAGTTGATTTCCTCGATCTTTCCGAAGATGTGTCGGATAAATTGCGTGATCTTGGGATAAATACCATCGGCAAGGCCGCGGACTTCAACCCAAACGATATCTCGCTTCGATTCGGAAATGCCGGCAGGGATATTTCCCTCAAGTCGAGAAACTACGATCCGGAACCGGTTTCAGCAGAACGACAGAAGGAACCGATTTCCCGGAAAATCTCCCTGACTTACTCGATTCATGCCATGGATGAAATAGGCACATATGCTGTCAGTCTGATAGAAAGATTGTTCGACAGGTTCAGGAAGAGCTGCCTTGCGACAGACAGGATCAAGATCATACTCCACCTCGATGACTCAACCGAGAGGTCGTTTATGATCAGGCTCGATAAACCCACATCAGATATCAGGAAATTTTCGAGGCAATTGAGGTCTAAACTCGAAAAACTCGAAATTTCATCAGGAGTGGATGAGATTGAAGTCATCATTCCTCGAACTGTCGCTAATTACTCCGAGCAACTCGACTTCGCTGAAACGAGCGGATATAAAAAGGCAGATGTTTTTTCGGCAGGGAATCTTGTGAACGTACCCGATTCCCACAAACTTTGCCTGCCTGAGCTAAAAAGCTCTTTTCTGCCCGAAAGGAATTTCAAACTGTTCCCCATCTCATTATCAGGCGACAGACCCAATTCATCGCACAACGGCAACAGGTGGCGTCACCCCTATTCGTTGAATCTCATATCAGGAATGCGGCTGCTTCAACCCCCAAGAGAAATAAAAGTAATAACGGAGCAGGGTGAGCCCAAATCAATCGTGCTTGACAGGTCAACGAACACGATAAGCAGGAAACAGGGTCCCTGGCAGATATCCGGCGGCTGGTGGGAAGAAGGCTTTGACAGGCTTTACTATGAGGTCGAGATCACCGGCAAAAAACTCTTCCTGATGTATTACGACAGGCTTTCCGGCAGATGGTTCATACACGGGATTTTCGATTGAGGGTGCGATGCGATATGTCGAACTTCATGCCCACTCCAATTTCTCTTTCCTCGACGGGGCTGTTCATCCCGAGGACCTCGCAACTCATGCCGCGAGGCTGGGATACGACGCTCTCGCTATCACCGACCATAATGGCCTCTACGGAATAGTACGATTCAATCATGCAGCGAAACTTACGGGCGTAAAACCTCTATTCGGGTCAGAAATCACACTCGAAAACGACAGCCATCTGATTCTCATCGCCAGGAATCAGAAAGGTTACTCGAATCTCTCGCAGCTTCTCACATCCGCTAACCTTCGGTGCAAAAAGGGCGAGACGACGATACGGCTGGATGAGCTTGCCGCTCACAGCAAAGGCCTGACAGCGCTGTCGGGATGCAGCCTGGGCGAAGTTCCCTCGCATGTTATCGCAGGCAATAAGCGTGAGGCTGAAAGGGCGGCTTTGAAATATCGTGATATTTTCGGGGTGGATAATTTCTACCTCGAACTTCAACATCACAATCTCCCCAAACATGAATTCCTGTGTGATATGCTTTCGCAATTGTCCCAAAAGACCGGCATCCCTGTTGTCGCGACGAACAACGTTCACTATGCGACTCCAGACGGGCGCAGATTGCAGGACATCCTTACCTGTATCAAGAATCACACAAATCTCGATGATGCGAACAGCCTGCTTTACCCTAATGCTGAAAGACATCTCAAGCTCCCCTCGGAAATGATAAAGCGCTTCGCACGCTATCCTGAGGCAATCGAGAACACGGGTTTGATTGCCGACAGGTGTTTTTTCGTTCTCGAAGAACTCAAGACATCGCTCCCGGATTTCCCCGTACCTGTGGATGAGACCACGATCGGCTATTTGCGCAAACTCACCTATGATGGAGCACGGAAGAGATACGGGACTATTACGGATGCAGTAACCAGACAAATCGAGCATGAACTTGCACTGATAGAAAAGCTCGATCTTGCCGGCTATTTCCTCATCGTGTGGGACATCGCAAGGTTCTGTATGGATAACGGGATTCTCTGCCAGGGCCGAGGCTCCGCGGCAAATTCCGCGGTGTGTTATTGCCTCGGTGTTACTGCTGTCGATCCTATCGGGCTTGAGCTGCTGTTCGAAAGGTTCATGTCCGAAGAACGTCGCGAAGCCCCCGACATAGACATAGACATCGCGAATAACCGCCGCGAGGAGGTCATCCAGTATGTCTACAACAAATATGGCAGGGAGCATGCCTCGATGGTCTGCGAAATCATCAGCTACAAGGGAAGGTCGGCTGTTCGGGATGTAGGAAAAGCTCTCAGTTTCAGCCTCGAGGAAGTTGACAAACTCGCAAAAGCCCTCGAACACTACTCGGGTGGTGATGAACTACATGACCGTGCCGGTGAAGTCAAACTCAACCTCGATGACACACGAGTCAAGCTGCTGATAGAAATGGTCGGAAAGATCAAACGTTTCCCGAGACATCTCGGCATTCATGTAGGCGGGATGATAATTACTAAACTGCCTCTCTCGAAGATTGTACCTATCGAGAACGCAACTATGCCTGACAGGAGCGTAATTGGATGGGACAAGGACGATGTCGCGGACCTCGGCATGGTAAAAATTGACATACTCGGACTGGGGATGCTCAGCCTTATTGATATCGCTTTCAAGCTCGTCGAGAATCATCAAGGAGTCAAGATAGACCCTGCGAAACTCGATTACGATGATCCGAAGGTATATGGTCTTCTATGCAAAGCCGACACGCTCGGTGTTTTTCAGGTGGAATCCCGCGCCCAGATGAACACCCTTCCGAGATTAAAGCCGAGGCGATTCTATGATATCGTTGTCGAGGTTGCCCTGATTCGCCCGGGACCGATTCAGGGGGATATGGTGCATCCGTATCTCCGAAGGAGAAACGGTGAAGAGGCGATTACATACCCACACCCTGCTCTCAAGCCTATACTTAAAAGGACTCTGGGGGTACCCCTGTTTCAGGAACAGAGCATGCAGATCGCGATAATCACCGCGGGGTTTTCGGCGAGCCAGGCCGACGCACTCAGGAAAGCTATGGGGCATAAACGGTCGCATGAACGGATGGATGCGATAAGTATGGCTCTGATCGAAGGTATGATGAAGAACGGGATCGACGAGAATACGGCCCTGCGAATATTCAAACAGATGGCGGCATTCGCTGATTATGGTTTCCCCGAATCACACGCCGCTTCATTCGCATTGCTGGTGTATGTCTCTGCTTATCTCAAGGTTTATTTCCCGAGAGAGTTCTACTGTGCGCTTCTGAATGCTCAGCCGATGGGTTTCTATTCTCCGTCGAGTATCATTTATGAAGCCCAGAGAAAAGGTATCGAGATTCTCGATATCGATGTCACGCGAAGTGTCTGGGACTGCACGATCGAGCCGAGAGGAATACGGCTCGGCTTCAAATATGCGAAACGTCTCGGTGGTGCAGCTAAGGAAGTTATAGACAGGGAGACCGAACGCGGGCCGTTTTTATCGATCGAGGATTTCGTTCACAGAACGGGATTCAATCAGGGAGCGCTCGAACAACTCGCGATGTTGGGAGCTTTCAGGTGCTTCGGGCTCGAACGACGGCAGGCTATGTGGAAGGTTATGGCGGCAATAAAAGATATGTCCGGTGAATTACGGATTGAATCCGATAGCGGCAGTCTTGACCTGCTCGATCCGATGGCTTCATACGAAACGTTGATCGCGGATTTTAAAGGGATGGATCTGTCGACAGGACCTCACCCCATGAAACTCGTACGTCCGCTTCTGAGGAAACGGGGAGTATTAGCCGCAGAGGATCTCAAATTGACCAAGAACATGTCATATCACACCGTTGCAGGAGTTGTTATTATCAGGCAGAGGCCTGTCACGGCTCACGGCTTTCTGTTTCTCACTCTCGAAGATGAAACCGGATTCGTTAACGTGGTCGTTATGCCGAATATGCTCAAGAAGCACAGGAAATTGATTGTCAGTTCGAGTGTCCTGCTGGTTCGCGGTCAGATAGAGCACAAGAACAGCGTTATCAATATCATTGGAAAGCAATTCCTTCCACTGCAGTTCAAGGCGACATCAGACATGAACATCAAATCGAGAGATTTCAGGTAGCACACCGTGCGGCAATCTAACCAGCTCTTACTTTCCCGATAGCGCCTCTGGATTCACCAGATGCGGGGGGGCCTCGCCGCGAAGACCTGCGAGAAGATTCTCCGCAGCCATTACTGACATCTTTGCCCGAGTCACCATACTTGCGCTTCCAATGTGCGGCACGACGAGACAATTCGGCAGCTTCAGGAGACGATGAACCGCAGGAAGCGGTTCCGGATCGGTGACATCGAGTGCGGCATAAGCGATCTCACCCGATGACAAAGCTTCGTACAGAGCATCCGCGTCGATAATGGTTCCCCTCGCTGTGTTAACGATGACTGCCGTTCGCTTCATCTTCTTCAACGCCTCTGCATCGATCAGGTGATGCGTGTCGGGAGTCAGCGGCATGTGAAGCGTAATGAAGTCAGATTGCTCAAGAAGCGTATCAAGGTCTGTTGCCCGTTGAGCTTTCGGAATGTCGGCGACGTCGTTGTTTAGATGGGGATCATAATAGAGAATGTTCATCTCAAAGCCAATTCCGCGCCTGGCAGTTGCGTGCCCGATTCGTCCCATACCGATGACACCGAGAGTCGCGCCGTAGATGTCAAGACCTCGAAGCAGCTTCGGCCCCCATGTGATCCACCTGCCTGCCCGCACATAGTCGACACCCTCAGACAAACGTCTCGCCGCGGCCATCAGCAATGAAAATGCAAGATCGGCAGTTGTCTCGGTCAGGACATCCGGCGTGTTTCCGACGAATATCCCTTTGGTGCTGGCAGTCTTCAGATCAATGTTGTCAAAGCCAACAGCGTAATTACTTATGACCTTCAGGTTCGGTCCCGCAGCCTCAATGACTTCGGCATCGATAGGGTCGGACAGCATAGTCAAAAGGCCAGCTTTTCCGTTTGCCTTTTCCATCAGTATATCGCGCGGGACGGGTTTCTCTTCAGGCCATATTTCCATCTCGCAGTTTGCCCTGATTAAGTCAAGGCCGTCGATAGGTATTTCGCGTGTAACATAAACTCGGGGCTTAGCCACTTCCTATTCACTCCTTCGTATTTTCGATCAGTGTTTGTCTCTGAGTTCAGAGATCTGGTCAACAAGCGCCTTGTATCCATCGGGGTCCCATTCAGGCATGGCCTCCGCTTTGAGCTTCTCCTCAGCTCTCACGAAATACTCGAGCGCCGCGCTGTTGTTGCCTTTCGCGAGTTCGATCTCTCCGAGTTCTTTGCAGCTCCAGCCAATGAACTCGTTTGCATCTATACGCTCGCACCATGCCAGAACCGGTCGTATCCATTTCGCGGCTTCTTCATGGTGACCCTCCAGCCTGAAGGCGTGTCCGACGGCCCAGTCAGCAATGAGTTTGTTCATTTCATCACCGTGGAGCCAATGATATTCTCGCGCTTTCTGGTAGGCATCGAGCGACTTCTCATATTCGTTCATCTCTTCATACGTAGCACCGAGATTATTCCACAATGGTCCAAGCCACCCGGTTACATTACCCTCCTCGGCCTCATTAATGCCTTTAAGCCCCCACTCGACCTGAGTTTCGAGAGAGCCGGTGATGGCTACCATGTGCGCCGCATCGATGGCTCGGCTGTGGAGCTTGTTCGTGGAGCAGTAGTCGTACATTTCCTTGAATGTCTTCGTGGCTTTGTC
>Ga0272443_10003930_pt1 | contig 16870 bp, 14 predicted proteins | sample SSMAcet12_FD_193581 | JGI IMG/M metagenome (GOLD analysis project Ga0272443, IMG submission 193581) | Marine sediment archaeal communities from Little Sippewissett salt marsh, Falmouth, MA, United States - SSM-Acet-12 | ecosystem: Environmental > Aquatic > Marine > Wetlands > Sediment ... | reverse complement strand
TGTTCACCGCCGCTCCTTCGGAACGACGGTGCCAGGGGGTCCCCCATCCCATAACAACCTGAAATCACGAAGGCCTTCCAGCAGTCACTCCGAAAAGACCGCTTCAACCTCCAACATCACAACCGTTTGTTGTTTTGAGGCGTACTCATTAACCGGATGAACCAACAATAGATGGTTTTGGATGGACACAAATTAAACATGTAAATGACTTCATGCGGGAGGGTGTTTATGAAAAAGGGACTCAGTACAGAGGAAATCATGGGGATTGCCCTGGAATTGGTTGGTGAGACTGAAATTCCGTTGGATTCAGGCATCCATGTTCCTGGTGAGAATATAAAGAAACTGATCTTTACCATGGACGCAAACGTCGGTCTCATCCATATGGCTAAAGACCTGGGATTTGATGCAGTCGTGTGCCATCATCCCTGTGGTGTGCTTCTGCACAGGGGAGAAGTTTACAGGAAACATATCGACCTCCTGGAGAAACACGGGGTTCCGAGGGAAGCGGTGATAAACACGTTAGGGGAGTATTTTGATACAGCGGTGCGCCGTATAGAAAACAAACGGTTTCGAATGCTTTATTATGAGTCACCCAATCAAACCGTATTGGAGGTTGACGCTGCGAAGCTTCTTAAAATTCCGTTTATGAACATTCATAACCTTTTTGACGAACAGGGAAGAAGAATCCTTCAGGAGAAGATTGATCGGGCTGCTTCGAAGAATCCCCACTGGTCTTTGGCTGATGTGCTTCATTTGATAGAGATGCTCCCCGAGGCCAGGTGTGCTTGCGATGAATATGGGATATCCCCTGAAATATCCATTGGGCAACCCGATTCTGAAGCGTCAAAGGTGGTATTTGTTCACGGTGCCTTATCGGCTCCGGATCCGAAGATCGTAAGATTTTACTGGGAGAATGGATTTAAGACAGTCGTAGCCCTTCACATGGAATTTGAAGGGCTTGAGCGTTTAAAGACTGAAAGCCAGGGGAATTTGATCCTTACCGGACATTTCCTGGGTGATTCTATTGGTATGACCCCTTTTATTCGTGCATTACGGGAGAAAGGGCTGACGGTGGTTTGTATGGGGGGCATCATAGATATTAAGTAATTGCGTATAGGATGATGGCGGGGCTTCAAGACCTAAGGAAATAACATATTGATTATATGAGGTAAATTTGAATGATGAAGAAGGTTGTCACCACTTCTGCCATAGATTGTCCTGATAATTGTGGGATTATCGCAACGGTAAAAGATGGCCGTCTCATAAAGCTGGAGGGGAATTCCGAACATGGCTATACAAAGGGTTTTCTATGCAAAAAGGGCTATCAGTACATCAGGCGTGTTTACAGTAAAAAAAGGGTATTGTTTCCGCTAAGAAAGGTGAAAAGCGGATGGAAACAGGTCAGCTGGGAGGAGGCTTTAGATGAGATTGCCGAGAAAATCCAGTTTTTTAAAGCGTCTCATGGGAACGGCTCAATTATGCATTTTCAAGGGGCCTCCTCCTGGGGCGCGACAAAGCAATTGGTGAACAGATTTTTCAACCTTTTGGGTGGTGTGACAACAATCAAGGGATCCCTTTGCTCAGGGGCAGTCAGGGCTGCTCAGGCGGCCGATATGGGTGTCCGTCTGGGGAATGATCCTGAGAGCCTTTTAAATAGCCGGATCATCATTATTTGGGGCAGAGATCCCGTTAAAACGAGTATTCATCTGGTTCCAATCCTGAAAAAAGCTCGAAAACAAGGTGCGCAAATCATACTGATAGACCCGATCCGCACCAGGACGGCTCAAATATGTGATAAGCACATAGCGCCGCGTCCCGGAAGCGACGCGTATTTAGCCATGGGCATGGCCAAATTGCTTCTAAAAGAAGGTCTTGTGGATGTTGATTTTATTGATAACTTCACCGCAGGAAGCGATGATTATATAGCGTTGCTCAATTCTTTTTCCATGGAAGACATCGCGGAAAAATGTGATGTGGGACTTCCGGACATAAAAAACCTGGCCCAAGCTTATGGCAGGAATAAGCCATCTGCCATTGTTCTGGGTTGGGGGATAAACAAATGGGTACACAGTCCCGAAATGATCCGGTTCATCGATGCATTGGGCTCGCTGACCGGTAATATCGGCATTGATGGTGGCGGTGTTAACCACGGGTTTTTAACGCAAAGGCATTTTGATCCAGGGGTGCTGGCCCCTGAAGCAATTACATACAAACGAAAGCTTTCAGAGCCTCTGATCGGTCAGGAGATAAAGGATTCTAAAGATCCACCCGTTAAAATGATATGGATCAATGCGTCAAATCCGGTAGTTTCCTGTCCGAACTCAAACAAGGTTATGGCGGCCTTGAAAGGTCTTGATTTTGTTGTTGTGGTCGATCAATTTATGACAGATACCGCTGAGCTGGCCCATATCTTTCTTCCGACAACGACTTTTTTTGAAGAGGAAGACATGGTTGTCAGCTGGGGACATAACTGGATTGGTCCCGTGAATAAGGCGATTGAACCTCTGGGAAAGTCTAAGTCAGATTTGCAGATCGTGCAGGAATTGTCAAAGCGACTGGGGCTGGCAAAGGAAATGGAAGGATCCCCAAGGGAATGGCTAAAGCGGATTTTCAGCCCCATGGAAAAGTCGGGGCTTTCTGTGGAACGGGTAATGGAATCTCCTGTCAGATGTCCCGTTGCGCCTATGGTGGCTTTTGAAGATAAGAGATTTTTGACGCCTTCAGGTAAATTTGAGTTTATTAAACATTTTTATGAAGAGAAACCGAAGGCCTTCCCTTATTATCTTTTGTCACCCTTAGGCAGAACGTGGCATCTTTCTCTAATTCTGGAGGATGAACACCCGGAGATGCCGCAGGTCTTTATTCGTCCAGAAATAGCGAAAGAACAGGGGATTTTAAATAATCAAATGGTATTGCTTAAATCTGCATCAGGAGAGCTGGTTGCAGAAGCCGTTCTTTCTGACGTAATACGGGAAGACACGATCTCAATAACCCATGGGACATGGATTAAAAAAGGCGGCGGGGTGAATCAATTAACAGAAGACCTTGAATCTACTGCTGGAAATATGGCGTCTTATTACAGTTCTTCTGTTTCTGTACAGGCCATACAGCCTGCATAGGAGGCAGGAAACCGTTAAAGGTGAATGGTGCTTGACCAAAACCGTATATTTTTGCAGGTTAGCTATTTGAATATAATGGGACAAGAGACCCCCGCAGCCCTGGCATTTATTGATGGAAGCTAATTATAATTATGTTAATTGTCTTGAATAACATTTTCCCTGTAGTAGCGCTAATCGCTTTGGGAAGCGCGTTGAAACGATTTGGTTTCGTCAGTGATGATTTCCTTAAGACTTCGGACAGGCTAATCTACTTCATATTCTTTCCTGCAATGCTTTTTTGGAAGATTGGCGCACCAGCATCACCAACCCCGATCGACTGGAAATTGAGTCTGGCCGTTCTTTCGGCCATATTTGTCATCTATGCAGCCGGCCTTGTCTTTGTCAAGATCAACCGGGTTGCAAATTTTCAGGTGGGGTCATTCTCACAGTGCTCCTATCGTTTCAACACCTACATTGGGATGGCTGTAATTCTCATGGCGCTGGGAGACGAACCTGTTCGGGAATTCGCCGTTATGATAGGTGTTGCCATTCAATTTATAAATATACTGGCAGTTTCCACCCTGATCTGGTATTCGGGCAGAAGCTATCCGGGTCACGAAAAAATTGGGCTCATTTTCAAGAATACCCTTTCCAATCCACTGATCGTCGCATGTCTTGCAGGCATTCTTTACTCTAAGTTGCGGCTGCCTTTTCCTGAGTTTGCATATAACACCTTCCACCTGCTTTCCCTGATAACGCTGCCCATGGCACTCATATCCATCGGTGGGTCACTGAACCTTGTTCAGCTCAAGGGGCAACTAAAGATGGCTATGTTTGCGACTATGTTTAAACTGCTTCTGTTGCCAGCCGCTGGGTATCTTTTCCTAAGGGCATTTGGTGTTTCGCCAATCGCTTTTAAGGTCGGTATGATCTATTTTGCCCTCCCCACTTCCACAGCCACCTACATCCTTTCTTCGCAGCTTAACAGCGACGTGGATCTGGCGGCAGCAAGCATTTTAGTATCAACGCTTTTCTCGATAATCTCTCTGTCCGTGGCGCTGGTCATTTTTGTTGCCTGATATGTCTCATGCGTGAGCCTTTCAGGCTGCCCCAGCATGTTAACTCATTGCAATAAATAATATTTGACCGCAAATCCCCGGTTTCATTTGAATGGCATCGCTCAATTATGGCCTAACCAAAAAAGGCTTATCCGGTTAATGAGTCCATCGAAACTGAACAGAGATAAAGGTGGCAGGTGGGACGGTTGAAGCAGTCTTTTCTTCGATTCCGGGCTTCTCAGCCTTGTGATTTCAGGCAGTTATGGGCGGGTGAATGCTGCCAGAGGCAGCCAAGCCTCCCCCCTCCGCTGTTTACCGCCGTTCCTTCGGAACGTCAGTGCCACGGGGTCCCCCATCCCATAACAGCCTGAAATCATGAAGGCCTTCCAGCAGTCACTCCGAAAAGACCGCTTCAACCGTCAACCCGTCAACCGTGTGTTGTCTTGAGGCGTACTCATTAACCGGATGACCCCAAAAAAGTAATTGACAAACTGCACTGTCAAGTGGCTTATTACATATAAAAAATTTTCCTTTGCAAAATGGGGAGACTGCGACGCCTCCCTTTGAAAAAGTGGGAATGTATCGATATGCCCGGAATTATTGAAATACAAAGGGAAGAGGGCCAAGGAACAGGGTCATGTCCATGAAGATGTGGAGAAAACCCCTTGATTGGGAAGAAAAATTATCGCCACCGGCCGTTATTTATATTATTGAAAACCGATGCAAAGGATGTGGCCTCTGCGTGGAGTTCTGCCCGCGCCAGGTTTTGAAGATGTCCGATGAGTTCAACAGAAAGGGATATCACCCCCCTTTTGTTGCAGAACCGTTGGAATGCGTGGGGTGTCATTTCTGTGAAGAGGTTTGCCCTGAATTCGCAATCTTTTGTGAAAATTCAGCGGATAAATAGCATCGACACAACACCGCCAATAGCAATCCTGGGTCGGGTGGGACTAAATCATTTTAGATCATTTTAAAGTTTAAATGATGTGAGGGACAAAAATTGACCTCTGAAGTTGTTTTAACGGGAGAACATTTTATTAACGGTGATGAGGCATGTGCTGAGGGGGCCCTGGTTGCAGGGTGCCGTTTTTTCGGGGGTTATCCGATAACACCGGCCACCGAGGTGGCGGAGACAATGGCGAAACGGCTTCCTGCTGTGGGAGGGGTCTTTATTCAGATGGAAGACGAGATAGCCTCCATAGCGGCTGTTCTTGGCGCCGCCTGGGGAGGGGCAAAGGCCATGACAGCGACCTCAGGACCGGGCTTCAGCTTAATGATGGAAAATATTGGGCTTGGTGTAATCACCGAGACACCCTGTGTCATTGTAAACATCCAGAGAGGCGGGCCCTCAACCGGTCTCCCGACCCTGTGCAGTCAAGGGGATATGATGCAGGCCCGCTGGGGATCACACGGGCATTATGAAATCATTGCGATTAGCCCGAGTTCTCCACAAGAGATGTTCAATTTTACCATCAGGGCGTTCAATCTTGCAGAGACCTTTCGTATTCCGGTCCTGGTTATGGCCGATGAGGTTGTTGGACATACTCTGGAGCGTGTTACCATCCCTCCCGTCGAAGAGATCGAGGTGGTCAATCGAAAAAAACCAACGGAGTCCCCTGAGACCTATCTTCCCTACAAAACAGACGGCTCATCTATCCCGGTTCTTCCTGACGCCGGGGATGGATATAAGATTCATGTCACGGGGCTTACCCATGATGAAAGAGGGTATCCGGGTATGGATGCCAAGACGCAGGATACGATGATGACCCATCTGATCCAAAAGATCCGAAAGAACAGAAATCGAATTTTAGATTATGAGGGTTACTTTCTTGATAAGGCCGATATTGTTATCGTGACTTACGGATCCTCTGTCAGACCGGCCCTCAGGGCAATGCGCGTGCTGAGAGAAGATGGGATACCTGTGGGTCTTTTGAAATTAAATACGGTCTGGCCTTTTGCCGAGGACCTGATCCGAAAACTGGCAAAAAATGTAGAGGCTTTTGTGGTCCCCGAAGTAAACTTCGGGCAGATCTCCCTGGAAGTGGAAAGGTGTTCATCCGGTAAGGCCCTTACGCACCTGATTTCACATGCGGGTGGAGGCATCCATACCCCACAGCAGGTCGTTGAAGGCATAAAAGAGGCCTTACGGTTGCTCGGAAGAGGAAGGACAAAAAGATGAAGCAAAAAGCCAATGTGGAACCCCACAGGCATCCTAAGGATGAGCTTCTGAGGGAAGCCCGTATGCCGCATATATGGTGTCCGGGTTGCGGCATCGGAAGTGCCGTTTCGGCCGCCATTACGACGCTGAGGAAAATGGGGACGGATTATGATGACCTTGCCATCGTATCCGGTATTGGGTGTACCGGCAGGGTGGCCGGATATCTTAACCTCGATTCCTTTCATACCACCCATGGCCGGGCGATCCCCTTTGCAACCGGACTTAAATTAGCTAAGCCTGAGTTGACGGTCTTTGTATTCAGTGGCGATGGAGATCTCTTTTCCATAGGGGGCAATCACTTTCTGCACGCGGCCCGAAGGAATATCGATATCACCGTCTTTTGTGTGAACAACATGAATTATGGAATGACTGGAGGGCAGGTCTCGGCCAACACACCGACGGGGGCGATAACGACCACCACCCCTAAGGGGAATACAGAAATTCCTTTGAACCTTCCTTCTGTGGCTGCGGCTTGCGGGGCTGTATATGTAGCCCGCTGGCTTTCAGTGGATGTACGGCGACTTTCACAATCCTTTCATGAGGCCCTGATAAAGCCAGGCTTTTCCTTCGTGGAGGTCATCGCCCCATGTCCTACGGCATTTGGAAGACGCAATCGTTTGGGAGCGGCGCTGCAGATGACAAAACTGTACAAGGAGAACAGTGTAATCAGAAACGGGGTGCATCCCGATGAAACAGTAATAGAGGAGGGGAAGAAAATCGTCCTTGGGAAGTTCGTAGATATTCAAAGGCCCACCTTTTTGGAAGGGCTTTCTGCTACGTCCCAACTTAAAGGGACAATGTGGCCCATAAAGGAAGCAATAGTTAATAAATGATCAAATTATTTATGATATTCTTTTTTTCAGGGGAGGCGATTGGAAAACACAAGCGTAAATTCGAAATCTTAATATCGAAACTCGAAACAAATTCAAATGACAAAAGACCGAAATTCGAAACCACTTTATGATTTGGAAGATCGAACGTTAATGTTTGCGAAGATGATCAGAGCTTTTGTGAAGAAGTTGCCAAAAACATTAGGAAAAATTGAAGATGGTAAACAATTGATCAGGTCCTCAGGATCTGTAGGCGCGAATTACATTGAGGCCAATGAATCCCTAAGCAAGAAAGACTTCATTATGGGAATCAAAATTTGTCGGAAAGAAGCAAAGGAGAGCAGATATTGGTTGAGATTAGTAGATACGAATAATGAAGCAGAACAGGAAAATAATCGAAAGATCCTAATAAATGAGGCTACTGAACTGATGAATATTTTCGGTACCATTTTAAGAAAAAGCCAATAAAGTTTAGAGGATTTGAACATTTGAATTTTTGATTTGTTTCGGATTTTAGATTTCGAATTTCGAGCTTAAGCAAAGGCCTATTTTTCAGAACTGATGAACTAATCCAAGTATCAAATTTTGAAACCTGTTTTGGAGGGATGATGGCCACTAAAAGCGAATACAAGGAGATCATCATTACAGGATTCGGCGGTCAGGGGATTATCCTGTCCGGAAATATCCTTGGCAAAGCCGCAACCCTTTTCGAGAATAAAAATGCCACCCTCATCCAGTCCTACGGCCCTGAGGCCCGTGGGGGGGCTTGTGCTGCGCAGGTCGTAATCTCCACAGATACCATCGAGTACCCTTACGTGGAGAAACCCCATGTTCTGGTGTGCATGTCCCAGGAGGGATTTGATATAAATGTCCCGAAGTTGATTGAAGGGGGCGATCTTTTTACGGACTCAGGGCTTGTCAAAATCAATCCGAAGAGTCCTCCGAAAGACGTAAAAATCTACTCCATACCCGCCACGGGTTTTGCCGAAGAGATGGGGGTAAAGATGATGGCCAACATCATTATGTTAAGTTTCGTAATCGCCATCACACAATTGGTTTCTCAAGATGCACTCAAAAAGGCGGTCACCTCCTCCGTGCCAAAGGGTACCGAAGAGAAAAATCTGTCCGGTATGGAAAAAGGCTATCAATACGGATTGGATATGATGGCAAATGGGAAATAACGTGGTATGACTTCCAATAAAGGCATCCTTCTTATAGGCGCTACACCCCAAGGACTCCAAGCGGCCCTGACCCTGGCCCACCTGGGTAGAAAAGTTACCCTAATCGACAGGAACTTAGAAATTGCCGGTCCACCCAGAGGTTGGAGCGATAAGGGCAACCGCTGGAATCATTATCTCCGCACTCAGATCTCCTACCATCCGCTTGTAGAGTTGCTCACCGAGACGGAAGTCGGTGGAATTAAGGAAAAACGAAATGGGATCGAAATCGAGTTGTCCCAAAGGCCCCAGTGGGTTCTCCCTGATTTTTGCGTGGACTGTCAGAAGTGTATTGCCGCATGTCCCGTTGACCTCTCAAACGGGCGTAAACCCATATTTGAATTGATAACCCCCACTACGATTGCCATCGATAAGCGGGAAAAGGCGCCCTGTAGACTGGCCTGTCCCATTGACATGAATCCGCAGGGTTATGTGGCGCTGATTGGACAGGGAAGAGTTGATGAGGCATACGACCTCATCCTGGACAAAAATCCCTTGCCTGGAATATGCGGCCGGGTATGCCATCATCCCTGTGAAACCGCTTGTCGGCGTCAGGAGATCGACGACCCTGTTGCCATATGTGCGTTAAAGCGGTTTGTCACGGATGAGACGAAAAAGAAGGGTAGGAAAATTAAAAATACAGACGTCCCGAGGCCAAAAGGGCCGCGTATCGCCATCATCGGATCCGGCCCAGCCGGGCTGACAGCGGCACATGATCTGGCCAAAGCCGGATTTCGAACGACTCTCATAGAGGCTGAAGACAAGCCAGGCGGCCTTCTGTGGCATGGCATTGCGCCCTATCGTCTGCCCAGGGAGATCGTCGAGGATGAAATAGAGCAGATACTGGCCTTGGGGGTTAATTTGAGGCTCAATTCCCCTGTGAGGGCGTGGGAGGATATTAAGAGACTGAAAGCCGAAGGTTTTCGGGCTATCCTTTTGGCCACGGGTGCTTCAAGAGATCTCCGGATGAATATCAAAGGGGAGGAACTAGAAAAGGTCTATGGGTGTGTATCTTTTTTAAAAGGATTGTGGAGAGGAAAAATACCTGAATCGTTAGGGCGGGTTGTGGTTGTCGGTGGGGGGAATGCAGCGGTTGAGGCCGCTCGGGCATGTATCCGCTCAGGTGCTGATTCTGTCACAATCGTTTATCGGCGGACAAAAAAAGAGATGCCGGCAGATCCCCATGAGGTAGACCAGGCCCTGGAAGAAGGCGTGCGGTTAAGGGGTCTCACCGTGCCTGTGGAATTTGAGGGGAAAGGCGATCGATTGGCGCGAATCAAGTGTATCAAGATGAAACTGGCGGGTACGGATGCTTCCGGCCGGCCGAAGCCGGTTCCGATCGATGGATCCGAGTTTCATATAAATGCGGAATCTGCCATTATCAGCATTGGTCAGACCCCTGATTTTTCTTATGGCATGGCCGGGGATATAAAACTTAAACGACGCGGGACCCTAGAGGTCACGACAAACGGCGAAACCAATATCACCGGTATTTATGCCTCAGGGGATGCGACTTCCGGACCATCGACAGTGGTCGAGGCCATGGCCTCCGGTCGAAGGGCGGCCCAGGGTATTATTTGTGCTCTGAAGTCTGCCGGCAGAAATGACCCGGACGAAGAGGCCGTTCTGTCCCGTAAAGAGTATGACCCTGTCCCAAAAGGTATCCCAAAACAGAGGCGACGCCCAATTCCTCATAGAGAAATTATTGAGCGGATAAAGGACTATGATGAGGTGATCGGCCCTTTTTCAGTTAAAGAAGCGAAGAAAGAGGCCTCTAGGTGCATTCAATGCGGGGTATGCAGCGAGTGCCTCCAATGCGAAATATCGTGTGAACTGGGGGCCATCAGGCATGATAGAATCTCAACACATAGATCTTACCATTTTGACCAGATCATTGTGTCCGACCGCACTCAGAGCCCTCCAGAAGTTGATCCTTCCCGGGTGATCCGGATTGAGCCTTATGGCAAAACAGGTTCCTGGACAAAGGCAATTATAGCGGGGCGTATTGCCGCGATGGAGGCTTTAAGGTGGACTTCTCCTGTCAAAGTTCACCCCATTGGCAAAAAGGACCTGGGTGATGGAGAGTTAAGGATCGGTATTTTCCTTTGCTCTTGCAACGAAACACTCAATGAGAATGGCTCGCTGGACGGAATGATAACCCCCTTGAAAAGGTTGCCGGGTGTTTCTCATGCAGAGGTCCTGATTTCTGCCTGCCACCCGGAGAAAGGCCGCAGGATAGAAGAAGCGATCCAGGAAAAGCAATTGAACGGGGCCCTCATCGCTTCTTGCGTTTGCTGTAATCTGGATTTTGCATGTGAATCCTGCAATGACCAGCGTATCAGATTAAAAGACAGACTGTTGAGGCAGGGAGGGTATGACCCAAAAGACATCGTTTTTGTCAATATCAAGGAAACTTGTCTGATCCCTTTTAAAGACGACAGAGAAGTGAAGATCGAGCATGCGATGCGGGTCATTCAATCGGGGCTCTGGCAATTAAAGAAGCACAAAACCGTTTCAGTGAGCAGCGAAGGACCCTATGCGCAGGCCCTTATCCTGGGGGCAGGAGAGACCGGTGTTGAAGCAGCAAAAGCCCTGAAAGGACAATTTCCATCGGTCGTTGTGGTGGAGAATCAGGATGTAGGCAAGGAAATTGAAGCAGAATTACGGGAACACGGAATCGACCTGGTCTGGCCGGTGAGACCCATTAGACTTGATGGTCAGCGGGGAAATTTCACCCTGATCGTTGAAGAATGGGATGGTTTATTGACCCGTGAAAAGGGCAAACGGCTGCGTGATTTAGACAGTCGTTTTTTTGATACAAATCCCGGAGTTAAGAAAATTCAAGCAGGGATTATCATGCTTGGGCGGAATGAATTTAAAAATATTCCCTACCGGCGGGATGCTTTTGAAAGGGAATCCCATGCGCGTATGAGAAAGGCTTTTGGTACCCTTGAGACCGGTATCCCGGGCGTCTATATGGCATCTTGGCCGCAGGTGCGTCATATTCCTGATAGGGATATGGGACATGCTGCAGCGAGTGAGGCACTGGAAGGGACCTTTGGACGGGTTGAGCCATCCGGTTATTTTGTGGCCCGTGTGGACACCGAGTTCTGCCGTGGCTGCGGGAGATGCGCCGATATATGTCCTGAAGGTGCTGCGCGGCTGGAGGAAACAACCCGCGGGGTGGCTTCCTCTTGGATTGAGCCAGGTCTTTGTACCGGATGCGGGAGTTGTATCGCAGAATGCCCAACAGGGGCCATCAGCATCCCTGAGTATGATCAGACGTACTTTGAAAAGGTGATCAATGCATTCCTTGGATAGCAAAGGACCCCTTCTGGCTTTTTTTTGTAACTGGGCCCCCTACCGGTGTTATATGGATTTATGCAAGTCCGGGCACACATTTACCTATCCGATTTATCCGGTCAAGTTGATGTGTACGGGACGGATTGACCCTGCGATGGTGCTTTTGGCCTTTGAGAGGGGCGCGGAGGGGGTTCTTGTTATGGGATGTAAAGATAACGAATGCCGGTATGGACCCGGCCCGGGGCAGGCCAAAAAAATAGCGGGGTCCGTTCATGGGCTTATCCATATTCTGGGATTGGAGCCCGAACGGTTTTTAACTCTGCAATATTCCATTGATGAGCAAGACAGGCTTTTTGAGGAAATGGAGTCATTTGCGGAAAAAATCCACAAACTGGAAAAATCGCCCTTAAGCGCTGAGTAAGTTGTACAAAAGTGTACTTTGTTTTTTTATGAGTCAGATTGAACGCATGAATTGCCTTTTTTGGGAATGAAACTAGAAAATTGAAACTGGAAAAAGCCGGAAAGGTCTTTATCGAGCTGTCAGCATGTTTTCCTGAGTATCCAGTATCCAATTTCGAGTTTCTGTCAATCGTCAATCGCCAATTAGACATGTGGCGTGTTTCTTTTTTGGCTCCTACCTGACCCGGTTTAGGTGATAGAGGATTTCTTTTGGATAAGAGTGAGACCTTAAACCAGCTGATAGAAAAATTTCAGGTCTTTCATTGTGTTGAATGCGGCAAGTGTACCGGGGCCTGCCCCCTGGCCCAGGTAGACCGGGATTTCTCACCGCGTCTCATCGCAAAATATGCGATTGAACAAGGGATTGGCTCCCAAACCGTCAGGGAAAAGACCTGGGCATGTCTTACGTGTGGTCTTTGTGATGAGCGCTGTCCTGTGGGGATCTCTTTTTCCGAATTCATTCGGGCCATACGCCCGCTTTATACACTGGCGGATTTCAAGGGCCATCTGAGTCATGGTGGGGCCTTACAGGGTTTGATGCGTATGCAGACCGCGCCCGGGTTAAGGCAAAATCGCCTGGACTGGATCACACCGGATCTTAAGATATCGTCACACGGGGAGATCCTCTATTTTGTCGGTTGCCTGCCCTATTTTGAGACCTTTTTTTCTGACATGGGCGTTAATTTGGTGAAGATCGCGGTCGATACGGTAAGGATTCTCAATTCGCTGGGTATTGAGCCGGTGGTATTGCCCGATGAACGGTGCTGTGGTCATGACCTCATTTGGACCGGGGATGAAGAATCGTTTCATAAACTGCGCCATTTCAACATAGAATCCTTTAAGAAAGCCGGAGTTAAGACCATCGTCACGGCCTGTGCGGAATGCAGTTATGTCCTGAAATATCTTTATCCGGACGCATTGGAGCCCTTTCCCTTTACAGTCATGCATTTGAGTGAGTACCTGAAAATGGCGGGTTTTGTTGCCGGGGGGGGAATAGACAAAATTGCCACGTATCAGGATCCCTGCCGGTTGGGCCGTTTCCAGGGAGTCTATGATGCTCCCAGAGAGCTTTTAGGACAAATACTGGAACTTCGAGAAATGCCTCATTTTGGCCCCGGTGCCTGGTGTTGTGGAAACTCGGCATGGGTTAACTGCGATAGATACAGTAAACAGATGCAGGTCGAGCGCCTCCTGGAAGCCAAGGGAACACAAGCAGATCTGATGGTAACAGCGTGTCCAAAATGCCAGGTGCATCTCACCTGCGCCATGAGAGATGGTAACCGCCTTCAGGATCTCCAGATGAAGATCCTGGATATGGCGTCAGTTATTGCAGAATCGATTGAGTAAAACAGTTCAATGTGAACACGGGTGGCCGAATAGGGAACACTGGACTATTGGAGTGCTGGAGTGTTGGAGTATTGGAAGATGCGAAAGAACAAAAACCGAGGGTATCAGAAAGTAAGAGTTTGGAATGATGCTATCGATTACTACCAACAGACCTGCGATATATTTCGGCGATTTCCCTATGAGTTAAAACGAGTTGCCACTCAGGCGATAGCTTCAAGCGATTCTGTGCATCGCAATATTGCGGAAGGCTATTGCAGACGATCGATCCGTGAATACCTGAATTTCCTCAACATTGCACTCGGATCGCTTGGTGAATCAATTTCAGGGCTTTATGCCTATCGTAAGACGAAGCAGATAACGGAAAATGACTTTCAGAAGTTGGATACATTGGCATACAAACTTGAAAACGGATTACTCAAACTGGTTGAAAGCCTGGAACAAAAAAGGGAACGTGGAGAATGGATCGATCACTTGATGGTGAAAGAGAGTAATGCGAGATATGGCAGCGAATAGTCCAATACTCCATCACTCCAATACTCCATTACTCCGTTTTCTAATTGAGAAAAAGGGGTTTCATTAGAACCAGACCTAAAAAACCGTGAACAGTTAGATCGCGCTATTATATTAGGAGGTAAACTCATGACAAGTGTGCAGGCATTGAAGACCTCGGAGGAAGACATACGAGTAGGGGTCTACATTTGCCAGTGTGGTTTAAACATAGCTGCTGCCGTAGATTGTGAGGCCGTGGCCGAATGGGCAGAGGACCTTGAAGGCGTTGCTGTCTCCCGATCCTATTCCTACATGTGTTCCGACCCTGGCCAGCAACTGGTCAAACAGGACATACAGGAACTGGGCCTTAATCGGGTGGTTGTGGCCTCCTGCTCACCAAGGCTTCATGAACCCACCTTTCGGCAAATGTGTGCTGAGGCCGGGCTCAACCCTTACCTCTTCGAGATGGCCAACATCCGCGAGCAATGCTCATGGGTTCATCCCCATGAGAAGAAAGATGCCACCGAAAAAGCAAAAGACCTCGTGAAGATGGCCGTTTCCCGGGTGAGACTGTTGAGGCCCCTTGAAGAACTGGAGGTTCCGGTAACCCAAAAAAGCCTGGTTATCGGTGCTGGTGTTGCAGGCATTCAGGCTGCCCTTGACCTTGCCGACAATGGGTTTCATGTCTATTTGATCGAAAAAAAACCATCCATTGGCGGGGTTATGGCCCAATTGGATAAGACCTATCCAACCATGGACTGTTCCATCTGAATTCTCGGTCCGAAGATGACGGATGTCGGTCGACATCCCAGGATTGAGTTGATGACCTTGAGTGAAATTAAGGGCATCAAGGGATATGTGGGTAATTTCGAGGTCACGGTTCGTAAAAAGGCACGCTATGTAAATGAAAACGAGTGTACCGCATGCGGGGACTGTGCGCAAGCCTGCCCGGTATTGAAGCCCGATGAGTTCGAAACAGGCTTGAGCTCCCGTAAAGCCATTTTCATACCCTTTCCCCAGGCTGTGCCATCGGCCTATGTATTGAATCCTCTCGATTGCCTGGGGCAGGACCCGCTAATCTGTGGAAAGTGTAAAGAGGCCTGTGAGAAGGGATGTATTGATTACGATGCGCAAGATGAGGAGGTGACTTTAAAAGCCGGCACCATTGTAGTAGCCACCGGAATGGAGCCCTATGATCCCACACCCTTAGATGAATACGGGTATACCCGTTTCCCCAACATGGTAACGACGATAGAGTTTGAGCGTCTGATCAATGCCGGAGGTCCAACCAAGGGGGAAGTGGTCCGTCTCAGCGATCTCAAGGTTCCCAAATCGGTTGCATTTATTCAATGTGTAGGCTCACGATCTCCGGGCAATGAAAGGGCAAATCCGTATTGCAGCAACATTTGCTGTATGAATACCATAAAGGATACCCTTATGCTCAAAGAGCATTACCCTGATATGGAGGTGAAGGTCTTCTACATCGATATCAGAGCCTTTGGCAAGGGCTTTGAAGATCTTTTTCAGCGTTCCAAAGGCAAAGGCGTCAAGTATATCAGAGGCCTTCCCGGTGATGTGCAGGAAGATCCGGAGTCTCAAAATTTAAACCTTTTTGTTGAAAATACCGCTACCGATCACCTGGAAAGGCATCCCGTGGAGATGGTTGTCCTTTCCCAGGGACTGGTCCCCTCGGAAGACATGAGCAAAATCCAGGAAATGCTCGCCCTCCAAAAAACCTCAGATGGATTTTACCTTGAGGCCCATCCGAAACTCCAGCCCGTGGATTCTGCTTCCGCGGGAATCTTTTTTGCGGGTACGGCCGAGTCCCCAAAGGACATCAAGGATTCCGTTACGCAAGCTTCTGCTGCCGCCGCAAGGGCAGCGAGGTTAATGTCTCCGGGTAAAATTACGGTTGAAGCCATCACAAGCAGAGTGAATGAGGATAAATGTACATCCTGCGGTATATGTGCCAGAGTTTGTCCCTACAATGCGATCACGGTTGATAAGGTGAACAAAAGACCAGCAGCTGTGATAGAGGCGGCCTGCGCCGGATGCGGCACCTGTGCAGCCGAGTGTCCTTTTGATGCAATTGAGATGAATCACTTTAGTGACCCCCAGATCCTGTCCCAGGTCCATGCCATTTTGGAAAAGGAGCCGAAGGAAAAAGTGGTCTGCTTTGCCTGCAACTGGTGTTCGTATGCAGGGGCTGATTCCGCAGGGATAGCCCGTTTGGACTACCCGACAAACGTCCGTCTCATCCGAACCATGTGTTCTGGCAGGGTGGACGAGAAGTTCATCTGGAAGGCCTTTGAAGCAGGGGCTCCGGTAGTCCTAATCTCGGGTTGTCATTTTGGTGACTGCCATTACATTGATGCCAACCACTGGACACAGAAAAGGGCTGAAAAAATCTGGAAGAAAATGGAGAAGTGGGGCTTGAGGAAAGAACGACTCCAACTGGAATGGATCAGTGCGGCTGAAGGGATCCGTTTTTCCCAAGTCATGGCAAGGATGGAAGCGCTTAGAAAGACAGTGACAAAGAAAGAAATATCTGAGACGAAAAATATTCTCAGGGAGAATCTTAAGAAAAAGAAGAAAACAAAGACTGCTTCTAACTAGTACCCGACCGAAAACCGTTATTTTTCCCAATCTCTGCGTCAGATTCAAATTATAACCCGCCAGAGGCGGATAAATATTCGAAATATTTAATGTATTCCTATGATTATGGTTTTCGCCGTCCTTGATCTTGGAAAAATTCCTGTTTTTCGATCATACACTGAATAAGTAAAAAAGAAATCCCTCCTCGCCTCTCTTTAGTAAAAGGGAGGCGGGTGAGGCGGTTTTCAGGAAAAAG
>Ga0272443_10003929_pt1 | contig 16874 bp, 16 predicted proteins | sample SSMAcet12_FD_193581 | JGI IMG/M metagenome (GOLD analysis project Ga0272443, IMG submission 193581) | Marine sediment archaeal communities from Little Sippewissett salt marsh, Falmouth, MA, United States - SSM-Acet-12 | ecosystem: Environmental > Aquatic > Marine > Wetlands > Sediment ... | reverse complement strand
TGTTCCGCTCCCTGCGGTGATTACGGCTGGATACTGGACGCTATTGCCGAGGTGAAGGCGAAGGGATACCTGCCAATCGTCACTCTCCAATACTTTGAGGATTACACCGCGGTCCCCAGCGCTCAGATGGTTACCGATTTTCAGGCGTTGGCGGATGCAGGTGCGGTAGTGGTCAACGGCAGCCAGGCCCACACCCCCAAGATCATGACATTTCACAATGGCACATTTATCCACTATGGATTGGGAAACCTCTTCTTTGACCAAATGAATGTCTATTATGGTGAAACTTACATGCCAAATACCCGGGATGAGTTCATTGACCGGCTGGTTTTTTATGATAACCAGCTCGTGAGCGTTGAGCTGCTGACCGCAGAACTGGAAGATTATGCCCGACCCCGACCGATGACCACCGCAGACCGGGAGGCTTTTCTCAATCGAATTTTCAACGCTGCCGAAGACTATTTGGAGTGAGTATGCAAAAAATCTATGATATTTCTCTCCCGGTGACCAAAGGCTCAGTCGTCTGGCCGGGTGATCCGGAAGTCACCATTCGGCAAATGAGTTCGATCGCTCAGGGAGATCCCTATAACGTTTCCCAAATTCGAATAAGTGTTCACACCGGCACGCATATTGACGCTCCTCTGCACTTCCTGAAAGATGGTAAAAGTATTGGCGAAATCCCCATTGATCAATTAATTGGGCCGGCCCTGGTGATGGATCTGGGGGAGGAAGTGGACGTGATCTCACAGTCCGTCCTTACGGACCATCCCAAAATTGAGGCTTTGAAGACTATTTCCAAGGTGCTATTTAAAACCCGCAATTCCAGAATGTGGCAAAAATGGGGAAATCGGTTTAATCCGGATTATGTCGCGTTGGATTCATCCGGAGCGCAATATCTGAGCAATTTTGATCTGGACTTGATCGGTGTGGATTACCTCTCGGTGGCCGCCTTTAGCGATGAAACGGTTCCGCACCAGGTCCTGTTGGAGAGAGGAACTGTCTTGCTGGAAGGAATTAATCTGGCTGAGGTCCCGGCCGGGACCTACACCCTCTATTGTCTGCCGGTGAACCTAACGGAATGCGAAGGCGCGCCGGCCAGGGCTATCCTGATAGCGGAGTGATAGCCGTTATTGGGAACAATTGATCATTTTCCTTCGTCATAGGAATACTAAGGATATGATTTTAAGGAGAAACATAATGAAAAGAATGGCTATTGGCTTTGTCCTGTTGACGCTCCTGTTTTCAACGGGATGTGCGGCCTTGAACCCTATGGCAACCGACGAGACAACGCCCACAGATGAAACAGAGACTGACACGCCCGCTGAACCCGGCATTCAAATGAGCAGCCTGGAACGAGAGCTGGCACCGGAAGTGACCAATGCCCAGGTTCAGGCGCTGGCTGAAGGCAATACGACCTTTGCGCTGGATTTTTATAATCAGATTCGCGATGAAGATGGGAATATTATCTATTCTCCCTTCAGCATTTCTGTGGCTCTGGCTATGACGATGGCAGGTTCCGCAGGTTCAACCGAAACCGCCATGCTGGACGCGTTACGGATAGGCTTACCGGCGGAAATGGTCTATCCGGCCTATGATGCGCTATTGCTTGGAATCGAAGATTCAGAAGCGGCCAGCAGCGACGATATTGAAGGAAGTCCCTTTACATTGAATATCGCCAACTCCATTTGGGGGCAGTCCGGTTTCAACTTCAAAGAGCCCTTCCTGAACATCCTGGCGCAGTATTTCGGTGCGGGATTATACACCGTGGATTATGTCCAGGCACCCGAAGCCGCCCGTGAGGCGATCAATGGCTGGGTGGAGGACGAGACCATAGACAAGATCAAGGATCTTATACCCGAAGGCGCCATTGACCAGCTAACCCGTCTGGTCCTTGCTAATGCGATCTATTTCAAAGGCTCCTGGTACTATCCCTTCAACGAAGCGGGTACCATGGCGGCTCCTTTCGACCTGCTGGATGGCTCTCAGGCTGAGGTGGATATGATGGCGATGGCAGGCGAGCACCTGATGTATGCCAAAGGCAACGGTTACCAGGTGGTGCAGTTGCCTTATATGAGCAATGATTTTGTGATGACGCTCATCGTGCCGGATTTGGGTAATTTCGAAGCGTTTGAGAGTGGGTTGACGACTGATTCCTATACAGAGATCGTCCAGGAAATGGAATATAAACTGGTTGACCTGCAAATGCCAAAATTCGACTTTGAATCCAGTATAAATGCCAATGATGTCTTGATTGCATTGGGCATGGGTGAGGCCTTCGACTCGGGTCTGGCTGATTTTTCCGGCATGACGGATGAAGATCGTCTGTTTATCTCGGATGTGCTGCATAAAGCGACCATCACAGTGGATGAGAACGGCACCGAGGCCGCGGCAGCCACAGCCGTGATCATGAAGCTGACGGCAGCCATGCCAGAGGATGCCCTCTCGCTGGTTGTAGATCGGCCTTTTATGTTCTTCATCGAGCATCAGCCCACTAGTTCTATACTCTTTATGGGGCGGGTCGTCGAGCCCTAATCAGAAATCACTCTAATTACAAAAGAGTTCCTTCATCAGGAACTCTTTTAATTTGCATTAGATTCGGCTCCGATAGCTGTATAATAGGTGCTAGAACACTCAACAATGGTAGATTTATCAGGTGAACTATGAATTATGATGATAAATACCGGATGAATGAGATGAATTTACAGGCTTACCGATTGATGTTTATCCCATTGGAAGCCATTCTCCTGCTCATCGGCGTGATCATTCAGGACAAACCGCAATTCATCTTTATGGTCTTCATCTCAATCAGCCTGTATTCCATTTGGGGGCTATGGTTTCCCATTGTCCGCTCAAGACAGCGGGTGGTGGATTACTATAAATACCAAGCGCTTGCCAAGCATGTACCGGAAGGTCTGCCCGATCTTGAATCCTATGTCCACGACAAAGAAGTTCGGAAACATGTCAATGAAGCCTTGGGGATCAGCGCCAATTGGCGGAAGACGCGCCGAAAACTGGACTTCCTCCTGCCGGTCCTTTTTACCGTATCCTGGATTTTTCTACTGCTGTACGAGATTTAATCAGGATCAGTCACCAAATTAATTTACAATTTCCGGCATCGTGATCAGATGGTAAGCCAGTGTTTCCAGATCACGGGCTTTTTTGGAACTGCCCAGTTGCTCGATGATCTCCTGGAAGTGACTGCGGATGATCTCACTCTCACCAATATAGGAAAACAGGTCCACTTCGCCGGAGAGGATATCACTTAATCCCATCTTTTCGTATAGTTCACTCACCAGGCCGTAACTCCATTGTTCGGAGATCTTAAGTTCATCGGCCAGATCCCGCCGTCCCAGGCTGAAAATGAATGCAAAACGGGCGACTTCAGCTTCATGTTCGGTGAAACCGGGGAGGTGCTTGCGCCCATCCAGAACCAGTTTATTATCTGGCAGGGGGCAGTTCATATCAATCGCCAGGTCATAGGTTGAGGGTGTATAGACCATGGAACCGTCATAGGCAAAAGTGATCACCCAACTCAGGGAGTAGCCTACTTCATGCTTGAGAACATAGCCACAGACGCGAGGGTCATCCAGCTGGCGGATGATTCGGGCTTCAGGCCGGATGCCCGTAAGCAGTATTCTGGCATCGGATTTTGACTGGTCCAGTGACTCACAAATTTCACCTATGGTAAACTCCTCACCAAAAAGATCGACATCAATGATCAACAGGTCAAAGGGTTGGTAGGATTTTTCCAGAAATTCACAAAGCTGAACCCGTGTGGTAAATTCGGCAATCAGGCGTGTTCGCCAATCCCGAACCATTAATAATGCCATCCAGTTGCGGGAAAAGACATCATCTTCCAATATTGCGACAAGGATATCTTTATTCATGGGTCAGCTCTGCTTTTCCAACTGGGAAGTGCAATAAGGACAGCGGGTAGCCTTGATATTAATGGATTTCAGGCAGTAAGGACATTCCTTCTCGGTCGGCGCTGACTCTTCATCACTTTCAGATTTGGTAACTTTGTCTTTCAAGGTATTCAAACCTTTGACTATCAGGAAAATGATAAATGCCAGGATCAGGAAGCTGATCACATCGGTCAAGAATTGTCCGTAATTTAAAGTGACTGCTCCGGTATCTTTTGCCATTTGCAGGGTTGCACCTGTTGGAAGTGCTGTTTGGCCCTGCTTGAGGATGATGAAAAGATCTTGGAAATCCACATTACCTATCAGCAAGCCCAAAGGGGGCATCAGCAGGTTATTGACGACCGAGTTAACGATGGAGCTGAACGCCGCGCCGATTATGATTCCGATGGCCAGGTCCATGACATCGCCGCGGGCAATAAAATCGCGAAAATCTGTTAATAATTTCTTCATTGTATTTAACGTCCTCTTCGACCATAATATTGATGGATGATTTTCTGATTATAATATGATTTAATCCTTAGACATTATCATCAATTTGTTAGATAAAGAAATAGAAATTGTGAGGCAAATATGAAAAGAGTTGCTGTATTAACCAGTGGTGGCGATGCACCAGGTATGAACGCTGCAATCCGCGCTGTGATCCGATGTGGTGTAGCCAAAGGCTGGATGATGTATGGAGTCAAGAATGGCTATTCCGGTCTGATCGCGGGCAATATCCGCGAAATGGGAACCCGCGACGTGGGGGGCATTCTCCAAAAGGGCGGCACCATCCTTGGTTCTGCACGCTGTGAGGAATTCAAGACCGAAGAAGGCCGCCTCAAAGGGATTCGCGCCTTGCGACAATTGGGGATTGATGCCCTGGTCGTGATTGGTGGCAATGGCTCGCAAACCGGAAATTATTATATTCATAAATTAGGTTTCCCCACGGTGGGTATTGCGTCCACCATTGATAACGACCTTTATGGCACCGAAATTACCATTGGTGTGGATACAGCGCTAAATATTGCTCTTGAGGCCATTGATCGCCTGAAGACCACCGCTTCTTCTCATCAGCGGGCTTTTCTCGTCGAAGTGATGGGACGGAACTGCGGTTATCTTGCCCTGATGGCCGGTATTGCCGGCGGGGCTGAATATATCCTTATCCCTGAGGTTGAATCAGACCCCGAAGAAGTGGCCGAGACTTTACGTTTGGCCTATGAGCACGGTAAGGAACACGCAATCATTGTGGTGGCCGAGGGCGCCAAATATAATGCTTCCGCTTTGATCGATTATTTCGACCAGCACAAAGACCGCCTGGGCTTCAAAATCCGTGAGACCATTCTAGGCCATGTCCAGCGGGGTGGGGAGCCCAGCGCTTATGACCGGATTTTAGCCAGTAAATATGGCGACGGTGCCATTGAAGCCATCGAACGTGGTGAATTTGGCGTTCTGGTAGGACTGAACAAGAGCGAAGTTACCACGGTTCCTCTTGAGGAAGTGGTTTCTCATAAGAAAGAAATCTCAATGGATCTGGTTCGCTTGGCAAGGATCCTGGACTAGGGCTCAGTCCGTTTTACGCAGGTAAGCCTCGATAAAGGGATCGAGCTCTCCATCCAAAACGGCTGAAGTGTCGCCCATTTCAAAATCGTTCCGATGGTCCTTGACCAATTGGTAGGGGTGCAGGACATAGGAACGAATCTGGGAGCCCCATTCTGCTTTGGTGTATTCGCCCCTCAGTTCAGAAAGTTTCTCAGCCTGAGCTTCCTGTTTCATCTCTAACAAACGCGCTTTCAAGACCCGGAGCGCGTTTTCTCTATTCTGGACCTGGGAACGTTCATTCTGGCAGGTCACCACGAGACCGGTGGGGATATGGGTCAGACGAACAGCAGTAGCGTTCTTCTGCACGTTCTGCCCGCCCGCGCCGGAGGATTTATAGACATCAACCTTGATGTCCTCCGCCGGGACATTGATCTCGTCAGCTTTATTCATTTCCGGCAGCACTTCCACGAGGGCAAAAGACGTGTGACGGCGATGGGCTGCATCAAAAGGGGAGAGCCTCACAAGACGGTGGACGCCTTTCTCGGGCCGGAGATAGCCATAAGCCAGCGGGCCTGTCACCGCAATGGTGACGCTCTTGATACCGGCCTCTTCACCTTCGGTCCGGTCCAGAATGTCAGCCTTATACCCACGACGTTCAGCCCAGCGCAGATACATCCGCTCCAGCATCGCCGCCCAGTCCTGCGAATCGGTGCCGCCCGCGCCGGCATGAATAGCCAACAGGGCATTGCCATGATCATATTTTCCGGAGAGCAGCGTGTTCAGCTCGAGATGGCCAATTTCAGCCTCAATCTCTGAGACTTCCTCGGCCAATTCTTCCAGCATGGAATCCTCTGCGATCTCCAGCAGTTCGAGCGTATCTTCTGTTCGTTTTTTCAGTGCTTCGTAATTGGTAATTTCGTTGCGCAGATCCGATTGGCGGATCATGATTTGTTGGGCGTGTTCCCGGTTATCCCACAGGTTGGGGTTCTGGGCTTCTTTCTCCAGCCGGATTAGCTCTTCTTTTTTATTCGCGAGGTCAAAGATGCTCCTGAAGGTTCAGCAGTTTTTGATAGGCTTCATTAAGACGAGTATCCAGTTCAGTTGCCATTTTGTCCTCCAATAATTAATTTGCGATAATGCCATCAACAAACGCTTCGGGATCAAAGCGCTTCAAATCATCAATACCTTCACCTAATCCGGCATACAGGATCGGCAGCCCCAGCTGGGCCTTGATCGCGAATGCCATGCCGCCCTTGGCGGATGAATCCAGTTTGGCCAGGATTACGCCATCCAACGGGACAGCTTCCTGGAAGGCTTTTGCCTGTTGCAGGGAATTCTGCCCCGTTGTGGCGTCTAAAACCAGCCAGGTGGCTTGTGGGGCGCCCTCAAGGGCTTTCCCGCTCACCCGATGGACCTTTTTGATCTCTTCCATCAGGTTGTACTTGGTGTGCAGGCGACCAGCCGTGTCGATAATGACCACGTCCTTTTTGCGGGATACGGCCGAGGTGATGCCGTCGAAAGCAGCCGCACCGGGGTCACCGCCGGGCTGCCCGGCCACCATGGGAACATTTACCCGGTCGGCCCAAACCCGTAACTGGTCAATGGCCGCAGCGCGGTAGGTATCAGCGGCCACCAGCAGAACGGATTTGCCTTCCTCCTGATAGAGGTGGGCCAATTTCGCGGTTGAGGTTGTCTTTCCGGAGCCATTCACGCCCAGCAAAATGATGACTGTGGGGTGGATGGAGAAATCGGGGAAAACGGGTTCGGCCAGACGGTTGAGTAATTCGTCCTTCAAGGCTTGCAGAACTTCATCCGTATGGGTCAGACCCTGTTCACTGACGGCCGATTTTATGGCTTGGATGACCGAGTCGGTCGTCTCAAAGCCCATATCCGCCTGTAAGAGCAGTGCTTCCAGTTCATCCCAGGTATCATCGTTCAGTTCCGAAGTCCCCAGGAAGTTGGCAATTCGCCCAAAGGTGATTTTACGAGTCTTCTCAAGACCCTGTTTCCATTTGTTGAAGATGTTTTCTGTCATTTCGGCTCGATTATAACATGCGCAGTATCAGGCGCCATTCTCCACTTCCGAGGCCAACTGGCCGCAGCCGGCAGAGATTTCGATCCCCCGCCGCATCCTTACCGTGACGGGGATATGGCGGTTTTCCAGGACCTGAGCGAATGCGCTGACCTGACCAGATCGGGTGCCTTCTTTCTTAAAACCCTTGGTTGGGTTCAAGGGGATCAGGTTCACATGGCAGATCATGCCCCGAATGGCTTGCGCCAGGGCTTCTGCATCCGCAACCGAATCGTTGACGCCGTCTATCAGAGCATATTCAAAGGTGATTCGACGGTTGGTCTTCTTGACGTAATAGCGGCAGGCCCCCAATAGTTTTGAAACCGTATATTTCTTGCTGACCGGCATCATCGAGGCGCGCAGATCATTATCTACGGTGTGCAGGCTGATCGCCAGGTTATATTGGGTGTTCAGGTCTGCAAATTCGATGATCTTCGGGACCAAACCCACCGTGCTGAGGGTGATCCGGCGCGCACCCAGGCCAAAGGCCTCCGGGTCATTCAGCCGGTTCAGCGCTTCCATCACGGTGTCAAAGTTATGGAACGGTTCGCCCATACCCATCATCACGATATTAGTCACTTGATCGCCGGTTTTGGCCAGGTGACGCGCGTAGTAGAGCACTTGCGCAACGATCTCACCACTGGTGAGGTTGCGTCTGAAACCCATCTGTCCGGTTGCGCAGAAGGTACAGCCCATCCCGCAGCCGGATTGCGAACTGATACAGAGTGTCCGGCGCTCGTCATAGTACATCAGGACCGCTTCAATGAATTGACCATCTCGAAGTTTGAACAGCGTTTTAACCGTCTGTCTATCAGCAGATTCGATTGTTCGGACTGGATCAAGCGCTATGAAGTCAAAGGCTTCGGATAACTGTCCCCTAAGGCCTTTGGAAATCGTCGTGATCTCATCCGGGTGGTTGATGAACTTTTGATAGATGGCCGTCCAGATTTGTTTTGCGCGATAGGCCGGCTGCTTTTGCTGAGCAAACCAGTCAGTTAATTCTTCCAGATTGAGGTCGTAAATTAAAATTTTTGATTCAGACATTAGTAAACCAACTCCGAGAGGTTATTGGCAATGAGATCGGGGGGTGGGGTCATCTGCTGGGCTTGTTCCAGCGTGGATGCGCCGGTCAGGACGAAAGCGGAACGGATTCCTGCGGCTTGTGCACCAACGATGTCCGTTTCCAGCCTATCGCCGATCCCCAGTGTCTCTTCCGGTTCCAGGCCCAATCTGCGCAGTGCCATTTGGTAGAGGAGGGGCTCCGGTTTGCCAATGATTGTGGCTTTTTGGCCGGAAGCAATTTCGATTGCACCGATGACCGTGCCGGCGCCCGGGATCAGCCCTTCAGGTGAAGGATAGGTCACATCCGGATTCGTACCGATGAACTCACAGCCGCCTCTAACGAGTAATTCAGCGTTCTTGATCTTCTCATAGGTCAGGCCGGTATCCATGGCCACGACCACTGCCTGCACCTTTTCGCTGCGTTCTGAAACGACGGTCAGGCCAGCATCCTCCAGTATTTTGGTCAGGCTGGGTGTACCCACGGCATAAACGGTGCAGCTATTGGGGTATTTTTCGGCCAGGTAAATCGCGGTGGCCTGGGCTGCAGAAATGATCTGCCAATCCGCCAGAGTCACACCAAAACCATTGATCTTCGTAAAGAATTCATCCACGGTCTTGGTGCCATTATTGGTTGCCAGGATCACTTTGAGCCCCTGTTCCTGGATGGCCTTAAAGATCGCCGGTAAATCACCTATTGGCTCATTGTGACGCCACAAGACGCCATCCATATCCAGGATAAGCCCCTTGATGTTTGGCAGGTGGTCAGAGATCATGCATACTCCTTGTAAAAAATGCCGGATGGCTTGATTGGCAATCCGGCATTTGAATTAACTTTGGTTGGGATTATTTAACCGGCGCTTCAAGCACCTTATCCACCAGACCGTACTCTACGGCTTGCTGTGCGCTCATGTAGAAGTCACGTTCAGTATCCCGAATGATTGTTTCAACATCCTGATCGGTCGCAGCGGCAAGGATCTCATTGAGGCGTTCCTTGATCCGCAGGATCTCTTTGGCCTGGATTTCAATATCCGAAGCCTGACCCTGGGCACCGCCCAACGGCTGGTGCATGTGAATGGTGGCGTGAGGCAGGGCATAGCGTTGGCCCTTTTCACCTGCGGCCAGCAGGACTGTGCCAAAGCTGGCGGCCACACCGACTGCAACTGTACTGATCTTGTTGGGGATCATTCGCATGGTGTCATAAATTGCCATACCGGCATAAACCTGACCACCGGGAGAGTTGATGTACATCTGGATACCACTTTCGGGGTCTTCACGGCTCAGATAAAGCAACTGAGCGACAACCAGATTAGCGACTTGGTCATCGATGGGTGAACCCAGAAACACGATCCGGTTTTTAAGAAGCAGGGAGTAAATATCGTAAGCGCGTTCTCCCCGGCCTGAATTCTCAACTACCATCGGGACAACTGAGGATAAATCGTTGTTGAACATTTTCACCTTCCTTAATTTTCCTTTTATTTTGTCCTGCTTTTATCAAAATAATATAAGATTCTTATCCTTCAGTTTCTTCGGATTCGGCCTCGTCAGCCTCTTCCTCTTCCAAAACTTCTTCGGCAAGGTCAACAGCTTCGGTTTCGGCCAGTGTGCCGGCCTCTTCGGCTGCTTCCTCGGCGATCGCTTCCTCAGCCAGTTCTTCTTCTTTAGCTGCTTCCTCGGACTCTTCGGCTTCCGGCTCTTCCTCAGTTTCTTCAGGAATGGGTTGACCGGTGGCAATTAGTTTAAGACGTTCCTGCAATTGAGCATTGATGGTTCGTTGCACGCCTTCCATGCTGATGGCGCGGGAGAATTCTTCTTTGCCCATTTCTTTTTGCATCTCTTCAGCGTTGCCGGAGTAGAAAATCTCACCCATGACCTGGTTGATCTGCGCCTGGAGCTTTTCTTCATCCAGTTTCAGCTCTTCCGCTGAAATAAGGGCGTCTACCAATAAGGATCGTTCCAGTCGTTCTTTGGCAGCAGGTTTGACCTCTTCTTCCATGAATTTGCTCTCGTCCGTCTCACGCAGCTTCAAGTAAGTCTCGAAGTCCAGGTTCTGTTTGGCCAAACGGGATTTAATATCCTCAAGGACATGTTCCTGTTCGTGCTCCAGCATCTGCGGCGGATAGGTCATCTTGGTATTCTTGGCGATGTCTTCCAGAATCCCATTGAAATACTCTTCGTCGTATTTCTCCTGATGATCCTGGCGCATGCGTTCTTCCATGGCTTCACGGAAGGCTTCCGGGCTGTCATACTTGCCCATGGTCTGAACAAATTCCTCATCGAATTCCGGCAGTTCCAGTTCCTTGACGGATTGGACATCAACCGTGAAAACGGCTTTCTTGCCGCGATAATCCTTCTCATGGTAATTCTTTGGGTAGGTTTTCTGGACGGTCTTCTTGTCGCCGGCGCTGACACCTTTCAGTTTGGCGGCGAAACCGGGGAAAGGCCACTCTGTCTCGGATTTCTCACCCTTGACAGGGATGATAACCTGTTGGGGGGTCTTATCGGTGATGGTGGCGTCCTCATCTTCCGGTAGATCCACAAAGTGCCCGCTCAGGTTGAAGTAAACCAGATCGCCTTCTTCGGCGGGATGTTCGGCGGGGATGATCGTGGCGGCGTTGCGGCGCAGATTGGTGATGAAATCGTCCACCTGGCCAAGATCAAATTCTGCCAGTTCGTAGGGCTTGCGGACTTCACGATAATCGCCGAGGTCAATTTCCGGTTCCAGAGGGATGGTGAAGATCATCTTAGGCGGGTCATAGCTCTCGATTTTATCGAGACTGCCCGCACCAGAGGGTTCAATCTCCGCCTGATCCAGAAACTTGCCGTAATCGTCATCCAGAAGGATATCAATGGCTTCCTGCAGAATAGTCGCCTCGCCATAGCGGTTCAGGATCACTTCATAGGGGGCCTTGCCGGGGCGAAAACCAGGGATTTTGGTGTCCTTGGAGATTTTGCGCGCAGCACGGCGTTTGAACCCTTCAAATTCATCAGCGGTGTATTCAACAGTCAGCTCAGCCTGACGATCATCTAAAATTTTCTTTTCGATTTTCAATGTAAAGTCCTTTTGTGCTTAATTTTCCAATTACTCCTGAAAACAGGAAGAATAATAACTTAACTTCATTATAACCTGCGGATTTTACCACAAAGACTGATATTTTTACACACCCAGCGGAAAATTGAAAATTTTTCTTAACGATAAATATGTCAACATTATTAATTATATAATGTATTTACCCATTGTGATATTGAGTGGCTATTGGACATTTTAAAAAATTTTGCAATCATCACTAATGAATGGATCTATCTTTAGGAAATGAGGAGCGGAAGATGAAAACGGGAAGCTATGTAGGTGTATTGACAGCCGGGGGTGACAGCCCGGGCCTGAACGCGGCGCTGCGCGGCATCGGTAAAGCCGGATTGGGTCAATATGATATGAAACTGATCGGTTTTTTGGATGGTTTTCGGGGCTTGATGCAAAACCGAACCATCCGGCTGGACGAGAAAAGACTGTCCGGCATTCTCACCCAGGGCGGCACGATCCTGGGAACGAGCCGCGATAAGCCGCATAAGATGCCGGTAGGTGGGGAATATCTTGATATGACGGATGCCATGCTTGATACCTATGAGCGCCATCACCTGGATGCCCTGGTGTGTTTGGGTGGCGGTGGCACGCAGAAGAGCGCACTTCGTCTGAAAAACAAAGGGATGAACATCATCACACTGCCGAAAACGATTGATAATGATGTGGCGATGACCGATGTCACCTTTGGATTTGATACGGCTTTGGGCATCGCAACCGAGGCGATTGATCGCTTGCACAGCACAGCGCACAGTCATCACAGGATTATCCTGGTTGAAATCATGGGACATAACACCGGCTGGTTGGCTTTGGGTGCTGGTGTGGCGGGTGGTGCGGATGTGATCTTGATCCCGGAAATCCCCTACGATGAGGAAAAGATCGCTGAGGCCATTCTCCGTCGCAGCCGGGGTGGAAAACGATTCAGTATTGTGGCGGTATCCGAAGGCGCGATGTCTGTAAAAATGGCTGCCCGTTGGCAGAAGGCTCAGGATAAGCTGGATAAAGCGGAGGATAAGAAAGCCCGTGAAGCCGAGAAAGAAAATATTCGCGAACTTGAAGTGGAAAGGTCTGACAGCACGATAAAGCTGACCCAAAGACTGGAGAAGTTGACCGGTCTGGAATCCAGAGTGACGATCCTGGGTTATCTGCAGAGGGGTGGGGCGCCATCTGCTGCGGACCGGCTGCTTGCCACGCGATTGGGTACAGCTTGCGCCCAGTTGTTGAATAAAGAACAATATGGTGTGATGGTGGCGGCCCGCGGAGACGGCGCGAAGCCGATCCCATTGGAAGATGTTGCTGGAAAGCGGAAAGTAATCCCAGCGAACCATCCCTGGGTGGACGGCGCCCGTGCCGTGGGTACCTGCCTGGGAGATTGATAACGAAATGAAGTTTGTTTGATAAGATAACAAAAGACCCGAGATTTCTCGGGTCTTTGATTGAATGTTTAGAGGGAAAAAATTAAACTAAGCGGTTACTCATACTTTAGCGCTTTCACCGGGACCAGGCTGGCGGCACGCAGGGCAGGGTAGAGGCCCGAAAGCAGGCCGATGAGCGTTGAGAAGAGAATGGCGAAAAGGATCAACCAGACAGGGGTAACAACCGAAATACCGGAGCCCAGACCACTATACCCACCAGAGCTTTGACCTGCCATGTAGACGCTACCTAAGATATTGATCCCTTTGCCGATCAATATCCCCAATAGAATGCCGCCAACGCCACCCACGAAACCGATGCCGGCAGCTTCGCCCAAAAAGATGCTCAACACATCCCGGTTCGTAGCACCGATGGCCTTCATCAGCCCAATCTCACGGGTACGTTCCAAAATAGCCATGGTCATGGTGTTCGCAATGCCAATGGCCGCCACCAGCAAAGCTACACCGCCCACACCCCCAAAGACCACCTGGAGGACAACGAAGAAACTGTTCACTCCTTGGATGAATTCCTGGGGTGTGTTCGCCATGAAGCCCATGTTATTGATCTGGTTAGCAATATCCAGCACTTGCTCTCGATCTTCGGCGATCACAATCGCCAGTTCATAACCATCCTTGTTGGGGTTGATTCGACGGCCCATCGCCCAACCATTGATATCCTGAACCTGATCAAGGGACATGTAGACAGAGTAATCTGACTCACTGTGAGAGGATTCAATGATCCCGACAACCTTTAGCCTCAGGCTCTTCTTCACTTCCGTCCCATAACCGGTTCCGTCGCTCACCCATTTGATGAGCTCCAGTGTAATGGTTTGATCCAGCAGATCGGGTGGTGGGGGCATTTCCTGGCCAGGACGCATTGATGGGTTGTAGAAGTTATTTAATACTTCTTCGCCAATGATCACAGATCCCTTTTTAATCTCGGAACTTCCGGAAAGCATGGGGTAACCCAGAACAGAGAGGTCTTTTGTCCCAATCCCAAGGATATTCGCATAGGACTCAAGCTTACCAAATTTCATGATCGCACTTGTCATCAGGTATGCGCGTGGAATGACCTCTTTGACGCCGGGGATAGTAGCAATTTCTTCCAATACGTCAGGCGTGATTGGGTCGGGTTCAGTATAATCCCCACCATCCCCAATATAAACTCCACCGCCTGATGGAAGATTTACAGACACAGACTCCCAATTGGGCATGACCGTGATCTGGGACATTTCATTGATATTGCCGAACTGTTGGTTGGCATTTTGCTTTAATCCCTGCGCCAGTGACACCAGAACGACAATTGACGCACTGCCGATAACCACACCGATGGCTGTCAGAAAAACCCGGCCTTTTCGCTGATTCAGGTTCAGCAGGATTAAACTGATTAATTCCCGTAAATTCATTGCAGCCCTTTCATGCGATTTGATTAAGGCAAGGTCTCAATATTGATCATATCTTCCGAGAAACCAATTGGTTCAGGTTGAGCTGGACTGCTATCCAATCCAAAAAAACCCTTGACTGCCCTGAGCAGTTTCTGCCAAAAAGTCTCTGGAGAATTGAAATCAAAACCTTCATCAATTTGCATATCACCGCTCATATCCATAGGAGCATCTCCGCCCTCATTCATCATATCGCCCATACCATCGGGAAGAACGGCTGCTTCGAGAACTTCCAGTGACAAAACTGTCTCGTAGACACGAGGCTGGTTAAAATCATCCGTGTAATTGATCTTGATATTCAAGTCCAATGGTCCTGCAGCATCCGGAATAATCATTGTGTCGAGGGTGAAATAGAATCCTGCTTCAACCGTACCAACCAGGGCGGTGTTGTTTTCCAAATAAGCGTTTTCCGCAGTGATCTGCATGTTACCCAGTACGGTGTTCTGTTTTCCCAGGTTCACAACCTGCAAAGGAAGGTTGGTGGGCTGCTGGGCGTAGATTGGGCCCGGATCTTGATAGAAACCTACTTCAATCACCGGCATTTGGTAGATCAACAATGTGATTACCTGATTGTCCACAACTTTCTCTCCGGAATCGGTCATGTAGATGAAGGAGTACTTCAAAGAGTAGGCTCCGGGTGTGGTTGAGACGTTCACGATGATTTTTTGAGACATCGACAATGTTTCACCTGGCGCGACATCGCCAATAAACTGAATATTTGACGAATTCAAAGGGGCAAAATTTGCAAACTCCCCCTCACCGCCCGAAATGCCGGGTTGTGGAGTGCCTTCAGGATTGATTTCAACACTCCCGCCACCCAGGACCATTGAAACCGCTTTTGCTGGTGCATTACCCAAATTTGAAATGTCAAGCATCAATTCAAAACTGGACCCCGGCTGTAAAACTTCCACATCTGTATCGTAGGAGGTGACTACCAATTGCGGCTGGATGACGGGGCCGGCGGTCGGTGTGGGTGTGGGGGCCACATAGGTTGGCCCTTTGAGATCAATCGAAATCGCAAATGAATCGGAATAGGCGTTGCCGACTTCATCTGTGTATTCGATATTAACCGTCACCGAAGCGACTGTCGCTCCCCAAAGATCCGGGCTGACTTTAAATCCCTGGACGATGCCTTTGGACTCATCCATAATCAATTGATAAATGGATTGAGTTCCGCCGTTATTTCTAGGGATCAGCTCGCCGGAGACAAATTCAATGAACATGTTATAAGCCGGGCGCTGCCCTTTATTTTTAAAGATCACTGTGAGATTGAAATCCTCCCCACGAGCTGGCGTATCTGATGTCCCGTAGGAGGCAATCATCACCACTGGCCGGCCTGTGTCCTGAGCGCGGGCAGTTGTGGGTGGAATCAGGGTCATAAGTGAGAGCAAAAGTGTAAAAGCGATCAAGATTCTTTTCATTTGGATTTCCTTTTCAATTCATTTGGATGGCGTCTTGATAAGCGTCACTGCTTACAATATGTCCATCCAAGATATAAATGATTTCTTCTGTGAATTGTCCCATCCGAGGATCATGAGTCACGACCATGACAGTGCGGCCTTCCTGTTGTAATTCCGCCAGGGCTTCCATCACTGACAATCCGCTGGCTGTATCCAGGTTGCCGGTCGGCTCGTCCGCCAGGATCAATGTCGGGTCGTTGACCAAAGCCCTCGCGATGGCAACGCGTTGCTGCTGCCCACCCGACAACTCCGAGGGTTTATGGTCTGCCCGGTCTACAATCCCTACTTTTTCCATAACAGCCAGGGCTTTCTCGTGGCGCTCTTTGGCGGGGATATTCATAAAGCGCATCGGAAAACAGACGTTTTCCAGAGTTGTGAAAGACTGGATAAGGTTGAAGGCCTGAAAAACGAATCCGACCGTTTCACGTCGAAAAATCGCCAGGTCATTTTCGTCCAGGTCATTCAGATAGCTGTTATTGATCCAGATGTCTCCATTTGTGGGTCGGTCCAATCCACCCAGAAGATGTAATAGGGTGCTTTTCCCCGAACCAGATGGGCCCATCACAACAGACAAGGAACCCTTTTCGAGTTCCACGTCGACCTTATCCAGGGCTTTGACAGTAACCGATCCGATCTCGTAATACTTGGATAGTGCTTCGGTGCGGATAAAAGACATGAACAGTGTTCCTTTGAGACGAGAATTAGAACAGGAAGAGCGGCTGGATTGACCCCAGTCCATTCATCTGACCAATGAAGAAACTCGGTACAATCACCAGGATAAGAAAAATCACCAGAGCCAGGATAGTCACCCAGAGTGATTTCTCTGACTTCAATCCACTGATGATTGGCGCGCCAATGAGCACCAAGGCAGCAAATCCAAGCGTGTAGATATCAATATTCCCCAAAAGGC
>Ga0272443_10003928_pt1 | contig 16877 bp, 10 predicted proteins | sample SSMAcet12_FD_193581 | JGI IMG/M metagenome (GOLD analysis project Ga0272443, IMG submission 193581) | Marine sediment archaeal communities from Little Sippewissett salt marsh, Falmouth, MA, United States - SSM-Acet-12 | ecosystem: Environmental > Aquatic > Marine > Wetlands > Sediment ... | reverse complement strand
GCGCAGTACGTGGGCGGCTTCGATCCGACGTGGACGCGGATACGCGGCGTGGCCGACGCCGACGGCCGCGCGATGGAGTACGACCTCGAGCCGCTGCCTCCCGCCCTTCAGACCTTCTCGCTCGATGACGGGATCCTCGTCGTGGCGCTGCCGGAACCGCTTGCACCGGACGAGCGCGTGACCGTAAGCATCGAGTTCGAGACCCGGTTTGCAGAGGCCATCACCCTCGACAACTGCGTCTACCGGAATTCGTACGTCTGGCGGTTCGGCTGGAATCCGGTGGCCGTGCCCCCATCGGTCCGCGACGGCGGCTTCCTCCTCCCCGCGGCGGCGTACGGAGCCACACTGACGGTCCCCGAGGAGTACCGCGTCTTCGCCGGCGTCGGTCGTCAGACGAAGCTCGGGACGGTCGCCGGGCTGACGACGTACGAGCTGACGAACGAGCATCCTGTGCGCTCGATTCCCCTCGCCATCGGTCGCGACTTCGACGCGGTCACGGCGTCCTGGGAGGGCATCGATCTGGAGGCGGCCTACCTGCCCGGCGGGGAGACGTTCGCGCGCCTTGCGCTTTCGTACCTCGCCGAGATCCTTGCCTACCACAGCGAGCAATTCGGGCCGCTCGGATACCGCCGGGTCGTCGTGGTCGAAGCCCCCGGCCCCGGCTTCTACGGAATGGCCGCCGATGGGATGATCCTCGTCGGGCGGAGCCTCGTGCAGCTGAAGGATATGCCCGTGCTCGGAATGCACGATCGACTTGCCGAGTATCTGCTGGCCCACGAGGCTGCCCACCTCTGGTGGGGGATCGGCGTCGGCACCGACTTCGATGCGGAGAACTGGATCTCCGAAGGCTTCGCCGAGTACCTCTCGATCACCTACTTCGAGGAGAAGCACGGCGGCTTCGAGCCGAACCTCTTCTCTCATCTCGGCCCCGGCCTGGTTGAGGACCTCGTCGGAAGCGAGCTCGGCTACCTGAACCTGAGGCAGCACCTTTCCGAGGCGCCGTACCTCGACCTGCTCCGCCTCGGTTTCGACGAGCCGATCGTCCGCCCGGTGGCCGAACTCGAGTACCTGAACGGCCAGACCGTTCGTACCTACAACAAGGGCTACCTCGTCCTGCGCGCGCTCGAGTCGCTCGTGGGCCGCGATGTTCTGCGAGACACGCTCGTTCGTGCCAACGAGGAATGGCGGGGGAGGATTCTCGATGTCGAGTCCTTCCGCGCTCTCACGGAGGAGATCGCCGGCGTCGACCTCGCGGCCTTCTTCGCCGACTGGCTGTACGGGTCCGAGACGTTCGATGTCGCCGTCGACCGGTTCGAGACGATCGCCGCCGATGACGGATACACGACGACTGTCCATCTCCGCCGCACCGGCGCGGTCCTGCCGGTCGAGGTCCGCGCAACGCTTGCGGATGGTTCGGCTGTCAGCCGCCTGTGGCACGCCGGAACGTCCTCCGGATCGATCGTCCTCGATACCACCGGTCCGGTCGTTCGTGTGCACGCCGACCCCGACGAGATGCTCCCGGACGCCAATCGATTCGACAACCACTGGCCCCGACGGATCCTCGTCGACCACCCGTTCCGTGGCGAGGAGGCAAGGGATATCGGCCGACCGCTCGATGCGTACGTGATCTCCCTCTCGCCGACGGCCGTCTCCGGGAGCTTCCGGAACGACCACCAGTGGAGCCTGATCGCCATGCCGCACCTCGGCGAAGATGCGCTCGATGCGGACATCGCCGATGTCTTCGGGACGATCGACATCGCCTGCATCTTCGCCGCCAACGTCGATCGAAGCCTGTCCGTCTCCGCCGCAGCGACGGTGACGGGACTCGACATCTCCGACGGAACGGGCGATCTCGACGCTCGCGCCACCTTGCACACGCGCCATTTCTCGAATCCCGAGACCGGATCCGCCGGAACCTATTGGTACCCAACGCAGTGGCTCGATCTGACGTTCGGCGCACGGGGCGACCTGCCTGTGGCGACCCCGTACGTCGAGCTCGCCCTCGGTCGGTCGGACGCGATCTCGCTGTTGATGGAGAACGCCGTCACTGCGCGGGCCGCGATCCCGGGCTTCGGCCCAGGCCCGTTTGCGACGATCGAGTGGTCCGGGTTCAAGCGGTTCCGACTGGCGCCGCACGTCTACCTCGACATCTCCGCGTCCGCCGGTGCGCCGCTGTTCGGCCGGGCGACGACGGAGTTTCAGTTCTGGATGGATCGCCTCGAAGCGTTCGCTCTCCCTCCATACGGCGATCATCAGCTGTTCGGTCGGGTCGACCTCGCCCTGCCGCCGTTGGTCCGGAATCTCGGGTATCCGGTCCTCAACCTAACGCGGATCGAGGACGTCGCCGCAAGCGCGTACGTCCAGGGCGGCCGAACCTGGGGGAGTTGCACCCTCGTCTGCGAGTCGGGAATCCGCGTCGAGGCCGGTGCGATGATCACGTTCGTCGTCGATGGCGTTCTCGGCGGCGATCTTGCGATCTCTCTGGGCTACGCGGTGCCGCTCCTGGGGCTGGACGGCGAATCGTCGGTCTTCTTCGAGGTCTCGCTTCCGCGCTAGGCGGCCTCTCGGACACGAACGAAGGGAACCGCAAGGACGGCCGCACCCCCGAGCATGACCAGCGCCGCACCGACACCGAATCGGTCGGCCGCCAGACCGACGAGTGGCGCGAGAACCGCGGTCAACACGGTGCGTAGCTGCGTCTCGACCGACAGGCCGGTCGCCATCATCCGATGGTCGATCCGTTCGGAGAGGTACCCGACGATCATCGGCCGACGGAGGTTCTGGGCGGCGTACAGGAGGAGGAACGCGGCGATCGCTCCCGCCGGCACCCCGCACCACGCCGAAAGCCCGCCGACCGCGAGGAGTGCCGATCCGAGCAGGTAAACCCCGTTGATCGCCGAGGAGAGCGTCGGCGCCCGCGACTCGACGGCACCTGCACGGGATGCAGCGACGCTGGTCGCCAAATAGATCACGGAGTACAGCGCGCCGACGACGAGCGCCACTCGCTGCTCGTTTCGAAGGGTCACAAGGACAGGCAGCGCCAGCGCCTGCGCACCCAGGATCGGCTGGATGTAGTCCTTTGACGACCGAAAGACGGCATCGAAGACGCCGCCGCTGAACAGACCGCGAACGAGGACGCCGTTCCGGAGCGTAGCGACGGATGCACGCGTCGCATCGCGCAGCCGGGCGAGCATGGCGGGCCACGAGGGGGCAACGCGCTCGACGTGTCCGTCGAGGGCCCTGGGGTATGTCGTCATCAGCGCGAGCCCGAGGACGTACGGCGCCATCGAGGCAAGGAATGCGGTCCGGTAGCTGCCCGCCCAGAAGACGACGCCCGCGCCCACGGCCGCCGCGAGCGCCGATCCGAGCTGCGACGCCGCGCGCGTGCGACCGTAGTACGCGACCCGGCGGGACTCCTCGCCACGCCTTCGCAGGTGCTCGAGGATCATCGCCTTGTGGGTCCCCGACCGGAGCGCGTCGCCGACGGCAAACAGGATCATCGCAATCACGTACGTCGCGTACGTCGAGAAGAGACCGAATAGCGCGAACGACAACAGGTACGCCGCGAACGATCCGATCATCGCACTCCGCCGGCCGAACGCATCGGCGACGATGCCGGTCGGGATCTCGAGGATGTTCGCGACGATCTCGCGGATCCCGTAGAGCGATCCGATCTCCAGGAAGCTCAAGCCCGCTTCGCGGAGAAGCAGCAGCAGGAACGGGTCGAAGAACCTCAGGTTCTTCAAGAACCCGTATGCCCTGAAGCGCCAGAACATCCGATCCGTCGATTCGCCCACTCCCCGCCTCCCGCCCCACGAAGAGGATGGACGGTCGCTCCAAGCGATGCAACCGTACCGCACGGGTCCGGTCGTCCGCCGGATCGTGCACGCCGCTCGCAGGACGAAGCAAGTGGAGAGGGCCTCGATGAGGGCACGAGGAAGTCGGCGGGATGCGTACGCTTGTCGTCGATGGAGTCCTCGGCGGCTGGCTCATCGCGTACCTCGCCCACGCTTCGCGACCTATCGACCGGATGGCATGGCGACGCCCGCCCTTCTTCGGATGCTTGCTTCCGCTGCGGAGCTCGTCCTACGTGTAACGGATGCGAGGGTCGTTCATCGCCAAGAGGAGATCGGATACCGCCGAGCCGGCGATCAGGAGTACCGAATACACCATGAAGATCCCCGTCAGCAGACTCTGATCCTGCGTCTTGATCGCCCTAAACAGGGTCATCGCGAAGGTTGGCATCCCGAGAAACCTGGACGCGAGAATCGATCCGGTGATCCCCCACGTCAGCATGTACCCCGAGATCGACAACAGCGGGTTGATTGCGTTTCTCAGCGCATGCCGCCGGAGCACAGCGTCTTCCCGAAGCCCTATGCCACGCGCCGTCCGGATGTAGGGTTGTGCCAGAACGTCGAGCAGTTCCATTCGCAGGTGTCGGACCACAAGAACCAGCATCGGGGCTCCGACGATGATCCAGGCGGGGATCAGATGGATGAAGTGACTGAACGCTTTCTGCCAGGTCAGCGGTGACTGGGCAAGTCGCCAGTCAACGATGCCCCAGCACCCCGGCGCGACAATCAGCGGGTCGATCGCCTTCCACATGACGAAGAAGAACAGATAACACAGGATCCAGGACGGTGTCGCCGCAATCAAGAACATCGCCATCGTGATGCCTGTGTCGATTGGAGAGCGGTACGTCACCGCCGAGAGGATTGCCAAGGGGATCCCGAGTATCCATGCCCAGAACATCGAGGTCCCGATGATGATCAGCGTCCAGCCAAGACCGCTGCGCCGACTGAACAGGACGTCCCGGACCGGTTCGAACGAACCGAGTGAGAACCCGAGATCGCCCCGGGTGACGAGGCCTACCGTCCAATCCCGGAACTGCACCAGCCATGGCTTGTCCAGCCCATGGACCGCAAGCCTGGTGGCATGCTCCTGAGCCGCATCCATGCCGCGCATTGCCCATGCAAGTGTGTGAACGGTGTAGTAGTCGCCAGGGTAGAGCGAGATCAACCCAAACGAGACAAGCGCGACAGCCAGCACTGTGGGGACGACAAGCAGAAGTCGCTTCAGGAAGTACCCAGGCACATGTATCCTCTTCCGGCTCGATGTACAGCAGAAGCCGTCATCGCTCCTCAGAGAGGACACGGAGGCAATCAACGCACACTCCCCAGCCACCGCATCAGCCTATCACAGCTTCTGCAGGAACACAAGCGACTCTTGCGTTTCGCTACGTAGACCAGGTGCTCCCATGGAGGTCGATGTCCCAGCTTGTCTCTTCACCGCGGCGCCGGTACGGTAGCGGCATGACGCACTGGCGATCCGCGACGCCGCGTGACGCCCCCGTGCTGGAAGCGATTCGAGTCGCGGCCTGGCGCACCGCCTACCGCGGAATCGTGCCGAACTCGGCTCTCGACAACCTCGACGCAGCGAGGGGCGAGGAGTCGTTCCGTCGGTTCCTTGCATCGGGCGACGGCGAGACCTACGTCGTCGAGCACGAAGGTCGATCGGTCGGATTCGTAACGGTCGGCCCGTGCCGCGATCGCGACCTTGATCCGTCGACGACCGGCGAGATCTGGGGGATCTACGTGTCACCGGACCGATGGGGGCGCGGCATCGGCACGTGGGCCTGCCACGAGGCCGAAGCACGGCTTTCCGTCCGCGGGGCACGGACCGCCGTCCTCTGGACGTTCGAGGGCAATGACGCCGCAAGGCGCTTCTACGAATCGAGGGGATTCGCACTCGACGGTGCGAAGCGAGCGATCGACATCGACAAGCCGCTGCCGATCGTCCGGTATCGCAAGCAACTCACACCAAACGAGGCTGAAGCCGGCGAACCGCAAGCCCGCTAGAGATCCTCCCAGTCCTCGTCCTGCTCCACATCCTCGTCGTCATCTAGCCCGCCTTCATCGACGACGTCCAGAACGACCGGATCCTCCTCGATAACCTCGAGAAGCGCGTCACATACGGAGCAGTAGAAGCGGTTGGAGAGGGACACGACGTCCGAGCCCACTGCGAACCGCTTGCCGCACTCCGGGCACTCAACAGGAATCACTGCGCCTCCTCCTCCGCACTCCTCCTCGGCAGGCCCCGCGCGCCGACGGACGTGCCCGCCATTGCATCGCCTTCCGTCCCCATCTCCAGACGGAGGGGATGCGCATCGACAACCTTGAGCCACGCCCAACACTTGGGACATCGACAGGCAGACTTCGACTCCACCGTCTGCGCGGGGATCTCGATCATGCTCCTACACACGGGGCACACTACGTCATACATGCGCTACTCCCTTCCACGGCATACGCGGCAACCGCCGCGCCAGCTGCTCCACCTAGTCCGGGGGGTTCGTTCAGAGGGAAGCAGAATAGCGTCGACCCACGATGGGAGTCAACAGCTTCGCGCAGGCCATTCGCCCCGCCAGGCGGGCAGGCTCTCGTCCCATGCTCTCGCTGAGCGTGTGTCCCAATCGAGCCCGGATGTAGGAGACGGGTGTGCCGAGGATATGCGGTCGTTTCCGTTCATCGGGAACCTGGGGCGAAGGTGAGAACGTCCGTCTCGATCCGGTACCATGCTGCGCAGACGCAAGGGAGGGATGCATGAAGGCCGTTTGTCTGGTGGGAATCGCCGAACCCCTCCGTGAGATGGAGATCCCGATCCCCGAAGTCGGAGAGAACGGCGTTCTCGTACGCATCGCTGCCGCAGGCATCTGCCATTCGGACGTCCACTACTGGGAGGGAGTCTCGCCGGTCGGTGCGCTTCCCCAGACCCTCGGGCACGAGATCGCGGGTGTCGTCGAAGCCGCTGGAGCGAACGTCGTCGTGCCCGCAGTGGGAGAGCGCGTCTGCCTCCACTACTTGGTGACCTGCAACGATTGCGCGTACTGTCGCTCGTCCAACGAACCGTTCTGCGCTCAGGCACGGATGCTCGGCAAGGACATCGACGGCGGTTACGCCGAGTACATCGCAGTGCCGGCCCGAAACGCGGTCCCGCTGCCCGCAGAGATCCCGTTTGAGCACGGCGCCATCATGATGTGTTCCTCCGCGACGGTGTTCCACGCTCTTCGCAAGGGCCGGCTTCGCGCCGGTGAGACGGTTGCGGTATTCGGCGTCGGAGGGCTTGGCATGTCTGCGATTCAGCTCGCAGCGGTCTTCGGCGCGCTGGAGGTCTTCGCCGTCGACATCGATGCCTCCCGGTTGTCCGCTGCAGAGGCGTGCGGCGCTGTCCCGGTCGATGCGTCCGCCGGTGTGCCGGTGGACGTACTCCACCGGCACACCGGCGGGCGAGGCGTCGACGTGGCACTTGCCCTCGTCGGCCTCCCGGAGGCCATGCGGCAGGCAGTCCAGTCGCTCGCGCCATGCGGAAGAGCCGTCCTCGTGGGCCTCGCCGATCGCCCGCTGTGTGTCGACTCGTACGGAGAGGTCCTCGGCAAGGAGGCGGAGATCATCGGCTCCTCGGATCACCTGCTCGACGAGCTTCCGCTCCTGCTCGAACTTGCGCGCCAGGGGCGGCTCGATCTCTCCCGCGTCGTGACCGACAGGATTCCACTAGCGGCGGGCCCGGTGAACGCCGCGCTCCACCGACTGCAGGGATTCGGGCCGGGCCTCCGAACCGTCATCATGCCGTGACACCTCACGTAACGAGCACCTGCGCCGATGGCACGTGGGCTTGACGCCCGGTCGCCGTTGCCTGTAGAGTCAACTCTGGGTGATGAGAGGATGCGGAAAGCGCGTTCACATAATGGTTCGACACCGGCGGCCCGACCCGATCGGAGCGAGGAACCGTCCCCGGCGCAAGTCGATACGCAGGAAAAGGTAGAATCGTTCCCGGTCGTTCGGGTCCGCTTCCGCGGCCCGCAACGGCGGCTCGGGCGGTGGGATCCCCCGCCGGACCTGTTCGGCAAGTAGGAGAGCGCCGGCCCTGCTAGGGCTGTCGCAGGCTCAGTCCATCTCCGACTCCGAGGCCGCTGGGAGTCGAAGCGGTCGGGCAAGCTGCCCACGAGACCCGATTCTTCGCCGGTCCCGGCAATCGCCGACCACCGCGCGCGCAACGGACGTCCGGTAGGGCGGCCTTCCCGACCTGTTGCCAAGCAGCGCTCTTCCGCCGCGTTCCGAACCCAGATCGATTCCTTTCGGTATCATTCTGCGACGTCATTGTGATTCGAGGAGGCCTGATGAGATCGACTCTGGCCGCACTGCTCCTTCTCGGGGCCCTTAGCACTCCGATGCTTGCCGACGATCATGGGGACTCGGCGCTGGCCGCGACGCCGATCGGCGTCGGCGAGGCGCTCGTTGATGCGTGCATCGAAGAGCCGGAGGACATGGACTACTTCTTCTTCACAGCGGTCGCCGGCAGGACCTACCGCATCCTGACCTCTCATCAGAGCGCCGAGATGGATGCGGTCACGTACCTCCTCGCGTCGGACGGTCAGACGATCCTGTCGGTCGCTCACGGCGAGGACGACGAGGCTCGCATCCGCTGGACCTGCCCGGCCGATGGAACGTACTTCGCGATGGTACGACACGCCCGTGCGTCGTCCGGCACGGGCTGCTACGCCCTATCGATCTCCCTCGAGCTGCTAGACGATCATGGAGATACCGCACTGTCAGCGTCGCCCCTGCCCGTCGGAGGGGATGCGGCACCAGGATTCCTCGAGACGGCCGAGGACATCGACGCATTCCTCGTACCGGTCGATCGCGGCTACGACTACGTCATCGAACTTGCACGAACCTCCGGCGCCGCCCAACTCGAGTTGGAAATCTCGGGCAGTGTCGAAGGCCCGCGAAGGGTGACCGTCGATGCCGTCGAGCGGATCGAACTCGGCGGCTGTGAGAGCGGCAGTCTCTTCCTGCTCGTCAGCTCCTCGCACGGTGAAACGCCCATCGCGTACGAGATCCGTGTCGAGCGGACCGGCTACACCGACGATCATGGTGGTGGGGCGCCAACCGCGTCCTCCCTCGACGCGAACGGACCCACGGTTGTCGGCGCCATCGAAGTGGATGGCGATGCCGACTGGTTCTCCCTGGACGTCCGCGAAGGCGGCGACTACACCTTCGTCCTGTCTCCCGACGTCGGGCTCTCGCTCCGACTCGTGCTCCGTGCCGGAGACGGCGAGGTTGTCCTGCAAGAGGCCTCGACGTCGGACGGGCTCCCCGCGTCGCTCGATTGGACGGCTCCGGCGATCGGCACGTTCTACCTCGAGGTGTCGGCACTGAGTGGGACGGGCGCGTACTCTCTCGCGACGAGCTCGACGCTCCGCCTCGAACCTGTGGGACGATTCAACCCATCCGGGTATTCGCTCGATGTGAAGGTCGACGACGGGCTCGCCTACCTGATCGTCGGCGTGAAAGGCCTCTCGATCGTCGATATCTCAGACCCAGCCGATCCGCGCGAAGTCGGCTCGAACAGCACGCGTGGGTATGCCCAGGCGATCGCGCTGTACGAGTCGTTCGCACTCGTCGCCAATCGGGGTGACGGATTGACGATCATCGATGTGTCCGATCCGACACGCCCGATCGAGACGGGCTATCTCGAGACGCCCGGCTGGGCGCAGGATGTCGCTGTCGAAGGGGACGTCGCCGTGATTGCCGACCAGCGGGCCGGAATCCATGTGGTCCGGCTCGTGTCGTCGGGCGGTGTCTCGCTGCTGGCAACGCACGAGACGGGTGGCCACGCCGGTGCGGTCGCACTCGTAGGCGGCGTCGCGTACGTCGCAGTCGGGGATGCAGGACTCGAGATCGTTGACGTGTCCGATCCGGGGGCCCCGCAGCCTCTCGGTTCGATCGAGACGTCCGGAGATGCACGAGACGTCACGGTTCTCGGCTCGATCGCCTACGTCGCGTCCGGATACCGAGGCGTTCGCATCGTGGACGTGTCCGATCCATCCGCGCCTGAGGAGGTCGGCTGGTTCGGGTCGAGCGACGAAGCCGTCGCGTTGCACCTGGCCGGGTATCACCTGTACGTCGCGGAGCGCGCCGGCATCTCCGTGTACTCGCTCGTCGATCCCACCATGCCGGAGAAGACCGCAGCACTCGATACGCCCGGCGAGGCCGTCGCGGTCACGGTCGCCGACGGACTGGTGCTGATCGCCGATCGGCAGGAAGGGCTCCGAATCGCACGCGTCCTTCCCTAGTCGTCGAAGGGCGAGACAGGAGCGGCGCCCGGCGGACGCCGCCCCCGTTCGGACTACTCCTGACGCGGATTCACCAGGTCGTCGGGAACGCTCTCCGACAGGTCAGTCCCGTTGGCGCTGATCTCGTTGCCCCATCCGGAGACCAGCGAGTCCGCGTCGACGAAGACGCCGAACGTGACGTTCCCGGTGATCGTGCTCTCCCGGATCGATGCAACCGACGTCGCAAGCCGCAGCCCGTCGGCACCGTTCTCGGTCAGCCACGAGCCGACCAGCGACAGGACGGACAGGTTGCCCAGGCTCAGGCCGTGACTCGTGTTGCGGGACACGACGGCATCGCGGATCGATGCCGACGAGGCCTCGAGCGACAAGCCGGCGCCGGCGTTGTCGATGATCGACGCTTCGATGACCAGCAACGCCGACCGCGCCGCAGCCAGCACGCCGATCGATAGGTTGTCGGAGACTTCCGTGTCGTCGAGGAGCGCGGCAACCGATCGATCGAGAGACAGGCCGCCGAGCGTGTTCTCGGAGATTGTGCTGCCCGAGGACATGAGCGCCGACTGGTGGATTGCCTCGATCCCCCACCCCGCGTTCGCGCGGACGGAACTCGCCGTCACCGACGCCGGGGAGCCGTCGAGCACGATGCCGCTCGCCGGGTGATCCGAAATCGTCGAGTCGAGAACCGTCACGGTTGCGTTCACCGTCGCAACGGCGACGTCGCCGTTCGCCCGAACGATGGAACCATTGCCGATCACCGCGGAGCTGTCGGCCAGGTCGAGCGCATGGCCGGCGTTGCCGGAGATCGTGCTCGCCGAAACCGTCACCTGCGAGTCGCTCGCAACCACGGCATCGCCCGCGTTGTCGGTCAACGAGCTACCAACCCACTCCAGTGACGAGCCGATCAGCCGGATGCCGTCCGTCGGATGCCCACGAACCGCCGAGTCCGAGAACGCGATGGTCGACGTAGTCGCGTCGACGCCGAAACCGTCGTTGTTCTCGATCTGCGAGTTGCGCACTTCACCCCGCGTGTCGGTGAGGACGATCGCTGCGGCGCCGTGCCCCGAGATCGTCGTCCCTGAGAGAGTCAACGTTCCGGTTGCTCCCTCGATCGCGGATGCGCCGTTGTCGATCACCTCACAGTCCTGCAGGTCGACCGAGCTCGTGTCGAGTACGATCGCTGCGCTCGAATGCCCGGTAACCGTGCTGCCGATCAGCGTCACGCGGGATCGGTTTGTCGCCCCGACCGCCGCATCGCCGTTGCCGGAAACGAGGCATGTGGACAGCGTGACCGAACTCGAGTCGCTCCGCACGCCCTGTCCGCCCTGGTGGTCGATCGTGCATCCCTGCGCGGCGACTTTGCCGTCCGTCGTGTCGATCGCGTCCCCGCCGTTGTCGGTCAGCGTTGAGTCGAGCAGCTTGGCCGAGCTGCCGATCACATTCAGCGCGTCGTCCGGGTGCCCGTCGACGATCGACGCCTCCGAGAGATTGATGATCCCGCCGATCGCCGCGATCCCGTGCCCACCGTTCGACGTCACCTCGCTTGCCACGACATCGATCGCCGATGTGTCGAGGATGGCGCCGCCGGCCGCGTTGTCCTTCAGCACCGACGATGAGAACAGGCACGTGGATCCGAAGTCGGCGCGAATCCCGTACGCGCCGCTGTCGCGAATCTCGCTATCGACGATCTCGGCCGACGACGTGTTCAGCACCAGTCCATCCTGCGGATGCTCTGCGACGGTCGACTCGTCGATGACGATCTTCCCGCCGGCCGCGATGATGCCGAACGTGCCGTTCGCCGAGACTTCCGACGCCGTCATCTCGACCGAGCTGGCCCCGACGCCGATCCCTTCTTGGTCGTTGTCCGTGATCTGCGTCGCGCGAAGCTTGAGTTCCGAGTTCCGCTCGATGTAGACGCCACGACCGGCGTTTCGCCCGATCGTCGTCAGCTCGAGCTCCGCCTTGCTGTCGCTCAGGTGAATCCCGTCGCCCGGATGGCTGCACACGTCACAGCTGAGAACGGTAACCGTCGACTGCGTCCCTTCGATGCCGTGCTTCGTCCCGTCCTCGATCGTGCTCCCCTTGACCTCGGCGAACGTGTTCGTCAACAGGAGCCCACTGCCGGTGTTCTTACGGATCTCGCACCCGTCGACGATGCGCAGAACCGAGTTCACCGCGATTACGGTGTGCGTTCCGTTGCCGGTGATCGTCGAGGCGCGGATGTCGGCGGATGAGTCGCTCAGACCGAGCGCGCCGTCGGGGTGATCCACCACCGATGTGCCGATCAACGTGACGCGCGATCGTTTGCCCGCCGTGAACCCGGTCTTCCCATTGCCGCGCGTCTCGCCTCGCTCGACCCGAACCTGCGAGAAGTCGAGCCACCAGCCATGCCCCGTGTTGTCGGCGACCGTACATCCGAGGAAGCCGAGGCCGGAGGAGGCGGCATGTGTACCGCTGCCGGCGTTGCCCGAGATCTCCAGATCGACGGCGTCGATCGACGACTTCGTCGACGAGATGCCGTGTGAGCCGTTGCTCCGAATGGCGCCGCCCTCGATCGCCGCGACGGAACTCATCGCCAGAAGCCCCACAAGCGTGCTCCCTTCGATCGTGGTCCGCTCGAGGCCCGCTGCGGAATTCGCGAGCGACAGCCCTTCCTCCCCCTGTCCGGAGACCGTGCATCCGATGATCGACGCCGTCGAGTCGATCGCCGAGACGCCCTTTCGGCGGTTGGCGGTGACGCGGCAAACGGTCAGATCGGCCGTAGAATTTGCCAGATGGATCCCATCCAGCGTGTTCTCGACGACATCCGAGTCCGCCATCACGACCGCCGCGACGTCGGTGTCGATCCCGTGCTGGCGATTCCGACCAACGGTCGACCGCAGGAAGTCCCCCGAGCTGTTCGTCAGCAACACGCCGTCGTCCGGATGTCCGGTGATCGTCACATCGGTCACGGTCGCGCTCGAGTTCTCGTACGCATACAGGCCGTGGATCGCGTTGTCGCGGATTGCGCAGCGAAGAATGTCGACCAGTGAATTCTCCAGTGCGATGCCGTTGACGGCGTTTTCCTCAACGGTGGAATCGATGAGGGAGAGCCGCGACTTCTGCTCGAACACGCCTTCGCCGCCGTTGCCGCCGACGGTCGAGCCCGACACCGTCGCGAAGCTTCCCTCCATGTGTAGGCCGTGCACCGTCTGACCGATCAGTTGCGAGGTGTCGATCGTCGCCTCGGAACCATCGAGGGCGACGCCGTCCTCCGTGTTGCCGCGTGAGATGCTGCCCGACATCGTCAGGGTGCTCTGCTCGACGAAGACCCCGTTGGCTCGGTTCCGCTCGAACAGCGCCCCGTTGCCAATGATCAGGATCGCGTCACCCATCGCGTGGGCGCCGTTGTCGACGTTATCGCTCGCCTCGCTCGCATCGATGACTGCCGCCGACGCGTCGACGAGAAGTCCGTCCAGCGCGTTCTCGATCAGCTTCGAACCGGCGAGGACATCGACCGTCGCGCCACCGGTGACGAGGATGCCGTTCGCACCGTTCGATGACACGACGCTTCCACTGACCGTCGCGGCCGAGCGGGCAATCTCGACCCCTTCCTCGCCGTTGTTCGAGACGTCGCTTCCTCCGATCGTGCCGGTAGAATCACCGAAGACGCTGACACCGTTCGCGCTGTTTCCGCTCGCCTCACTGTCGCGAAGCTCGCCGGTCGCGCCGTCGATGTGGAGCCCATCGGCCCCGTTCTGCGAGACGGCACAGTCGCTCTCGACGACCGCTCTGCCGCCTTCGATCACGTAGACGCCGTGTCGCACATTGTCCTGGCAGGTACCGCCGCGGACCGTCGCCGTCGATCCGTTCACGTAGACGCCGTCCTCGCCGTTCCCGGCAATGTCCGTCGTGCCTATCGTCGCCGTCGCGCCGTGGATCAACCGAATGCCGGAACCGGTGTTCGAGGAGACCGTCGAATCGGCCGTGGTGATCGACGTCGCATCGACCAACACCCCGACGCCTCGATTCGCGGTGATCAGCGCGCCGCCCGACACGACGAGCGTCGACCCGTTCAGAATCTGCACACCATCGGTACCCTGACGCGCGACGGTCGTACCATCGAGGGTCACGGTGCTCGAATCGTCGATGAGCAAGCCGACCCCGCTGTTGTCGACGATCGAACTCGATGCCACGGTCCCGGACGAGCGTCGATACAGGATCCCAACGTCGGCGTGGCCGCTGATCTCGGCTCCCGAGACCGTCAACTGTGCATCCTCCGCTTCGATGCCCACGCCGAGGTTGCTCTTGACCTCGGCGTTGCCCTGCAGGGTGAAGGTCGCGTTCCGGACCAGAATGCCGCCGAGCGCGTTCCCGGTGATCCGGGACGGGCCGCCGGACTCGCTGAACCGGACCGTCGAGCTGCCGTCGACGACGATACCGTACCCGTCGTTGCCCGCAAACGAACTCTCCTCGAGCGATGCCGTCGCGTTCCGGATCTTCATGCCGCCACTCGGGTTGTTCTCCACCAACGTGGCGACGAGTGTGATCGAGCCGCCATCGCTCAACTCGATGCCCCAGGTCAGGTTGCCGCTGACCGTACAGTCCTCGAGCACAATGCCACCACCCCGGACGCCCGGCCCGCCATGCGTCGAGATCGTGCATTCCTTCAGGACGATGCCGCTCGAATTCTCCGCCTCGATCCCGACGATCGATGTACGGATCCCGTCGCTTCCTTCCCGCGCGACGATGTTGAGTTTCTCGAACGTGATATCGCGGCAGTTGACCAGATCGAAGACGGGATCGTCGTCGTACCGTCCCTCCACCGTAGCGGTCTTGCGGAAGCGATCCTCGGCCATGATGGTGATGTTGCGCTTGTTGCGCATCGTCACCGACTCGCGGATCGCTCGCGTCGTCGATAGAACGATCGTGTCCCCCGACCCGGCCGCCTGGATAGCCTCGCGTAGCGTCCTCATCTGGTCCGGCACGTAGTACGTTGCTCCACGTGCGGTGGCGGCCAGCGTGCCGGCAATCACGAGCACGGCCGCCACAGCGAACCTCAGCAGTATCCTCGACATCGACTCCTCCTCTCGGCAGCGGGTGTCGCCGGACGGCGACGTACGGTGAACCGAATCCCCCTCGACTCGCGGACCGTCGCGGTCGTGCGAGACAGCATGTGCCCTCCTCCTCCTGGGCGACTATCGCACCCATACGAACATACTGCCGTAGCGGGCGGGGGTTCCCGGCCTGTGGTGTTCCATCTGTCACGATGCAGCGGAGGACGCGGGGCCCAGTCGTCGCGAGGAGGAAACGGCGCATCGGGAATCGAGCGTGGAGTGCTACGGAGCGGCGGCTGATCCTACGCTCCGATCACGGCAGTCAGCAGGGCGGCTACGGCGCGTACGGGGCGCGCGCCTTGACGATGACCGGCATGCCGTCTTCGTCGGCTGCCTGCGCGACGTCGAGAAGGGCCAGCATCTCGGCCGGGTCGGCGAGCAACGCGCGCAGCTCGTCTTCGTCGTCGATGCCGAAATGCTCGCGCACCCAGTCGGCGATGGGCACGTCATTCGGTGGCTCGTGCATTCTCCCTCCTTGCCGACAGACTACGAGCGCCACGACGTAACGGACATCACCTTCGCGCCCTTCCGCGGAGAACAATGTCCGACATCGCAGCACCCACGTCGCCGCCCCGCTTGACCGAAGAGGGCCCGCCCTCTACGTTGGGACCATGTTCATTCATCGTAGCAGCCTCCTCGCCGCAGGGACGCTCCTCGTCTGGATGGGGCTCCTGACCGCCTGCCAAATCGGTGTCCCGTCTCCGATCGCGAACGAACGGATCATCGACAGCTTCCTCTACCAGCTGCAGGGGATCGATCTCGCGGCGATCGGGCGGACCTGCTACGACCTGATCATCATCGACTACTCCGCCGACGGCGGCCAGGATGGCGCGTTCACGGCCGATCAGATCGCAGCGCTCTCCGCAGGTCCGGGCGAACCGAGAATCGTGCTCGCCTACTTGAGCATCGGGGAGGCCGAGGACTACCGCTTCTACTGGGAAGCCGGATGGCGTCCGGGCGACCCAGCGTGGCTCGACGCGGAGAACCCGAACTGGTCAGGGAACTACAAGGTCCGCTACTGGGAGCCGGAGTGGCACCGCGTCGTACTCACGTACCTCGATCGGATCCTCAATGCCGGATTCGATGGCGTCTATCTGGACCTCATCGACGCCTACGAGTACTACGAGAGCCGGGGCCGCGCGGCGGCCGCGGCGGAGATGGTTTCGCTCGTCGGTGCCATTGGCACCCATGCGAGAGTCCGCGATCCCGACTTCCGGATCGTCGTCCAGAACGCGGCCGAGCTCGTGGAGCGATTCCCCGACTACCTCGAACTCATCGACGGCATCGGACAGGAGGACATCTACTACGGATACGCGGGGGACGACACGCCGACGCCGTCCACCGTGACCGCGGAAATGGAGGCGCACCTCGACGCGTTCCTCGCCGCGAGCGTGCTCGTGCTGACGATCGACTACGCGGAGACCCCGAGCCACATCGACGACGCCTACGCCCGGTCGCGAGCCAACGGGTACGTACCGTTCGTGACGACCCGCGACCTCGACGAGCTCATCGTGAACGCGGGCCACGACCCGTGCAGCGACTGAGCCCGCGATACGGAGCGAGCCGGGGCTCCCTGTTGCCTCACGTAAGAATGTACTCGAACGACCGTTCGTTGCCTCACGTAGGAATGTACTCCAAATTGAGCGCCTCCTGTG
>Ga0272443_10003926_pt1 | contig 16882 bp, 17 predicted proteins | sample SSMAcet12_FD_193581 | JGI IMG/M metagenome (GOLD analysis project Ga0272443, IMG submission 193581) | Marine sediment archaeal communities from Little Sippewissett salt marsh, Falmouth, MA, United States - SSM-Acet-12 | ecosystem: Environmental > Aquatic > Marine > Wetlands > Sediment ... | reverse complement strand
GAACAGGCTGTTCCCTTCAGCCTACGGCAGGAACCTGCACTTCCTGTTCTCTATAGCTTCTTTATGAACGCTGCACGTTGTAAACTTCTATTCCTAATTGTATAATCGGGTCGTACCTGCGCACTCTTTTCAAAGAATTTACGCGCGCTGCGCATCAGACAGAGGGGGTGGACGTCCTGCTCGGACAGGCGTGGCAGTACATATTGAAGTACCCCGACAAGCTGCTGGAGTGGACTTGGCAGCATATCCAGATTGTGCTGATCGCCAATGCCGTCGCCGTCGTACTCGGCGTCTTGATCGGCGTATGGGTCTCCGGGAAGGGGCGAGAGAACCTCGCCGACGGGGTGATCTACGCCGCGAGCATCCTGATGACTATTCCGTCCCTCGCCCTGTTCGGCATGTTGATGGGGATCCTGTACGCCATGTCTCTTCCGTCGATCGGAATACTCCCCGTCGTCATCGCGCTCGCCCTGTACGGATTGCTGCCGATCATCCGGAATACGCATACGGCGCTTCGCGAGGTCGATCCGGCCATAGTCGAGGCTGGACGCGGCATGGGTATGAGCGGGTTGCAGCTGCTTTTCAAGGTCAAGATGCCCTTGGCCGTGCCGGTCATCCTCGCCGGCTTGCGGCAAGCGATGGTCATGAACATCGGCATTGCGGCGATCGGATCGTATCTCGGCGCCGGCGGTCTCGGCCAGCCGATCTTCCGAGGCCTCGCCAACTACCGAAAGGATCTCGTCCTCGCAGGAGCCCTGGCCGTTTCCGTGCTCGCCGTCGTAACGGATCTGCTGATGGCCGGCGTGGAGAAGCTCGTGACTCCGAAGGGGGTCCGTATCGGGAGGAAACCATGATCCGCCTGCAAAACGTCTGCAAAGTCTTCCCCGATGGCACCGAAGCCGTTCGAGATCTGTCGCTCGAAATCGAGAAGGGCGAGTTCTGTGTGTTCCTCGGTCCATCCGGCTGCGGCAAGACGACCAGCCTGAAGATGATCAACCGTCTGATCCCAATCACCGGGGGCAAGATCCTGATCGACGGTGTCGACACGCAGAAGCGCAATGTGAATGACCTGCGGCGTGACATCGGATACGCCATTCAGAACATCGGTCTCTTCCCGCATCTGACGGTGGCACAGAACATCGTGACGGTGCCGATGCTCAAGCACTGGCCGCGCGAGCGCCAACGAGAGCGCGCCCGTGAGCTTCTCGACCTCGTTGGAATGCCCCCCGATACGTTCATCGATCGATATCCCTCGGAACTCTCCGGAGGCCAGCAGCAACGCGTCGGTGTCGCTCGGTGCCTCGGCGCCGATCCTCCGATCCTGCTGATGGATGAGCCGTTTGGGGCCATCGATCCCATTACACGCCACAAGCTCCAAGAGGAGTTCTTGAAGATCCAGGAGCGGCTCAAGAAGACGATCGCTTTCGTCACACACGACATCGATGAAGCTATCAAGATGGGAGATACCGTCGCGCTGATGAGAAACGGCGAACTCGTCCAGCATGCCGATCCGGCCACGCTGCTTGCGGAGCCGAAGGACCGATTCGTGCGGGATTTCGTCGGCGCCGATCGCGTCCTGAAGGGGCTGCGTCTGCTGCGTGCCCGCGATGTGATGCGCGTCCCCAAGCTCACTATCCCCATCGATGCAACCGTCGACACAGCCGTCGAACTCCTCGATGCACGACACCGCAGCTGGATTCCAGCAATCGACGCCGGCGACCAGTTCCGTGGATGGATCGAGCGGGAGGATCTGGAGTCGTCGTCAAGCCTTCTCGAGGCTCTGACCCCGGCCGTCTCCACCGCCGCTCCGAGCACACCGCTCAACGAGGCGCTCTCGATGATGCTCGGCAGTGCCACCGGATCCGTCGCCGTCCTCGACAACGATGATCGGCTGGTCGGGTTGTTGTCCTTCAGTGCGATTCGTGACGTCCTCGCCGTCGACGACGAAAGCGAGAACGAATGAAGCGTCTGCTGGTTCCGCTCATCCTGGCCGCCGCACTGATCGCTATCACCTGGTGGATGACGTCGCTCGGGACCGTCGGGATTTACCGGATTCCGAAGGGCGGAGAGGTTCTGGTGGCCACGTTTCAGCACCTGCAGCTCGTACTCGCTGCGGAAGCTCTCGCCATCCTCGTCGGCGTTCCGATCGGCTTCGTCGTCTCGCGGCGAGCGCTGCGATGGATCGGCTCGCCGCTGATGGTCCTAACCAACATCGGGCAGACAATCCCGACGCTGGCGCTGCTTGCGCTGACATCGATTGCCCTGGGTTCCGGATTCCAAGCTGCGGTGGTCGGACTGTTCATCTATGCCCTTCTCCCGATCGTGCGAAACACATTCGCAGGCATTCAATCGGTCAGCCCGGCGGTCAAGGAAGCGGCGCAGGGCATGGGCATGTCTCGATGGCAGGTCACCACGCGGGTCGAACTCCCGCTCGCACGGCCGGTGGTCATCGCCGGAATCCGGACGTCCATGGTCGTCAATGTCGGAACGGCTGCGGTCGCCGGCATGATTGGCGGCATCGGCCTCGGAAAGCTGATCACGATCGGCATCTCGGTCAACGTGTTTGAACTGGTGCTGCAAGGGGCGGCGCCGGCCGCTGCACTGGCGATCCTGCTCGACGCAATCCTCGGGATGGTGGAGCGATGGCTCACACCTCGCGGCCTTCGAAACGATGCGCTGCGCGGCAGCGGAGGCCAGGCTGCCGCGCCGGCAACGGAGTTGACGTAGCTCGCGCGGTATGCGCGCGGCAAACCACGGATGTTCACAGGGCCCAGGAGCAACCTGGGGATCAAGAACGTGCCCAATGGCACGGATTGAACGATTCAAGGAGGCATAGTATGCGACGAACGAAACTCGCGATCATGATGCTCGTGATGGCTGGACTGGGACTCTCCGCAATGGCGGCGGATATCACCGTCGGGGCGAAGAATTTCACGGAGCAGTACGTTGTCGGCAACCTGATCTACATCCTACTCGACGAAAACGGGTACGATGTCGAATTCCGCGAAGGCATGGCCACAACGGTCATCCGCGAAGCGATGGTCAGCGGTGAAGTCGATGTCGCGATGAGCTACACCGGCAACGGCTGGTTGCTGTTCCCGCCGGGCGGAAATGCCTACGCCGGCGAGACCCAGCTCGAGATGTACGAAAAGGCGCGGGACGCCGACGCGACCAACGGCCTGGTCTGGCTGGAGCCAATCTGGTGCAACAACACCTACGCTATCGCCGTCACCGGGGCGTTCTCCGAAGCCAACGACGTGACCACGGTCTCGGAATTCGCGGAGTACGTCAATGCCAACGACGGCGATGTGCCGTTCTGCACCACCTTCGAGTTCTACGCCCGGCCGGACGGCCTGCTCGGCGTCCAGCTGCACTACGACTTCGCATTCGATCCCGGCGTCATCAAGACGGTCCTCGCCGGTCTCACCTTCGAGCCATTGATCAACGGCGAGGTGGAAGGCACCATCGTCTTCGGCACAGACCCGATTGTCGCCAAGGAGAACTGGGTTGCGCTACAGGATGACAAGAACTTCTGGCCGCCGTACGACCTTTCGCCGGTCGTCCGACAGGAGATCCTGGATGCGCATCCCGAGGTGGAGGGCCTGCTCAACAGTCTCGTCGCCGCGTTCCCGAGCGATCCGGCGGAAGCACGGGCCGAGATGACCGCGCTGAACGCGCGCGTCGATGTCGACCTGCTCGAGCCGGAAGAGGCCGCACGCGAGTGGCTCATCGCGAAGGGCCTGATCGACTAGCCCAGAAACGATCGCGAAGGGGGCAGGGACACACCTGCCCCCTTCCATTGCTCCCCTCTCCCTCCGTCGGCTACACTCTATCCAAGGATGCCTCACCGCAGAGAGGTAGCGGAGTTGTGTTGAAACGCGATGTCATTGGATACCACCGCCCGTTCCCCTGGTACCGGATCGGCTCCAATCGAACGGGACGCACAACGGTTGTCCGAGGCCTTCGTGCGTTCTGCCGAGAACAGGATCTTCATCTGATTTCGGCGCTCACCGAAACGGATGATCGTCTCCAACGAACGCTGGACGATCGCACCGTCGGCCGCGAGATCATGAAGGCACTTCGATCGTCAGAGGCTCGCGGAATCGTCGTCGCCCGTCTGGAGCACGCGTTCTCATCGAGCAGCGAAGCCCTGACGTCGGTAGAACGGTGGCTCGACGAGGGATACTCGTTCTATTGCGTCGACTTCCTTCAGGAGGCCCCCTTGATTCTGACGCCCAAGGGCACGCGCGCGGGTTCGCGATCCCTGATCTCGGGGCTTGCCGACTTCCAACGCCGCATCGACGCGGAACGGACACGTCAACGCGTCCTGAACCGGAAGAGCCGCGGGTCGTGGACCGGGCGCGTCCCGTTCGGGTTCCATCTCATCGACGGACGCCTCGTCGAGGAAGAGGATCGTATCGCCCGCATCCAGCGGATGAAGAGCGCCCACCGAAGGGGACAGAGCTATCGCCAGATCGCTGTCGACCACGAGATCTCGGTGGGTACCGCACATCGCCTTGTCAAGACCGATCTGCGGAAGCTACGCCGCATCGGGCAGGATCTGAACCATCCCGCGGAGGAGATCTGACCGAATTCCGACACATCCGTCGGGTACGGCCGCCCATCGATCGCTGCATCACGCTCGCCAAGAGCTGCCCTCCGAGCTCTGAGCCGCGTTGAATCAATGCGCACCGTCGCATCCGGAAACACCTTCCAAATGAGGCTGCAACGCTCACGCTGGAATTGATCTCCCGCCCACGGGATACTCGGTTCAACAGGCGATTGACTCGATGAGGTCAACGCAACCCAAGCGATGTTGGAGGAATCATGGCGACCCGAGTGGAACGTGCCTCGTTGGGCTCGAGCCTGACAATCTCAAGGATTCTCACCGGCATGTGGCAGATTCAGGATATGGAACGCCGCCGGGGCATCCTCGACCACGAAGTGGCAGCCACAGCGATGGAGCCGTACGCCAAAGCCGGCCTTACATCGTTTGACATGGCAGACCACTACGGATCGGCCGAGGAGATCGCAGGACACCTCCGCGAGACGAGAGACTTCCCGACCGAGTTCCTGACGAAGTGGGTCCCCGCCCCGGGCCCGATCACAAAGGACGACGTCCGGTCGGCTGTTCAGCGCTCCCTCGACCGCACCCGATCCGAGCGTCTCGACCTGCTGCAATTCCACACGTGGACCTACGACGATCCGACGTGGCTCGATTGCCTGTTTTGGCTCCAGGAGCTGAAGGAGGAGGGGCTGATCGCGAACCTAGGCCTGACCAACTTCAACGCCGAGCATCTCGCGTTGGCCCTGCACAGCGGAATCGACATCGTCTCGAATCAGGTCTGCTTTTCGCTCTTGGACCGTCGCCCGATGGGCGAGATGAGTCAGCTCTGTTCGGAGCATGGCGTCCGTCTTCTTGCGTACGGAACGCTCGCAGGGGGCTTCCTCACCGAACGATGGCTCGACCGTCCCGAGCCGGAGGCCGATCAGTTGTCCACTGCCGCTCAGAGCAAGTACTTGCGATTCATCCACACAGCGGGCGGATGGACCGGTCTCCAGCGACTGCTCTTCGCGATTCACGAAGTCGCGAAACGGTACGACGTCTCCATGGCAAACATCGCAACGCGATACGTCCTCGATCAGCCAGCCGTCGCCGGCGCGATCATCGGCGCCCGTTTGGGAACCGCGCAACACGTACAGGAGAACCTTCGAGTGTTTGAGTTCTCGCTCGATTCCGAAAGCCGTGCCGAACTCGACGTCGCAGCGAGCACGCTCGACCCGATCCGCGGTGGCTGTGGTGACGAGTACCGACGTCCTCCATACCTGACCGCAGCCGGCGACTTGAGCGACCATCTCAGTTCGATGCCTACGCCGTTCCTGACACACACACGAACCGACGGCCGACAAACCGTCACCACCGGCACGCGCTGGGAGGATGCCGCCGGATTCTCCCGAGCCGTCCTCATGGGCCGCCGGATTCTCGTCTCCGGAACCACAGCGACCCACCGGGATCGTGTGATCGGCGGATCGGATGCAGCGTCCCAGATGCACTTCATCATCGACAAGCTGGAAGGAATCCTCCGCTCCCTCGGTGCGCGGTTGGAGGATGTCGTACAGACGCGCGTCTACGTCCGCCATCCATCCGATTGGGAAGCCGTATCCCGTGCACACGGTCGCCGTCTTGGGGAGATCGCCCCGGCCAACACGCTGATCCTCGCAGACTTGGTCGGTGAGGAGTATCTCGTCGAGATGGAAGCAGAGGCACATCTGGCAGAGTGACGCGTACGCGTCGGTACACCGCGCAGCAACCCCCACAGCACACTTCGGTGTGGATGGCGTGCCATTCGCGTCTTGCCGAGGCGAGCCCACGTTCGATTCGGTCCCGTTGACCGTGAATGCGAACCGCTGCAGCCCCCGGCGTCGGAGTGTCCGTCGTGAACCCGGGCCGAACGGAGGAGCGCCGCCCTCACGGGCGACGCTCCTTCGTGACAACTGATCCGTCGGTCGCTACGGCCGGAAATCGATCCGCATTCCCTGGTACGGGAAGATGAAATCGATTCCGAGATCGTTGATCTGCGCGAGCTGCCGCTCGATGACCATCCGCGGCGGTTCGACCATCTGGAAGACCGGCTTGATGTGGCTCACGATGACCGGGAACCCGTCGAGTGCGGAGGTCGGATCCGTTGGATCGACGCGCTGTGCCAGCGTGTGCATCTCGGCCATCATCCAGCTCGGCGTCAAGTGCCCGAACAGAAGACTGTCGGCGCGTCCCTCCGCGTAGGAGATCTCGAGGAACATCCCGAGAAGCTTGCCCTCGGCGATCAGCGGGGCCACCCGATCCCATACCGCCGTGATCAGTCCGGTCCCCTCGACGCCCTCCGGCCCGACATCGCCCACATACAACACGTAGTACTCGCCAGACCGGACGAGGAACGCGGTCGACTCATACGGCGCATCGTGGCTCACAATGTATGCCTCCACCGTCATCGACGTTCCCGGAATCGGTGCTTCGACGCCCGGTGACAAGATCGCGTACTCGTAGTACCCGAGTGCGACAAAGTCAGCCCAGGTCTTCCAGTTGTAGATGCCGCTCGCGATGTTGTCGATCGTCGATTGGATCCCCATGATCGGCTTCTTCGCGCCGTAGATGTCGACCGGCCCGTTCAGGTAGTGCGCCGACGTGTGATCGAGATGTGCGTGCGAGATCAGGTAGGCCTTCAGGTTCTGGTGGACGTACCCCTCGCGAGTCAGGTTCGATCCGCTCGGCACCGCGAAATCCCACAGGTTTCCCAGCTCATCGGCACGTCGAATCCCGACGGTCAATGTACCGGCATCGAGCGCGATCGCTTCGTCCGGCGCCCCGGCCGGGAAGAGCATGTAGCTTGATACGTTGTCCTCCCGCGGTCCGCCGCCGCAGCCGAGAACGACCGCCGACATCTTCGTATCCTCCAGATCGATCTCGAACGCGGCGAAGACGTTGCGCTGATACTTCGGATTGAAGTTGTTGTCCGACGCGAGGATCAACGTGTAGTTGCCGTTGTACAGCTTCGGGCCGAGGCCGATCGCCTCCATGTTGTCCGGATCGAAGTCGACGTCCGCCTGCTCCGGATCGTCAGAGAGTCGAAGCAGTGGGATCTTGTGAACGGTCAACCCGGTGTACGGTGCCTCCGGATCGGCAAGCGCTTCCGTCGCCAGCAGTTGCTCTCGATCGTAAACGTACGGATCGAGCTTCACGCCGAACAGGCCAATGTGGTTGCCCGCCCCGTCTACATACGACCGCTCCATCACGATCAGGTCGATCTCGGGGGTGACGTGCCCGACGTAGGCGATACCCGGGACCCCGTTGTCGCCGTAGTCGCCCTCTGCCGGCCGCACAAACAGCGGCTCCGTGACGTACACGTACTCGCCGACGACCGTCGGGACCTCGCCGGTCAGGTCGTACTCCAGGATCCGAACCGGCGTTCCCGCATCGGCCGTGGAGACGTCGCCATCTTGAACCAGCGCCTGTTCGTTCATCACGTACAGCGTGCTCCCGTCCGGCGTGATCGTTGCCGCCTCGAACGACAGATTCTGCCGGACACCACGGACCTGCACACCGTCTTCGAACGCCGGGATGTACTTCTCGGGGACCGGCAGCTCCGCCAGCAGTTCGCCGTCGTGCGAGAATCGGCGGATCCACGGCGCGTTGTCCGCATCCCTCTCCGAGCAAACGATGAACCCGTCCTCCATCCACAGAACCTCTTCCGCATCCAGCTCGTCGGCCCCGTACGGCTGGATCCCTGCGGTCGATGCATCGCTGTCGAGTTGGATCACATCGACGACATCGACGCTGTGCAGCCCCGTCGGATAGACCTTAATCTCCATCTCGAACAGCACGCCGGGCGGCATGATGTTCTCGCCTCGGTCGTCTCCGACCGCGTAGTACGTGTCGTGGACCGCGTAGGACAGCCCGGAGAGCTCTCCGACGTTGACTCCTTCGAATGTCCAGTCTTCCCGGGGAGGCTCGAAGCTGCCGAGGAAGTTGAGCTCGATCGCGAACGCAGACACCCCGAACAGCACGACGACGAGGCCGATGATCCACAGGCTCCTCTTCATGGCGCACCTCCTTGAACCGACCGGCCACACACCATGACCGATCATGATCGACGCAGTCTAGTGGACGAACGCTCGGCAGGGCCAATCGTCGGCGGGCCCAAAACCTATCCCGGTCCACACGGACCTCGGTCCTCCATCCTGTGCCATCGGCGCGTGACGCCTGCCTAGCTCTCCTTCCAGATCTCCCACAGTGCCGCCGTTTCGAGCGGCTTAACCTTGTTCTTGATCGCGACGATCGTGCCGTCCTCGTCGATCGCGGCATGCGAGCGGAGGATCCCCTCGTACGTCTTGCCGTACATCGATTTTGTCCCCCAGGCTCCGTACGCCTTCGCGGCCGCGTGCTCCGGATCCGACAGCAGCAGGAACTCCAACCCGTACTTCGCCCGGAACTTCGCCAGCTTCTCCGGCGGATCCGGCGAGATCCCAATCACCGTCACCCCCGCGTCGTCGATCTGCGGTCCGAGGTCCTGAATCGCGCAGGCCTGCTTCGTGCATCCCGGCGTGTCCGCCTTCGGGTAGAAGTAGACAATCACGCGTCGCCCCCGGAAGTCCTCGAGCCTCACCGTTTCCCCCGTGTCCGAGAGCAGCTCGAACCCGGGTGCCTTGTGTCCTGCTTTCAGCATGTCGATCGTCTCCTTCCTGCGGCCTTTGACTGCGGATGCCCGCACCCGAATGCGCTCGTCTTCCCGTCCCCGTTACTTCCGCCGGACGGTGATCCGTCCCTCCGCCTCATCGTCGGCCAGCCGCGCATCCAGCCACGCCATCGCGTCGGGCGAGTCCGTCAGCGTGCCGAGGAAGAACGCCGTCAGGTAGGCCACGGATGACGAGCGAACCCAGTCGCTGGGAACCTCGCCGCGGGCACAAAGCTCGTCCGTACCCTGCGCTCCCTCGTCGACGTACTGCCCGTGGCCGACGTCGAGCTGCGTGATCTCGATCGCCGGCGGGTTGGCCGCCTCGTAGAACCGCTGGTAGTTCTCGTCCTCCGGCGCGCACGCGCTGAACAGGACGACGATACGCCCCAGCTCCGCCCCGACGAACAGCAACGGGATCGAGAGTTGCGGCATCAGCTCGGGCGCAACGCTCGGATAGCGAATCAGGTCCTCCCACAGAGGATTGCCCTCGTCAACGGGATCGAGTACGCCGATGGCACGCACCCGATCGTCCGTCACCGCCTCGAGCAGGCTCAGCTTTCCCCCGAGCGAGTGTCCGGAGGATCCGATCCGTTCCGGATCGATCCGTCCGAATAGCGGATGGTCCGGATCCTCGGATGCCTCGAGGAGACGGTCGAGGACGAACCGCACGTCTTCTGCCAGGTGCATGTGATGCACGGTGAGTAGGGACATGGGGAATGTCGGAAGGGCGACGACCAAGCCGTGACTTGCGAGATGCTCTCCATACGACCGGTATCCCGACCCCGACAGGAGGAAGCCGTGGTTGAACACGATCAACGGCCGCGCCACGGCCGGTTCCGGTTCGTCTTCGACGGGATAGCAAACGAGAATCTCCATCGAACGCCCACGCGCTTCGTCCCGAAGCTCGGTCTGGTACGTTTCGATCCCGTACGGACCGGGCCCGTCCGGCGCTACGTCCGCCCCGATTGCCGTGATCGCGATCCCACACAGCCACACCGCGGCCATCCCCGCTCGAAGGCGTCGCACGGTTTGCCCTCCTTCCGGCCACCCTTCGCATCGCCTCGGCATCCGGTCACCGCGACGAACGGAGGTCGATCAAGAGCTCATCGCCCCGCGACCGTTCGTCGCCCTACTCCGAAAGTCGCACCAGGTTCTCCGTCAGCGTATCCAGCGACTGCACCGCGCGCCGGCGGACGACCGGGACCGTAAACAGCAGGTGAACCGGCAGCTGAAGCAGTGGAACCCCTGCACCCAGCCCGACACCGAGCGCAACCGGCCACGTCTCCTCGAACACCAGCGCGAAGCTCACGCCGAGGACGGCGCCCAGCGTGACGGCCAGACCGACGAGGAGCCGCACGAGGAACCGTCGCAAGCTGTCGATCCCCGAGAAGCCGGCGGTGACGGTCAACCGCCCGTACCGTGTCTCGATCCCAATCGGCGATGCCCCGAAGATCGGCTGAGCCGACGTGCTCCATAGGAGACCGACCGGACGTTCGGCGACAACGGTCGTCTTCGATGACGCGGTGATCCGGTAGCCGAGCCCCGCCAACCATGCCTTCGCATGGCTCAGCACCGCCACCGGATCCCCGGAGAGCGCAAGCTCTTTGCGGTACCCCGTCATCGGTTTCCCGCTCTTCCTCCCGCCGCTCGCGGAGGTCTGGGGATCAACACGGACGTGCGGGCTCGATACGATCGGTAGTCGGCATCCTCACCCCATCGCTCGTCCGCCCTTCGCTCGAGGATCGGGATCCCACTGATGCGGGTCAGCAGGAGGATGACGAAGACCGGTGACAGCATCGTGACCCAGGCCCAGCCGCGGAGGGTCGGCGCCGCGACGAGCGCCGCCCCGATCCACAGAACGATCTCCCCGAAGTAGTTCGGGTGTCGCGACCAAGACCACAATCCGCTTCGGATGAACTGCCCGCGGTTCGCCGGGTCGGCACGGAATCGCCGTTTCTGTTCGTCGGCGACCGCCTCGAAGGTGAAGCCGACCAGCCAGACACCGACGCCGATCCAGCCGACCGTCTCCATCGGCACCGTATCCGTGGCGGTGATCGCCGCGAGCACCGCACCGAGGGTGAACGAAATCCAGAGCGCCTGGATCGTCCAGGCCGCGAGGAACCGCGCGAACGACTGCTTGATCTCCCGGAAGCGATCGTCCTTGCCTGCGCGCAGCACGCGCAAGAAGAGGAAGGAACCGAGGCGCGTCGCCCAGACGACGACCATCCCTACCAGCAGCAAGCCGCGCGGATCGGCCCGCCCGCTCAACGCAGCCGCCAGGATCATCGATCCGATGTAGGTGCCGCTTCCGACCAGGTCGTAGACCCGCTCGGTGCGAAGGGCGAAGGACGGGAGGAACGCCAGCCACTGAACCCCGAACACGCCCGCGATCGTCGCCGCGAAGATCGACAGGCCTCCGGCCCTCAGTCCGCCCCAGCTCCCGGCCCAACCGAGCAGTGCACCGACGATCACCACGGCCGCCACAGAGATCCACGCCGTTCGCTCGGCCTTCGTCATACGCTCCTCCCTTCGTCGATCACTCCACGGCAGTCTACACCCTTCCCGCCGTCGGAAGCGCGGCCGACCCGTACGGCCTCTCGTTGCCGCGTTCGTCGGCCAACCCTCCCCCGGCTGTTGAAACGGTACAATCGGGAGCCGGTCGAGAGGAGCGCGGCATGGGGATCGACGTCACGATGGAGGTCAAGTCGGGCTATCTCCTCGTGTCATGCCATGGAGAGTTCGCGGGCTCGGGCCTGTTGGAGATTCACCGACAGGCCTTGGACCGAGCGAAGCAGGAAGGGCTGCGAGCCATCCTGGTCGATGCCACGCGCCTCGAGCAGCGGGTCGCGCCCACGACCATCGCGCGGTTCGGTCTCGGCAAAGCCCTCGCGGCGCTCCAGCGGGACCGCGGCTCGTGGATTCCCGTCGCGTTCGTCGGGAAGGAGCCCCTGATCGACCCTCAGCGACTCGGTGAAACCGCGGCGATCAACCGGGGCGGCCGCGCCCGCGTCTTCGACTCGGTTGAGGATGCCGAGGATTGGATCCGAGCGCTCCTTGGCGTCTAGCGGCAAGCCCGTAGCCTCTTTCTTCACTCCAAGGGATTGACCCTCGACTTGAATTGGACCCATACCTCTTGTTAACGTCAGCGAAGAGACTCCAATCCATCCGACATCGAACGCGCCAGCCATAGGCACGCGCGAGGCAAGACCGTCGTTCGAATCGGATGATGCTTGACCAAACCCTTTACGATATCAAGGAGGCAGAAATGACGGAGAAGTGCATGTGGACCCGCCGGGGAAGTTACGCGATCGGTGGCTCGGCGCTGATGGGATTGGGCGCCGGGTTCTTCTTCCTGCAGCGATCGCCCCTGCTGTTCGTGGCCTGTCTGCTGATCGGAATCGGCGTCGGCCTGGTCGTCGCGGCGGTGCTGGCGCGTTCCTGACCCGCTGCGAGTCGCGGCGGCAAGAGCCGGTGTCGCGCCACGAGAGAGCCGTTCATCCGCCGGGCGACGGGTAACGCACGCCGGTCAACTCCTCGCATGCGCTCCAGAGCCGTCGCGCGATCGCCTCGTCCGTCGCGATCGGCTTCGGCGGAAGGAGCACAGGCGGCCCCTTCATGCCGAGCCGTCCGCCCGGGCCGTACAGCTCTCCACCGCGGACATTCGGATCGGTCGCCGCGCGAAGGACCGATCGCGCCGCCTGTGTCGCACTCTGACTCAATCGCTCGAAGATCGGAAGCAGCGTGCCGTAGATCCGCCGCTCCGTCGCACGGCGGCCGAGGTTCGTCGCCGCGCCGCCCGGGTGCGCCGCGACCGAACGCGCCTCGGTCCCCTGCAACCGACGATCCAGCTCCTCGGCGAAGAGAAGATTCGCGAGCTTCGACCGCGCGTAGGCGCCGAAGGGCGTGTAGCCCACTCCATTCGTGTACATCAGGTTCTCGAAATCGAGCCGGCCGAAGCGATACGCGGCGCTGGTGACGGTCACGATGCACGAGGCCGATGTCGCGACGAGTCGATCCACCACCAGCCCGGTCAGCGCGAAGTGTCCCAGATGGTTCGTCCCGAAATGCCTCTCGAAGCCGTCCTCCGTCCGTCCGTACGGCACGAGCATGATGCCGCCGTTGTTGACGAGGAGGTCGAGCCGATCGAAGCGTGCGTTGAACGCCTCGGCGAAGTTTCGGACGGAGCGCAGGCTCGCCAGATCGAGCAGCAGCCACTCGACCTTCGCGCCGGGGACCTCCTCTCGAATGGATCGAATGGCGTTCTCCGCCCGCGCCTCTTCGCGGCAGGCGAGAACCGCATAGGTACCATGGCGAGCCAGTTCCCGCGCGGTCTCGAGCCCGATCCCGCTGCTCCCCCCGGTAACGATCGCGACTCGTCCCGACAGGTCCCCGATTCGATCCACGGTCCAGGCGTCTCCCATGCGCGCTCCTCCGCCACCGCGTGATGTCCTCACCATACCATGCCGCTTCGTCCAGGCCCGACGCAGCTCGCCGGGAGATGCTGCCCCTGCAGCACCGAGGCGATTCGCACCGACGACCGTCCGACCTTCTGGGCGCCGGTTGCTTCTGTCCAACCGACGCAGTACAACAGCAGCCATGGGAGGATGAACATGCCGACCGTTGAAGTCATCGACATCGTCAAGGCCTACGAGCAGAAGCTCGCCGTCGACGGGCTCAGCTTTTCCGTCGAAGCGGGGGAAGCCTTCGGACTCATCGGTCCGAACGGCGCAGGCAAGACGACGACCCTCCGCATGATGATGGACATCATCCAGCCCGATTCGGGAACGGTCGCCATCTTCGGCGAGACGCCGAGCCAGGAGACCAAGAGCCGGCTCGGATACCTGCCCGAGGAGCGCGGGCTGTACAGGAAGCTCTCCGTCATCGAGACGATCTCGTATCTCGCCTCGCTGAAGGGCATGGATCCCCGAACGATCGAGCCCGCCGCCGATGCGCTCCTCAAACAGACCGGCATGCTCGCGAGCAAGACGACGCGCATCGAGGAACTCAGCAAAGGCATGTCCCAGATCATCCAGCTGATCGTCACGATCGTTCACGATCCGGAGCTGGTCATCCTCGACGAGCCATTCACCGGCCTCGATCCGGTCAACACCGAACGCGTCAAGCGACTGCTCCTCGATCTGCGCGACCGGGGCAAGGCCGTCATCTTGAGCACGCACCAGATGAACCAGGTCGAGGCCGTCTGTGACCGCATTCTGATGGTGAACGACGGGCGCGCGGTGCTGTACGGCGCGCTCGACGAGATTCGCGCCGCGCATCGCGGGCACGCCGTGCTCGTCGAATCGGACGCCGAGATTCCACACGTGGCCGGCGTCACCGAGATGCGAACCCACAAGGATCATGTCGAACTGGTGCTCGATCCGGCATCGACGCCTCAGCAGACGCTTGAGCAGCTGGTTCAGGCCGGCGTTCCCATCGAGCGCTTCGAAGTCGCGACGCCGTCGTTGAACGAGATCTTCATCGAGAAGGTCGGAGGTGATGCCCGTGGCGCGGACGCCGAGTAGGACCGCACTGATCGTTCGACACGAATTCCTGACCACGATCAAGAAGAAGGGCTTCATCATCCTGACGCTGGCCGTTCCGGTGATCCTCCTGCTGGGGATCGGCATCTTCCGGCTGGCCTCCAGCGTCGTCACGCCTTCGGCCGCGGTCACGCGCATCGGCTACGTCGACCAGACCGGCGGCTTCGAGCCGCTGTATGAGCTGGCGGGGATCGAGCTGATCCGGGTGGCCTCGGAAGAGGTCGCCACCGAGGAGCTCACCGAGGGCGCGCTCGACGAGTACTTCGTCATTCCCGCCGACTACGTCGCGAGCGGCACCGTGGCTCGCTACACCTTGGACAAGGAGCTCGCGCCGCCGCCCGCCGTATCGTCGGCCATCGAAGGATTCCTCGACAGCAACCTGATCGCAAGCGAGGTCCCTCCGGAACTGATCGGCCGCGTGCTGACGCCGACGAGCATCGTCACCACGACGCTGACGGCGGAGGGCACGGTGGCCGAGGATCAGGGCGGGTTCACGAACTTCATCATCCCCACCCTGTTCGGGGCGCTGCTGGCGATCGCGCTCAACGTCTCCGCGAACTATGTCTTGCAGAGTCTGGGGGAGGAGAAAGAGAACCGGCTGATGGAGATCCTGCTGTCAACCGTCTCGCCCGGGCAGTTGTTGAACGGCAAGCTCCTCGGCCGCGGCGCGGCCGGACTGCTTCAGGTCCTCCTGTGGGCGATCTCGCTTCCGCTCCTGCTCCGGCTCGCCTCCGCGGCGATCGGCGGCGCGTTGAGCACGATCCAGATGACGCCCGGACTGCTGGTGCTCGGTGTGGTCTACTTCATCCTCGGCTACCTGTTGTTCGCCGTCGTGTCGCTGGCGATCGCCGCGATCTGTTCGACAGTGCGCGAAGCGCAAGGCCTTGCGCCACTCTTCACGCTCGCAGCCGTCGCACCCTTCTGGTTCATCTCGCTCTTGATGTTCTTCCCGAACAACCCGATCTGGGTTGTCTTCAGCCTCTTCCCGTTCAGCGCCCCAGTGACGATGATGCTCCGGCTCGGCATTACCGGCGTTCCGACGTGGCAGCTGGCCGTCAGCATGGCCGTGTTGATCGCCTCCATCGTCGGCGGGCTATGGATCGCGGCGAAGCTTCTTCGCATCTACCTCCTGATGTACGGCAAACGCCCGCGCATTCGGGAGATCGTGCGCGCCCTGCGGGCGGGGTAGCGGAAGCATCGGGGTCGACGAAGCCTCTATACCTCATCCGCGGCCGTTTCCAAGTAGTATCGGAGATCCAGGATCAGGTCGCCCGGAAAGGCATCGATGATCTGTGGATTCACATCCGAGTAGAACTCGACGACCTGCTGCCGTACTGCTTCGGGAGCCTCCGGAGTTCCGGGGACATAGTACTAAACTCCTTGCTCTGAACTGCTGTCTCTCCGCTTTTCTATGATAAGATCTGAGCATGGCCCGTATCGCTCGTGTCGTCATCCCCGGTCTTCCGCATCACATCACTCAACGAGGCGTTCGAAGGATGGACGTCTTCTTCTCCAACGACGACCGGCTGGAGTATCTGAAGCATCTGGCGGAGCAAGGCCAACGCTTTGGCGTCTCCTACCTCGCTTGGTGTCTGATGTCAAACCACGTGCACTTGATCGCTATTCCGGAACGTGAGAACAGCCTCGCATTGGGGATTGGTGAGGCTCATCGCCGCTACACGCGCTACATCAACTTCCGAGAGGGCTGGAGAGGCTACCTGTTCCAAGGACGGTTCCACTCCTTCCCGCTCGAAGGCAGCTACTTGCTCGCGGCCATTCGGTACGTGCTCCGGAATCCTGTCCGAGCCGGAATCGTGAAGAGGGCTTGGGACTACGCATGGTCAAGCGCAGCTTGGTTTGTCGGCAAGAGGTCTGATGATCCCTTGGCTGTCTCCTCTGACCTACTTGCTGGCATCGGCGATCCCCGTTCATTCCTCACTCAAGAGGAGGAGAGCGCTTCCCTCTTGCGGAAGCACGCCCGGACAGGCCGCCCGCTCGGTAGTGACACGTTCGTCTCGCAACTGGAAGAACTCACTGGGCGAATCCTCCGCCCAAGGAAGCGCGGCCCGAAGCCGTCGAGATAAGTACTCTGTCCCCGGAACGCGCCACATT
>Ga0272443_10003925_pt1 | contig 16886 bp, 11 predicted proteins | sample SSMAcet12_FD_193581 | JGI IMG/M metagenome (GOLD analysis project Ga0272443, IMG submission 193581) | Marine sediment archaeal communities from Little Sippewissett salt marsh, Falmouth, MA, United States - SSM-Acet-12 | ecosystem: Environmental > Aquatic > Marine > Wetlands > Sediment ... | reverse complement strand
CCCACCAGCCGACCTATGCGTCGAGCATCCATGCTCTTGTCCTCCAGCTTGCTGTCGCTGGAGATGTTATCGTACAATCCCTTTCAGATTCTTGAGCGTAACCCGCGTTGTCGTGCTAGTCGTAAGCGCAGAAAAGAAGATCCAGTCGTTATCATCGATAAAGGGCAGACAGGACACCTGATTAAAGAAGAATAAATACGCGAATATGGCTAGACAGAGCGCCATAATCCCGCCGAGCAAAGCAAACAGTAGACCAACTGTGGGCATCGGTACCTTTTGAGCACGTTTCGGCACGGCGGGAACCCTTATCTATTTCGATTCAATAGAAAAGTGCCTTATGCAGTCAATGACTTCCCTTTACCATTACATCGTCATGTTCGGGCTGTTCTCAGATGGCGGGCTATACCCGCCTTGTTGACCTGACACAAAGGATCTATCAGCGGGCAATGCCCGCCCACGCTTCTCAGGCGAACAGCCCTCGTACGGCTGTCTCGTAAGCTTCATGACGTGCATCGACTTGGCAACTCAAAACGCCAGGAGGCAGGGTGTGGCCTCTCCTGGTGAAAAAGCGGGCGACGAGACTCGAACTCGCAACATTCAGCTTGGAAGGCTGATGCTCTACCAATTGAGCTACGCCCGCCTTGTTTTGGGGCGCTCCCGTACGAGCGACTCGCCGGAAGCGCCCTTGCGATGACCGGATAGCGTCGGCATTCTAGCACGGTTTCGCCCGCGGTCGCAAGCCGCAGCCGAGGGCATTGCGCTGGGCTGAGGCTGTTTTGCCCGGCGCGACCGGGCCGACCCCGGTGAGCCGGCCTGTCGTTTTCAGCCGGTTGCAGCTCATTTCATCCGCCGGGGCGCGGAACAGGGCCGGGCTGATGACCGCGCCTTGCGCACTGCGGGCGTTTCCGGTTACAATGCGGCCGCCTCATGGCGCCAAGCAGGGGGACGCGTGCCGCCGGGCAAGCCATTGGTGCCGCCTTCGCCGCCTGGATCAACACCGGGCCGCGACAAACATCTTTTGCGAGGTTGATGGCCAATGAACATGCACTGGGTGGATTGGGCGATCATGGCCGCCCTGATGGGCCTCCTTCTTGTCACGGTCCTGGGAACGCGCAGGTACATGCATGGGGTCTCGGACTTTCTGGCCGCCGGCCGATGCGGCGGGCGGTACCTGCTGTGCATCGGGGAAGGGATCGCCGGACTGGGGGCGATCACGATCGTCGCCTTCTGGCAGATGTACTACGTGGGCGGATTCACTTCGGTCTGGTGGACGCTGCCGCAATGGCCTTTGCTGTTCATCGTTGCGATGTCCGGCTGGGTCCTCTACCGCTTCCGCCAGACGCGCGCGCTGACGATGGCCCAGTTCATGGAGATGCGGTACAGCCGATCCTTCCGCATCTACACGGGCTCGATCGCCTTTCTGTCGGGTGTGATCAACTACGGCGTCTTTCCCGGGATCAATGCTGAGTTTTTCATCTATTTCTGTGGGCTCCCCGATAAATTCTCGCTGGTCGGTCTGACGATCCCGACGTTTCCGGTCGTGATGGCGTGCCTTCTCGGCATCGCCCTCTACCTGACGTTCACCGGCGGCCAGATCGCGATTCTGCTGGCCAACTTCTTCCAAGGCGCTTTCTGCATGATCGTGCTGTTGTCCTGTTCACTCGTGCTCGTCCACAAGATCGGCTGGACGCAGGTCACCGAGGCGCTGGCCATGGCGCCGGAGCGGAAGTCGTGGATCAACCCGTACAACATCAGCGACACGACGGGCTTCGACCCGAGGTTTTTCATGATCCAGTACTTCATCACGGTCTACGCGTGGCGGGCCTGGCTGGGCGCGCAGGGGTACTTGACGTCGGCCAAGACGCCGCACGAGGCACGGATGGCGCAGATCCTGGGAAGCTGGCGGTACTTCGCCCAGGAAATGCTGCTTCCCCTCTTCGCGATCGCGGCGATCGTGGTCCTCCACCACTCCGACTTTTCGAGCGTCGCCGCGTCGGTCCAGGACACGGTGGCGGGTTTTGACACCGTAGAGCAGCGCAGCAAGATGGTGGTGCCCGTCGTGCTCAGCAAGCTGTTGCCGATCGGGCTGATGGGCGGCCTGGCAGCCGTCATGCTCGCCGCGGCCGTCAGTACGGACCAGAGCTACCTCCACTCGTGGGGCAGTATCTTCATCCAGGACGTGATCATGCCGTTCCGGAGGAAGCCTTTCACCCCGAAGATGCACATCTGGGCTTTGCGGATCTCGATCTTTTCCGTGGCGGCCTTCGCCTTCGTCTTCAGTTTGTTCTTCACCCTTCCGGACTTCATCCGGATGTTTTTCGCCCTGACCGGTGCGATCTACCTGGGCGGCGCGGGCGCCTGCATTATCGGTGGGCTCTACACGCGGATCGGCACGGCGGCCGGGGCCTGGTCCACGATGACGACAGGCGCGATCCTGGGGGTGGGAGGCATCGTGCTCCAGCAGATCCAGGCGGCTGAGCCCGACGCAGGAGGCACGATGGCCTGGATTCAGTTGCTTCTCTACAAGGTCGGCCCCATCGAGTACTTCGTGAGGTACTTCGGCTCGATGGACGGCCAGCGATTGACTTTTATCAATGCGATGTGCTGCATCGCCGTCTACATCATCGTCTCACTGCTGACCTACCGAAAGGCATTCAATCTGGATCGGATGCTCCACCGCGGTGCATACGCCATGGAGGAGGACATCGCGCACGGCAACGTGCCGCGAGGCCCACGGTTCTACCGCTGGCTGGGCATCAATGAGAGCTTCACACGCAGCGACCGGATTATCTATCTCAGCTCGGTCGCCTGGACACTGCTGTTGGGTGTGGTCTTCTTCGCGGGAACGTTCTGGAACTGGTGGAGCGGAGGGATTGCCGATTCGGCCTGGCTGACTTTCTGGGCCGTCGTGATCATCCTAGCACTGGTGATGGGCGTTGTCTTCACGATCTGGTTCGTGATCGGCGGAATCATGAACGTGAAGGAAATGTTCCATCTCCTGGCCACACGCGTGCGGGATGCGGCGGACGACGGTGTGGTGCGAGAAGACTACGGCCAAGAAGAGGCGGAAGCGATCCCTGTGCCCCCGCCCGCAGACGAAGAGCAAGAGTAGCAACCGTAAGCGGGCCGGGCGCAGGACACTATCCGTGAACACCGGGCCAGGCCCCCCTTTTTGGAGTGCCCGCCTATGGTTCAACCCTACGACAATCTCGAAGTCTACTGCCCCCAAGCGGGACTCGATATGCCGTTCCGTTACTGCCGCACTGTGGCCAAGGGGTTGCCCTGTCCGAAAATCCTGGAGTGCTGGGAGGATCGCTTCACCATCCGCGACTACCTCCGCGACCACTATACGTTCGAAGAGCTGGCCATGATTTTCGGCGACACGCACCACGGGCTCGACGACCAACCGGGAACGAGCAAGTAGCCCGTACGCAGCCACATGTATCGGAAAGGCCCGGCCGCGACTTTGCGATTCCGCGAAAACAGGGCTCTTTCACCTCTTTGCCCAGCACAATGGCCAAGTCGGCACACGGCGCCCCTGCCGAATTACGCGCGGGTCTCCTCAGAGGCTCGGCAGTTTCCAGGGTGACCGGTAGGGTCGGGTGATCATGGCGTTGGCTGGCTCATTACCGATGACGCGCATTTGCGCGGCGTCGTACTCGATCGAGCGCCCCGTGCGCAAGGCCAGATTGCCCAGATGCGCTACCGTGGTCACATGGTGGGCGATCTCGATATCCATCATCGACCGGCGCCGGCTCTGGACGCACTCGAGGAAGTCGGCGACAAGCTTGACGCGACCCATTTCAGGATCGGCTGCAGCGTCGAATTTTTTCGAGACAGCCTCGACAGGTTCCAGCGGCAGCATCACTCCGCGGCCGTGCTCGGGCCGGGGAGGCTCGGGCACCACGTGCCAGCCGTCCAGGCCGAGGATCAACGTCCCGTTCGTGCCGTAGAAGGCCACGCCGTGCGGCTTGCCCTCCGGCCCGTGGTTGATGCCGGCCTGATGCTCCCAGACCATCGTGAAATCGCCGAAGTCGTAAAGCGTCGTCTGCGTGTCGGGCGCCTCAGCCATGTCATGGTAGACGTACTTGCCTCCGCTCGAGCTGACGCGCTTGGGGAAATCGACCTTCATCGCCCACAGCGCGATATTCAGCAGGTGCACGCCCCAGTCGGTCATCAAGCCGCCGGCATAGTCCCAGAACCAGCGGAAGGTGAAGTGGAACCGCGCGCGGTTGAAGGCGCGCAGCGGCGCCGGCCCGAGCCACATGTCGTAATCGACGCCGGCCGGCGTTTCGTTGTCCGGTACGTCGCCGACGCTGCCGTACCAGTTGAGCGACGTCCAGCAGCGGACGTGGCGGATGGGGCCGAGCTTGCCGGAATGCACGTAGGCCACAGCCTCGGCGAAGTAGTTGCTGGCCTTCCACTGCGTGCCGATCTGCACGACGCGGTCGTACCTGCGGGCGGCGTCGCACATCGCCTTGCTCTCGCCGACCGAGTTGGCCGACGGCTTTTCGCAGTAGACGTCCCTGCCCGCCTGACAGGCGAGGATCGTCGGCAACGCATGCCAGTGGTCCGGTGTGCCGACCAGGAGCACGTCCCACTCGTCACTGCGGTCGATGACGCGGCGGAAGTCTTTTTCCGTGTCCGGATGTTTCAGGTCCCGGGCATCGAAGATTTTCATCGCCTCGGCCAGCATCGCGTCATCGACATCGCAGATGAGCGGCACCTCGACGTTGAAACGCGACTGGTTGAGAAACGTCTGCATGTCGCCCCGACCCATCCCACCGACACCCATGACGGCCAGCCGGACGCGCGCGTTGGCCCCCTGCACCGCGTCGGCCGCCGCAGCCGTCATCGCCCCTGTCGAGGCCTGCGCGAACCTCGAAGCCGCCCCGATCCCGCCCATGGACGCCAGCGATCGGCCGATGAAACGACGCCGTGTCATCTCTGTCATGATCGTCCTCTCCCGTTCGGCAGCGACCGGCGACCCCAGCCGCCCCGAACGCATGTTTCCGAAAACCCTTTGATTATCCCCTTTCAAAACCCTCCACCCGGAACGCGAAGGTGCCGGAGCCGACATTGAAGATGGCTGCCTCATCCGTGCGTTCGACGGGCGAAAGTTCGCTCGCATCGGCCGCAGGCTGGCCGTTGACCAGAACCGCGGCGCCGGCCGATACCGGCACGTGGATTTCCGCCTGCGCGTTAACGGGGATCGTGACCGTCATGTGAAGCTTTTTTTCTTCGACCCGCCAGTCGCAGCCGACCGGACCGCGGACCGACATATGGTAGCCCATCGCCCAGGTAAGATCCTCGACGATCCGCGGCTGAATGACGAACCGATCGCCGCCGGCCGCGTCCGGCGCCAGGTCAATGCCGGCCAGCACCTTGTAGAACCACTCGCTCACCGAGCCGAACATCGGGTGGTTGTGCGAGTAGACGTTGTCGCTGAACTTCCAGGTCTCCCAGAGCGTCGTCGCGCCGCCGGCGAGCATGTGCCCCCAGCCGGGAAAATCGCGCTGGTTGACGATCGTGTAGGCCACGTCGGCCCGGCCGTGCTCGCTCAGGACGTCGAGCATGTATTTCGTTCCAAAGATCCCGGTTGCCAGGTGACCGTCGTGCGCGTCGAGAACCTCGCGCACGAGCACGTCGAGCGCGCGGGCCTGCATGCCTTCGGGCACGAGGTTCATGTACAGCGCGAAGGCCTGGGCCGCCTGAGTGCCGATGTCGTAACGGCCCGTGTCGGCCTCAAGGAATCGACCGTTGAACGCTTCGCGGATCTGCTCAGCCAGCGTTCCGTACCGCCGTGCGTCGTCGTCATTGCCGAGTACGCGCGCGATCCGCGTGAGCAGCTCCACGTTGTAGTAATAGAAGGCCGACCCGGTCAGATAGATGGGCTTTTCAACGAGGCTCTCGTGGTCGCTTACACCATCGTCGTGGAGAAGGTTCCCGTTCGCCCGGGATCGGATGAATTCGACCCATCGCCGCGCGACGTCGTATTGCTCAGCCAGCAGGTTTTTGTCGCCGTAATGCCGATAGAGCTGCCAGCACAAAAGAGGGTGGGCCGCCCCCCATCCGACCGCCCCTGCACTGTCTTCGGCCACGCGGTTGAACTCCTCAATCCCGACGAACGGCGCGGTGGGAGCGAGCCGGCCATCGGGCCATGCGGTGTCAGCGAAGTCGCGCACGATCTTGGCGTAGAACCGGGCCATGTCGAAGTTGAAAAGCCCCATCTCGCTGGCAGCCACGAGGTCGCCGCCGTAGCCGAACTTTTCGCGATGCGGGCAGTCCGATTGGAGACCGACCATGTTGCCGTACTGCGTCCACTCCGTGATTTGCTGGATGCGGTTGAACATCGCATTGGAACACACGAAGACTCCGGTTTGCTCGACGTCGCTGTTGAAACGCCGCCCTTCGAGCATTTCAGGCTCGGGTTTGTAGCCGAGGCCCGACACTTCGACATACCGGAAGCCGTGGAACGTGAAACGCGGTACGTAGACTTCTTCGCCCTCGCCCTTGCAGATATACGTATCCTGCTGCCAGGCGACGTCCGGCGCGCCGGGGCCGCCGACGCCGGCCTTCTTGATCTGACCGGCGACGGACGTCATCGGGTTGAGCGTACCGTCGGGATAAAGCAGCTCGCCATAGCGAAGCGAGATCCGTCGGTCGGCGGTGCCCCGGACACGGAGTTGGACCACGCCGGTGAAGTTCTGCCCGAAATCGAAGATGTAGACGTCCGGCAGCGGCGACGTCACCGCGACCGGCTTGAGCACGCGCGTGACGCGCACGGGCGGCAGCATCTGGGCGCGCAACGGTCCGACCTTTTTGGCGGCTCCGACGGCCCGCGACCAATCGCTGTCCTCGAAACCGGCACGATCCCAGCCGGTCTGTTCGCGGCGCGCATCGTATACCTCGCCCAGATAGACGTTGTTGCGCAGGATGGGGCCCCCGCCGACCTTCCAGCCTGGATCGGTCACGACGGACCGCCGCGTGCCGTCTGCCAGCTCGATGTCGAGTTGCAGAATCACCCGCGGGCAGCCCACAAGCAGGTGCTCGCGCAGGTTGAGCCAGCCCCACATGGTCATCGGCAGCGGGTTGTACCAGCCGTTGCCGACGATCAGGCCGACGGCGTTGGAGCCCTGTTCGAGCTGCTCGGTCACGTCGTAAGTCGAATAGAGCACGCGCCGGGCATAGGTCGTCCACGCCGGGTCGAGTATGCGATCGCCGACGCGCTGGCCGTTGAGGCGCAGTTCGTAGTACCCCAGGCCGCTGACATACGCGCGTGCCCGTTTGACCGTTGCGTCGAGTTTAAATTCGGTGCGGAAGAGCGGGATGGGGTCGTCCTTGTAGAAATCCTCGGGCTGTTCAGGCAAAGGCCGATCGCGGCAGATCCACTTTGCTTTCCACTCGTCGGCCGCGAGCAGGCCCATCTCCCACAAGGCCGGTTCGCTGTATGAACTGACGCGCCCGTCGCTCAGCCAGACGCGAACCTTCCACCAAGCGCGTTGCCCGGACGCCAGTGGCTTTCCCTCATAGACGACGTGGACACTGTCGTCGGAATCGACCTGGCCGCTGTCCCAAAGGTCGCCCCGATCGCCGTCGAGCGCGTCGCGACTGGTGGCTACCAGCACCTGATAACCGCGCTGCCGCAGGCCGAAACCGTCCGCCTCGATGACCCAGCTCAACCGAGGCCGGGCCACGTCGATCCCGATCGGGTTGACGGCGTACTCGCACCGCAGTCGCTTCAAAGTGACCTCGCCTGTCGCCTGACCGCTCGTCATCATCGCCAACCCCACCAGAAACATCGCCCATCGAAACATCATCATGGCACCTCTCCCATCAACAGTGGCACCTTCCGTGAGAACCGGTCAATGCGCGAACAGGACCCTCTCGAGTGTCGGCACGAGGTGGACGCGGCTCGTCTGGCCGACGGTTACTTCATAGACGAGCTGGCCGTCGCGGTGGTCCCGTTGCACCAGGCTCACGGGCGGCAGTTTATCGCCCACCGTCCAGACGGCCGCGAAGACCGCCTCTGTGCCGATCCGCCGTACAAGCGTCATCGGGATCGAGCCGGAGTCCGGCTCGTCCGTGGCCGGGTAACCGCAAAGGATAATCCGCGCATCGCCGGGGTCGAGCATGTGCAGACCGACGCGCACGTCGCCCTGCTGCCAGGCAAGCTCGATGGGACCGTCTACCTTGAAGTGGACCGCATCCCGCAGCCACTGCCAGGCCGCCTCTTCCGGCAGTGCGAAAGGCTCGGCGGCCCCAGCCTTACCGCCCTCTTGCCGCACGAGCTCGGCCTTTTCGTCCATCACATGGACGACCCAGTCGATCCGGCGGTCCCGATCGCAGGCGACCTGTAAGACGTCGAGCATGTACGCGTCGGTCAGGGCGATCGATCTCATCTGACGTACGCCCTCGTAGAGGATCCCTTCGAGGTCGCCAGCCGACACGCGTTTTTCCGTCGGCAGGTCGCGATACTCGATGAGACGCAACATTTGCGGGCGGCAGGTTTGGTCGGCGCCGTCGATCATAATGGTGTTCTGGCTTAACGCGCCGCGGTTGAGCTCGCGCTGGATCCGGCTGCTGAACGCGTGCCCCGCCGTCGCTTTCCCCTCGACGTCCGACAGGAGCATGCGCCCCTCACCAAACCACATGAGGCTCAGCTTGTCGGCGTTGGCGTGCACGCTGCTGCGGTCATAGGTCACAAATGCGCAACGGGCAGCGTTGTTGCACCAGTAGTCCGCGTCGCTGTGCGTTCGGAGGAAAACGTAGCCGTGTTCGGGCAGGAGGATCGAGCGGATCGGCGGCGGTTTAAGGCGTTCTGGCAAGGGCGGCATGAACAGCGCGTCGGGCGAGGGTTCGGGGTTCCGCGTGACAAGCCAGGCGTGGTTCGGGTCGCCCCAAAGCGCCCAGGCCTGCTCATAAAGCGGCACCTCCCAAAGACGGCGGCGCGCGGCGTAGGCGTCGCCGATCGGCGGGATGATCCCGTCCGGCGCGAGCACGTCGATCATCGCGTCAAAACCCTGCTTGAGCGTCCGCCCGTTGGCAAGTATTCGCGTGCTGAGGGGCTTTTCGACTTCCATTCGCGCTTCGGCCCGCGCGAACACGAGCATCGGTGCGATGGCCGCGAACTGGTAGACGAGGCTCGACTCGCGCCACAGGCCGTGGTCGAGCAACCCGTCCTCGAGCAACGGCACGAGCCCGCGCGTGTCGGTCAGGCAGTACTCGACCATCTCCGGCCGATCGTAAAACAGGCCGACGAGGCCGAGCATCGCGTTGTGCCAGGCGAGGTGATTGTTGATGCCGCCGCCAATGTCGTTGGCCACCCAGAAAACGTGGTTGATGAGCACCTCGTGCGCGAGCCGGCTGAGGCAGTCATCGACCGCTCGGCGTTGTGCAGCCGTCATCTGCGAACCGAGCGCGTCGTAGGCTTTCAGCAGGTGGAAGCCCCAGATCGAATAGTTCATTCCCAGGTCGTAGTGCTGCGCCTGGAAGGTGTAGGTGGCCAGGTGCATCATGAGCGCAATGGCTTTCTCGGCGTAGGCCTGCTTACCGGTCAGCAACCACGCTGTTGCAAGTCTGGCAGCCGGCTGTGCGTAGCCGACTGGGATGATCCAGGTGTGCTCGAAGACGTGGGGGTAGGTTTCCTGCCACGAGTCGTTCTGGATGGCCGGCCACCACTCGACGTCGAACGGTTCGATTTCCAGTTCGAGCGCTTCGTCCGCCTCGTCGGTGAGCCGTTCGAGGATCGTCCGGGCCGCCGGGTCGCTTTCGATGCGTGCTTTGGCACGTTCGATTTCAGCCGGTGAGAAGAACAAACGCGGTCCGGCCGCCGCGACATTCGACCCGTCGAGCACGCCGATGTGAAAGGGCTGATTCTCATAGACGGCCGCCCCGTAGCGCGTCGCCTCCGCACGGGCCGCTCCTGCCGCGAAAAGAATGGCCACGCCTCTGACCATCAGTCGGCTGCAGGCGACCGTCCCGAACCCGCTCCTCCTCGCCCTTCGCCGCGGAAACGCCATCGTATCGTGTCCTCTCTTTTCCCTGGCCATGTGTTTTCTGTCCGCGCGATCGCTTCAGGAGCACCAGCCTACCGGAACGGGCACGCAGCCGCCACGTTTCAGCCGCACGAACGGCTGCCGACTCCTGTCGCCATGTGCAGTCTCGCCGGCGATCCTTTATCCTGTCCGCGGGTTCGGCGGCGCGGCATCGCCGTCGAGTTGTTCTTCTCGAAACGAGCGTCGCCATGGACCGCACCATCCTGCTGGTCAACGCCAACCGGATGCGCCCGCCGATCGGGCCGCTCGCGCTGGATTACCTCGGCGATCGGCTCCGCGACGAGGGGTACCACGTAACACTGTTCGACCTGGCGATGGACCCGCCGGAATCGCTGTCGGACCGGCTGGACGCGATCGATCCGCTCCTTGTCGGCCTCTCGTTTCGCAACACGGATGACTGCTTTTTGCCGAGCGGCGACTGGTTCGTGCCCGCCTTCTGCGAACTGGTCGCCGCCGTCCGCTCCCGCACCGATGCACGGATCGTCGTCGGCGGCTGCGGCTACAGCATCTTCCCGGCCGAGATTCTCGCGCTGTGCGGCGCGGACTATGGAATCACGGGGGACAGCGAGGATACGTTGACCCTTCTGGCCGACCACCTTGCCCGCCGCCGCGATCCGCACGATCTGCCCGGCCTGGTCTGGCGCGATAAGAAAGGGACCGTCACGGTCAACCCGCCGACCTACCGCGATCAGCTCGACGTCTCTCCCCGCCGCAGCCTCATCGACAACGTCCGCTACTTCCGCCAGGGAGGCATGGGCAACGTCGAGACGAAGCGCGGCTGCCCGGCCCCGTGCATCTACTGCGCGGATCCGGTCGCCCGCGGCCGGCAGGTGCGCTCCCGCAAGCCGGCGAGCGTGGCCGACGAGATCGAAACCCTTTTGGACCGTGACGTCGACGTGCTCCACCTCTGCGACGGCGAGTTCAACATCCCCCCCGACCACGCGCTGGCCGTCTGCGAGGCAATCATTGCGCGCGGCCTCGGCAAGCGCATCCGCTGGTACTGCTACGCCGCCTGCGCGCCGTTCGACGCTGAGCTGGCCGTCGCCATGCGCCGGGCCGGGTGCGTCGGTATCAACTTCGGGGCCGACAGCGGCTGCGACCGGATGCTCCACACGCTGCGGCGCGGCTACACGCGCGAGGACGTCGCCCGGGCGGTCCGCTGCTGCCGGGACGCGGGTATTACGGTCATGCTCGATCTGCTCATCGGGGGGCCCGGAGAGAATCGCGACTCGGTCACTGAAACGATCGCCCTCTGCAAGCGGCTCGCCCCCGACCGCGTCGGGGCAGCCACGGGCATCCGGCTCTATCCGGCGACTCCCCTTGCACAGGCCGTCCGTTTCCAGGGGCCGCTGGCGTCCAATCCGAACCTGCGCGGGGCCGTCACCGACAACGACGATCTGCTGCAGCCGATCTTTTTCCTGAGCGAACAACTCGGTGACGACCCGAACGGACTCGTCTGCGATCTCATCGCCGGCGACGAACGCTTCTTCCCGCCGCCCCGCGTGCAGGACGCCACGAACTACAACTACAACGACAACGCGCCGCTGGAAAACGCCATTGCAGCCGGCTACCGCGGCGCGTACTGGGATATTCTCCGCCGACTCGCCTCGTCCGATCCGATGAATCGCGAACCGTAGTCACGCGATCCCGACGACCCCCCGTCGTCAACAAAGCCACCGACAGGTTGCTGCCGGTGGCTTTGTTATAGGCTTGTCTTGCCCTATCCGCGCGTGACGGAAACTTTTGCCCGGCCTGCTCCGCGCGCAAGGCCCCGACGCAAGCCATGTCGCTGTTTACCAGGCCATCCAGCCGCCGTCAATGATGAGGTTCTGACCGGTCATGTAGCTCGACGCGTCGCTGGCCAGAAAGACCAGTGCACATTTGAGCTCATGCGGCTTGCCCATCCGCCGCATCGGACTTTTCGAGCTGAGCCGGTCGACCATCTTCTTGTCGACGTTCGGCGCCGGAAACGGGCCGGGACTCAGTACGTTGACGCGGACCTTGTCGTCGGCCCAGTAGACGGCCAAATGCCGGCTCATCGACAACACGCCGCCCTTCAGGCAGTGGTAAGCGACGGGGCTGGCCATGGACACGTCCTGGTAGGCATCCGGATAGGAGCCGACGATCCCGTACATCGAGCCGATGTTGATGATGCTGGCCGGCCCGCCCCGTTCGACCGCGTGATTGCGGACCTCGCGCGCCAGCAGGAAGCAGCCTGTCGCATTGGACAACTGGCGGGTGAACTGCTCGCCCGTCACGTCGCGCCAATCGGAAGTGACCCGCTCGTAGCCCGCGTTGACAAGGATGTCCACCTTGCCGGCCTGGGCGACGGCATCACGCACGCACTGGCGGATCGACTCGGTATCCATGTAGTCCAGCGCGACGACCGAGTGCTTGGCCTGCCCCACGACCGGCAGCGCGTCGGCCACCTGCTGAGCCTGTTCGCGCATCTTGGGAATGTCGGCCACGATCACACTGGCGCCGGCCTCAGCCAAAGCCCGGCACATCGACCGGACAAGATAGCCCGTACCCCCCGTGATCAGCGCCGCCTTGCCGGAAAGATTAAACATCTGCTGAATCGTCGGTTCGTTGGCTGTCGGATCGCTCATGAATCTACTCCTTCGATTAGTCGCCTTGCCCCTGCTGCTTGCAAGTTTCCGGTTCAGGCGAACATTGTCGCCGATCCCCCCTGAAACGCAAGTGCGTAACAGGCTAACGCAACCACCTGCTGCAACGAAAACCACAAACGCTGCGGTACGCCGCGCCTCACGCGCGCACGCCTGCCCGCCCTAACGAAAAGAAATCGAACCGATTCTCCGTGGACCAACCGACACGGACATCACCGCTTGCCGGTTCGTCTCGCTAGAGAGGGATGGCCGAAGCCCTTGCACCTCCGTGCCGACCTTGACGGAACAGAGTCGCGCCAATAGATTGCCACCTTCAAGGAGGTGCCATCATGAAATGCCGAAAAGACGAAAACCTCGACCACTGCACGTGTACCTACATGTCCTGCAGCCGTCGCGGCATCTGCTGCGACTGCCTGCGGTACCATCTTTCCAACAGAGAACTACCGGGTTGCTGCTTCCCTCCCGACGCGGAAAAAACCTACGACCGCAGCTTCGAGGCGTTCGCCCGCGCGTGGGGGCTGTGATCCGGTTCCGGGCAAATGATTTTTCCCGCACTACCACCCGAAAAGCCGCGCCGACGGCTTGTCGATCCCCTGCCAGCCGAACTTTCCGCCCATTCGGGGCCGAACACAGAGGTGACGGTCGTCTCTGATTATCGGACCCGACTCGACCGGTAGGTTGGCATCAAGGGGGACGGGGCAATTGTCCGATAAGCACTGCAACGGAAAAACGCTACGGGAAACTCGCTCGCAACACACTGCGGACTGCGGTGCGGCCGCAGTGCGCTCCCTGACAGCGAGGCCAGCTTGCGATGTCCGACGTTCTCGATCAAACCGAAGTTGATGCGCTCCTGTCAGCCGTCGCAACAGGTTTACCCGAACAGGAGAAGACGGAACCCGCCGAGCGCGCGCAGAAACAGCCGCATGACGTCCACCTCTACGACTTCAAGAGGCCTGAACGCGTCAGCAAGGACCAGATGCGCGCGCTCGAAGCCATCCACGAGGGGTTTGCGCGTAACTTCGGGGCGTCGCTGTCCGGTTTTCTACGCACGATCGTCGAAGTGCGGGTCGCCTCGATCGAACAGTTGACCTACAGCGAATTCATCCACTCGCTGCCCAACCCGACCTGCTTCAACCTGCTCAGCGCCAACCCGCTGGAAGGCCAACTTTGCCTGGAAATCAGCCCCCTCATCGTTTACCCGATCATCGATCGGCTCCTGGGTGGTTCGAACGCCGAGCTGTTCATTCCTCAACGGCCGCTGACGACGATCGAATGGCGGCTCGTCAAGCGCATCACGGACCGTGCCCTGAGTACGCTCACCGAGGTCTGGTCGCACCTCGTAAGCATCTCATTTGAACTGGCCGAGACCGAGTCGAACCCCCACCTCGTGCAGATCGTCGCGCCGAATGAAGTCGTCGTGGTCATCAGCCTTGAGCTGAAGATCGGCACGCGCGCAGGGACGATGACGCTATGCATTCCGTTCAACGTCATCGAGCCGGTGATGAGCAAGTTGGCCACGCAAAGCTGGCTCGCCTACCAGCGCAAGGCTGCCAATGACCGACAGCGCGCCACGCTTGCCTCGCACCTGCGGACAGCCGAAGTGGACGTGCGGGCATTCCTCGCGGAGACGACCATCACGGTTCATGACCTGCTACACCTCCAGGTAGGCGACATCATCGCAACGCCCAAACCGGCCGACACCGATCTTCTCATCCAGGTCAAGGACCGCAATAAATTCGCCGGCCGCCTCTACCAATTCAAAGGCGCCCGTGCGCTGCGGGTCACCCGCCTGGCCGAACCCGACGAAACGCTCTGACCGCAACGCGTTCGTTCATGGCAAACTTTGATCGCCATGAACCGTCTAACCCGTGTGTCGCTCTGTTCGCTCTTATGCGCGAATCCTCGAATTACCGGGTCTCCGCGCTGCGCCCAACATTGAGCAGGCCATGCTCTTTCCCTAAAATGACGATTTCCGCCGACTTGCCTTGGCAGGGACGGCGGGCGAATCATGGCGGAGGACGACTCTCGATGCCCGGCAAGCGCCTCTATCTCGAGACGATGGGTTGCCAGATGAACGTGCTCGACAGCGAGCTCGTGCGCGGGCAGTTGCGGCGGCTGGGGTACACGCCGGTCGCCGAAGCCGCGGAGGCCGACCTCGTCGTCCTGAACACGTGCAGCGTCCGCAAGCACGCCGAAGACAAGGTCTACAGCCGGCTGGGCGAGATCGGCCATCTCAAACGGCAACGCCCCGGGATGATCGTGGGGGTCATCGGCTGCATGGCGGAACGCGATCCCGAGGGGCTCTCCGCCCGGTCAACGCCCGTCGACTTTCTTTGCGGACCGGGAAATCTCCATGAGATCCCCGCGCTCCTCGAGCAAATACGCCGGTCGCGGCTGGGCAACGGTCCGACTGTATCATCATCCCGGCCGATCGCGCTGGCCCGGGAACGTTCGCGCAGTGTGCCGGCTTCCCAACGCGGGTGTGACGACGGTATCGAGTCGCTCGATCTTTCGCGCACGCCGGCCGACGGCAACGTTCTACAACCCTACGTGCGGGTCCAGCGCGGCTGCGACAAGTTCTGCACCTTCTGTGTCGTGCCCTGGACGCGCGGCCCGGAGCGCAGCCGCCCGCCCATCCACATCCTCCAGGAGGTGCGCCGTCTGGCCGGCGCCGGCGCCCAGGAAATCACATTGCTCGGCCAGACGGTCAACAGCTACACCTACGATGAAAAAGGGCGCCTCGTAACTTTCGCCGAGCTGCTCGCCCGCGTGCACGAGGTGGCCGGCATCAAGCGAATACGCTTTGTCACGAGCTATCCGGGCGATTTCACGGACGATATCTTCGAGGCGATGCGCGACCTGCCGAAGTTGTGCGAATACCTTCACCTGCCGGCCCAGTCCGGGTCGGACGCTGTCCTCCAACGGATGCGTCGCCAGTACACGGTCAGCCAATACCTCGATCTGCTCGAACGGGCCCGCACGATCGTACCGGGCATCGCGTTGGCCGGCGACGTCATTGTCGGCTTCAGCGGAGAAACCGAGTCCGACCACGAGGCGACGCTGCGGCTCATCGAGCGCGCCGCCTACAAGAACCTCTACATATTCAAGTACTCGCCGCGGCCGGGGACAGCCGCCGACCGGCGCCTGCCCGACGATGTGCCCGAAGAGGTCAAAAAACGACGCCATGCCGAGGTGAGCCGCCTCCAGGAACGAATCTCCTTCAAGCATCATCAACGGTGGCTCGGCCGGGGGGTCGAGGTCCTTGTCGAAGGACCGAGCAAGGCGGCCGTCAAGGCGCGAGCGGGTGACGGATCGGCCGACCCGGCACTGGCCTGGAGGCCGCAGGACCAACTGACCGGCCGAACGCGCACGGACGAGTCCGTCGTGTTCCGCGGGCCGGATGCGATGATCGGGCAATTGGTCCGCGTCACAGTGACGGCCAGCTCCGCGCTGACCCTCCAGGGCGAACTCGTCGAGACGCCTGCACCGCGCCCCTGAAAGATCGGCCTGTAGCGGCCGGCCCCTGGGGCGGCCGTCGAATGACTGCGGCGATGCAGCGGCCGGTCCCCCGACTTCGCAGCACTTCGCCGTGGCAGAGCCCTGGCGGCCGGAAAAAATTAAAAACGGTTCTCGCCGATACCCCGAGGGTACGAACTTTGCCATCTTTGCGGTTTCGCGTATCCTCCTTCACCTCACTGGAACGAGGAACCGGACCACCATGATCATTACCATCGACGGACCGGCCGGCTCGGGTAAATCGTCGGTCGCTCGGCAATTGGCAGCCGAGCTGAACATCGCATACCTCGATACGGGCGCGATGTACCGCGCGATAACGCTCAAGGCACTGAACACGGGAACGCCGCTGAAGGATGCAGCCGCCGTGGCTTACCTCGCCCGGCAAACGGACCTCCAGCTCGACGGCGGGGCGGCCGGCACGCGCGTGCTCATGGACGGTCAGGACGTCAGCGAGGCGGTCCGCTCGCTCGAGGTCAGCCGGCACATCGACGCCGTCTCGTCCAACGAACAGGTCCGCCGTGTCCTGATCGATTCTCAACGTGAGATCGCCGCTCGGCTCGGCTCGGTCGTGACCGAGGGGCGCGACCAGGGCAGCGCCGTTTTCCCCGATGCCGACGTGCGGTTCCTGCTCGAGGCCGACGACGTCACGCGGGCCGAGCGCCGTCACCGCGAATTGCTCGATAAG
>Ga0272443_10003924_pt1 | contig 16888 bp, 18 predicted proteins | sample SSMAcet12_FD_193581 | JGI IMG/M metagenome (GOLD analysis project Ga0272443, IMG submission 193581) | Marine sediment archaeal communities from Little Sippewissett salt marsh, Falmouth, MA, United States - SSM-Acet-12 | ecosystem: Environmental > Aquatic > Marine > Wetlands > Sediment ... | reverse complement strand
GGAGAGTTACCTTGTCAGGAAAGTGTGAGGCTTTAACTGACCTGAAATAAAGAACCGGAAAGATATATCCGGCATAACTCAATAAACTTAAATACTTTTAAATAAACCTGAATTTTCAGAGGTGATTTATGGTGAAACTACCTGACAAAAAATCAATTGAAGGATTAACTAAAAAAGTTGGAGAGGCTGTAAAACTGCCTTCTGACGAAGAAAAGGGCGTTGAAACTGTCCCTGATAATAAAGAAGGGATGAAGGATGAGGAACTTGATAAAATCCGTGAGGATGAAAGAAAGCGCCTTGAAAAAGAGAATAATGATCGTGATATAGCTGAAAAAGCCCGGAAATATGAGGCAATTGAGGCTGAGAAGAAAGCCGAGGAGGAGCGCCTGTTAGCTGAGAAGAAGAAGGAGCAGGAACTTGCGAGGCTTGAGGCTGAGAGAAAAGCCGAGGAAGCAAAAAAAGATAAAGAGCGTGAAGAGTGGGCACGTGAAGAGGAGAGAAAGAAGGCTGAGGAAGAGAAGAAGCGTAAAGAAATTGAAAGGGACCTCTTAAAGAAGCAGAAGGAGGAAGGCAGAAAGCAGAGTCACACCGGAAGGAATATTCTGATTGTGGTTGTTCTGATCGTAGCAGTTCTCGCAACCGGGTATATATCCCTTATTACCGGAAATGACATTCTTAATGCATATGGTTATCCACTCTCTTACAGTGCACAGTATGATGTCCGTATGCCCGACAATACAAATCTTGACTTTGCAGGTGTTTCTGTAACAGCAATCAGCAGCGGAAATGCAGCAACCCTCATGATTGACAATGACAGAAGAACTATGGCACTCGGAGAAAGTGCAACATACCCTGCAAAGCATATAACTGTAAGTATGTTTGGAATGGCACTCTTTGACAGTGATTACCAGATTACTGCAACCTACAGGGGAGTTGTCACAAATAAGGATGATTTCCTGATAATTGCAAAGACATCAGCGCCGGTGCCTTCATGGATGGTCGGGATATTTAAACCCGGATCTGTGGATGTAACTCCTGTCTGATAAAAAAAGTTTTTAATAGCTGCGATATTAATTCGCAGTCAGATATTCATTTTTCTGATGTTGCTTTTCGGTTTTTTCCAGGCTTAATTTTTCTGAGTTATGGCTTAATTCAGGAAATAATTTCCAGTATTTTTTTGCCCTGCGAGAATTTTCTCATCTCATCTCTCCTGAACTCCAGGGATTTTTCTCCGGCTCTCATAGGTTTAAATGTGACTTTGGTCTTAAGATCCCACAGAAGAAGGCCTTCAGGTGGCATTGTGGGATATCTTGGGTACCCTGGATTTTCAAGTGAATCCCTGATCTCTTCAGGGCTGAGAATCCCCTTCCCGCAGAGGTTTAAGGCGTATGAGAGGCAGCGCACCATATTCCACAGAAAACTGTGCCCCTCTATCTCAAAGACAGTATATTCTCCGTCAGTAAACACTCCTGTCTCAAGAATTTTCCTCACCGGATCTTTGTCCTTAATTTTTGCAAATGATGTGAAATTATGCACACCTCTGATGTATTCGGCAGCTTTTTGCATACTTTCCAGGTCAAGGCCGTCTTCATAGAAGTAATACCTGTATTTCCGGCTGAAAACATCATATCTGGGGTTATAGCTGTCATCTACATCTGCGTATGCAGAGCACCAGATGTCCCCCGGAAGTTTTTCATTGATTGCACAGACTGCCCTGTCAGGATGGTCTGTAAAAAATGAACAGATCTGACATCTTGCGTGTACTCCCCTGTCAGTCCTGCCTGAAATTGAAAATCCTGAACTTTTTCTGTCTTTTATAAGCCCAAGATCTATGCAGGCTGTTATAAATTCCCCTTCTACTGTCCTTCTGCTGGACTGATGCTGTGATCCATAGAAGTTATCCCCGAAATAACCCAGTTTAAAGGCGATTTTCATCTTCTGTGAACTCTTCTGATTAATTTTTTTCTCGTGTTTCTGAAAGACTGTCCGGTGTAACTTCTTATGGGTGTCATCTTACCCATAATCTCCGCTTTACCTTCTTTTATTGCGGAAAATATCGAATCCTGATCTTTTTCTGCGTCAATTACCGTCCTTCCGTAACCGACAAATTTTGCATTGTGTGCATCACTTCCACCTACACAGGTTTTACCATAATATGCGGCTTTCCTCTCCGCTTTTTTATTGGCTGTGCCGACTATGTAACGGCTGTTGAAAGATTCAACAGCGTCAACTATTCTGATTGCGTCCTTAACCTTCAGCGCGGCACCATGCCTCCACTTATGGTAGGGGTGCGGCAGTATCAGAAAGGCGCCTTTCTCTCTTGCGGCTTTAACCGTCTCTTCGAAATCAGTCTTTGGTGGTATTGCCTCCTTTATCCCCAGAGCAAGAAGATGGCCCTGTTTTGTTGATATCTCGATTCCCGGGATGACCAGAAGGTCAGGGTAATATTCACTTGCATATTCAACCGCTTTTAAGGCACCTTCAATGGTGTCGTGATCGGTTATTGCAATTACGTCAAGTCCTGTTTTTACAGCCCTTGCAATTATATCTTCGACACTGCTCTCACCGTCCCGTGAGTAATCAGTGTGAATATGCAGATCACAGTTAAGCATCAGATCAGTAGTATTTTTCATCATTGGATTACTTAACTGAAGTGTTATGCGCATACTCCTGCCAACCGGTGAAGCAGCATATGATACTGTCAGGAAGGCTTCAGAAGGTTTTGATGTGGATGTCAGGGTTACGGGCAAAATAGCCTCTTTTCTGACACCTTCATTGCTTGAAAAACTGATCCAAAGTGGTGACTACGAAATGGTGATCGTATCCGGAATGTGCACTGCGGATTTTTCCGGTGTATGTAAGAGATTGGGTGTGCCCGTATATCTCGGTCCGAGGCATGCGGCGGATATCGGTATGGTTCTCTCAATGCTTGGTGACATTGAACTTTCTGCTGATATTCCGGCAGACGATCTCATCTCTTCATGCAGGAAGCAGGAGGCGCGTAATAAGCTTGAAACTCTCGAGTCTGATGCTTCCTGTGATTTTACAATAAAAGAGCTTAAGATCGGCGGAAACTCCCGGATTAAAGTCCTGGCGGAGATTATGGATGCCCATAAGAATCCTGAACTGATCTCCGTTGTTCTGAGATATCAAAAATCCGGTGCAGACATAATTGATCTTGGTTTTGGTTTTGATGCAACCCCGGATGATGTCAGGAGGACTTTTGAGCTTGTCAGAAACTGTGGTGTTCCGGTCATTTGTGCGGCTGACACACAGGACCCTGCACTCATCCGTGCTGCACTTCCCTATGCTGACATTATCCTCTCACTTCAGGAGAAAAACATCCCTGAGATTGCAGAAGAGGTCGCAAAGTCCGGTGTTGCAGCTGTTGTTGTTCCGGGTGAGGGGACACTGGAGGAAAATATCCGGTCTGCACAGAATTCCGGTATCGTGAATATAATTGCTGACCCGCTTTTGCAGCCCGCAGGTTCAGGTCTTTTAGAATCTCTGGGAGATATCGCAGCATATAATCGTTCTGAAGAGGGTGGATTTCCGGTATTCTTCGGCGCCGGAAATGTGACCGAGCTTATTGATGCCGATTCTATAGGGGTCAACGCCCTTTTATGCTCTCTCGCGATGGAAGCCGGGGCAGCGATAGTCTTTACGAGTGAGCATTCGGACAAGACTGCGGGCTCTGTCTCTGAGATGAGGCGGGCAGCAGAGATGATGCACCTTGCATCAGATAGGCCTTATCCCAAGGATCTCGGAGTCGATCTCTTCTGCATTAAGGAGAAAAGAAAGAGGCGTGAACCTGAACCGGAGTATGTCAGTATAAGAGAAGCGGATAAGATGCCTGATAATCTGACTTTCGATCCATGCGGCAATTTCAGAATCGGTGTTGTAAACGGGAGAATTATTGCGGTGAACAACGGAGTGGCAGTAACCGGTGATTCATGGGAAGATGTATTTTATGATATCCTGAAGTCCGGTAAAGTTTCGCTGCTGGATCATGCTGCATATCTTGGAAAGGAACTCTATAAGGCAGAACTTGCGATAAGGTTCGGGCGCAGTTTTGAACAGGATGGTCCTTTCTGATTGGTTGTCCGTTTGTTCTATAAATTATTTTATTGTCCGGAAAAACCCTTGTGATTCCGGATACTTATCATCCTGTGTGTATATCTCTTCTAAACTCAGTCTCTTACAACAAGAGTCGATATTTTGCTGTGAGTAACAACGTATGAACTTACACTTCCAAGAAGAAGACGTCTTGTTATACCTTTTCCGGTTGATCCTATAACAATTAGATCAGCGTTAATCTCTCCTGCAAGTTCTGTTATTATATCTCTTGCATCTCCAATCTTTATCTGGTAATTTACGCTGAATCCGGCAGATTCTGACACTTTAAGACATTTATCAATGACCTTTTTTCCTTCTTCATTGAGCATCTTAAATATTCTCTCTGATGTTGGATCCATGACTCCGACTGAAGGATCAACAACAGATGTGCCGTATATACCCGGATCAATTGCATATACTGCATTTACTTCTGCGTTCCAGCCTTTTGCCAACTCAATTGCTTTTATAAGAGCCTTTATAGAAGTTTCTGATCCATCAACCGCTACCAGAATTTTTGAATACATAGTCATCTGTAAAGGATTATTCTTAATAAACCTTTCATAAACTGTCTGTTATACTATTGTCTGCCGTTCTGAACGTGACTTTTATGCCGGAATTATGCAATCGGGTAACTCTGTATTCAGTCCTCTGAAAAATTCTCTAAATATATTCTTTTTTCCGGTATGCTTAGCAACAGTAATTATTTATCAGGTTTAATAATTAAGGGTACAGATGCCTGATATTAAAATAAAAAAGGAACTTATCGAAACACTTCTTGCGCTAGGGAAATGCCAGCATCCTGATGAGTTTCTTGCCCTCCTTAAGATAAATAACGGGGTGATTGATGAATTTGAGATTGCTCCCGGGACAGTTTCAGGCCGGACAAGTGCCAGGTTTTCCCCGCATATGCTTCCCTTATCCACTAATAATGCCGGAAGTGCCCATTCCCATCCTTCAGGAGCTTTGAGACCTTCTGATGCCGATCTGAGATTTTTTCCTGCATCGGGGAAATGGCATATAATTGTAGGGCCGCCTTATGATCTCTCCGGATGGAGATGTTTCAGGGCTGATGGTAAGATGATTAATCCTGAGGTTGTACCATGAAGAAAGTTGTTGCAACCGGGACATTTGACATACTTCATCCGGGGCATCTTTTTTACCTTGAAGAATCACGGAAGCTTGGGGATAATTTAAGTGTCATTATTGCACGTGACGTTAATGTGAAACATAAACCTAAACCTGTTGTTCCTGAAGCTCAGAGGTTAAGAATGGTTTCAGCTTTAAAACCGGTTGATTATGCAAGGCTTGGTGACAATTCGGATATGTTTCTGCCGATAGAGGAAATAAATCCGGATATAATTACCATTGGATTTAACCAGTATTTTAATGCCGAAAATCTGAAATCGTCCCTTGAAGAGAGAGGCATCAGAGCTGATGTTGTAAGAGTGGGAGCATATGAGGGCGAGGGCTTTTGCAGCTCCAGAGATATTATGAAACAGATTCTCATCAGAAGATGCAATGATGATCATTGAAGAGAGAGGATTTAATTCAGAAAGAATGATTCTGTCTTTTTCTATCTGATGACGAAGCCTGAAAAAGGAAAGTATAACTGAAATTCTTTCAATCAGCAAATGACTGAAATAAAACTTTTGCAGTGGTAGATTGCCCGGATTCCTGCTGCCGGTCATCCGGTTGAAATATTTTTTATATGACCTCTGCCTTTGGTGTTATTAATCGGGATACTTAACTGAGGTCCAGATAATTGATGACTTCCCTGATCTCTTTTTTGTCAATTAGAGATACTGCATAATGTTTTGCTATCATCTTTCTGACTTTTTCAGATTCAAGCCAGCCAACGTCAAGCTGTTTGACAATATTGTCTATTTCATATATATATGGCATGATCTTTTCTGACAGTTCGGGGTCTTTTAAATCCACAATTCCGGAGATTGCCTGAAGCGGGTTCCTGATGTTATCATTCAATATTGCAAACTGCTCCATATTTCTGTCTATCTGTTCAAAGGCTTCCTTTTTTATCTGTTCTGTAAGCTGTTCAGCTGTAATATCCCTGATTATAAGAACTGTCTGAACAACCTGTCCCGACTCAATAATCGGAATTTTTTTAATGTCGTATACGGCGGTCTCATCTCCGGAATTTACCTTTCTTGCAAAATTCAGAATGTCGTCCGATATAAGAAGTTCCCTGATATTGGATACGTCCTGTTCTGTAATTGGCTCCAGGAAAAATTTAAGCTGTTTACCTTCTTTTAGATCTCCGGCATCCCATTTAAGGTAGAGATCTGCAAAACTGTCGTTAAACAGTATAATTTTCAGGTCATGATCCAGAACGACAACTGCGTCCTGTATTGCATCAATTGTTATTCTTAACTGAAGTTCGGATTCAAGAATTGCCTTTTCCATCTCTCTTTGTTTGGTGACGTCCCTACATACTGCCGCTGCAAAAATGTTGTCTCCGAATTTTGATGTGCCCAGGCTTACTTCCACAGGTATCTTATAGGTGTCTGTACTGCCTTTGGTTTTCAGTGTTCCCCTCAACAGTTCAGACTCCCTGCATTCAGTTTTCAGTCTGATTTCAATTGGTATTTCATCCTCAAATCTGAGTATATTACCTATCTTTATATGATTCAGATTGTCATAAGAGAGTCCTGTCATGGCTAATGCCATGTTGTTGGCATCAATAATCTCACCGCCCGGACATGAAAGTATGAAGACCATATCCGGGGTCTGATCAATTACTGCTCTGAATCTCTCAAGTTCCTTCTGCTTGCTGAGCAGTTCCGGATAATAATTTTTCCTTATTGAAGTCTCACCAAGGCCTATAATCCCTTTTCTGACTTCTTCAAGGTTCTCCCCAAAATTATTCTCTTTCATCTTCTGAATTTACCTGAATTGTCTTGTTCTGATTTTTTTATTCTTTGTTCTATTATAGTTGCAGAGTTATTTCATATTTTTGTTTATCTGATAATAATGCCTGATTTACTTTTTGTAATCCGGTGTATATTAACTGTAAGATGGTGAGCAAAATCATAACTTTGTTTGTGTCATTCTCTGTTGTGACATTTGCCTATTTATAAATTACAGGTGATAAATCTGGCTGAAAAAAGGCTGAATTTAATATCTCTGATGGATTATCCGCCTGAGATTTCTCTCCAGATCTTCCTTAAATCATCTTCATCAGGAAGGGCCGGATTTGTGGCAATAGATGGGTCATTGAGTGTTCTCTTAACGATTATGTCCTCAAGTTCATCATCCGGTCTGAAATCTCTCATAATCTGATCCGTGTAATCCGCTGCAATTCCGTATATGGAATTAATCAGATTATCTTTTAATTCATTATTGTTGAGGGCTGAGGTGTCAATACCCATTGCTTCTGATATCTTTCTGTATTTTTCCGGGCAGAAATTATAATTATATCTGATCACAGGTCCGGCTGCAAGCATTGAACTTACACCGTGTGATATATCCAGAATCCCGCCTATTGAGTGTGACACTGCATGAATCAGTCCAAGACCTGCATTTGAAAAGGCGAGCCCGGCATAAAGGCTTGCAAACATCGTTTTTTCCCTCAGATTTGTGTCATCAGGATTCTCTGCAACATCAGTAAGTCCGGATGAAAGCTCCTCTATTGCTTTTATTGCAAATATGTCAGTAACTTTTGAAGAAGCGTTTGAACAGAATGCTTCTATTGCATGAAAGAGAGCATCAATTCCACTGGCATATGTTACACCTGTGGGCTGTGTTGTGAGGGTGAGAGGATCGAGGAGGGATACGTCAGGGACAACTGATTTCGAGATTATAAGTTTCTTATATCTATGATCGCTGATCACTGCATATTGCGATACATCTGCTGAACTCCCTGCTGTTGTCGGGATACATATGAGAGGCGGCATTGGACTGGGAATGCGGTCAACGCCGATGTAATCAGTAATATCTCCTCCGTTTGCAGAAACAATCCCTATACCTTTTGCACAGTCAAGTGTGCTTCCGCCTCCGACAGCAACAATCCCGTCACATTTATTCTCTGTAAAGGCGGACGCACCTTTCATAATTTCATATGTCTTGGGATTTTCGGTGATTTCAGAGAAGGGTATATATTCCACTCTTTCATCATCAAGGCTCTGCAAAATATCATCCATCCATCCAAGAGAACGGATGCCCGGATCTATTGCCAGAAGCACCTTTTCTGCCTTAAAATTTTTTGCATATCTGCCGGCAAAAGTTCTGGAATCAATTCCGGTAATGAATTCCGGGCTTACGAATTTTCTTAATTCCCCGGTTCTTTCGTCAGGCATGATATTTTCCTATATTGAAATGATGTCTTTATGCCGGATTAAACTTTTGGGTTTTTACTGTACCTGATAATTAAGCTATTTAAATATGTATTTTCAGCAATGTGGTTATGACCAGTATTTTCTCTGCTGCTTTTTTGTGTCCGGTGGCGGTTACTGAAGTCTGACTGGTGTGGTTCATTAATATACCGGTGACACTGAATTACCTGAATTTTATTTTTCCGTGATGGTATTCCATACCTTTGAAGTTTCAGTCATTATCCAGTATTTTTTCAGCTCTTCTCTGTGACTTTTAAAATTGCTGTCATATTCTGTGACAATCTTCCAGAAATCGGGAGAGTGATTGGGCTGATATATATGGGCCAGTTCATGTATGACAATATAATCCTTGAGATTATCAGGAATGGCTGCCATTCTGATATTGAAGTTAAGTTTTCCTGATGTTGAACAGCTTCCCCATCGTGTTTTCTGTGTCCGTATTGAAAAACCTTTGAATGAAGCGTCCATAATTATGGAGTGTTCTTTCAGCCTTAAGGTGAGATCATTCCTGAGGTCGCTTTTAAGCCATTCCTTAAAATTCTTTACAGAGTTATAATATGCCGTGTTCTCATCCGGAAATATGCCACACCTGTTTTTCTCTTCCTTTATCGGATAAAAGATTCCGTTATAAAGCATAAGCCCTTCTTTATCTTCCATTTCCGGGCAGAGCTTCTCAAATTTATTGATCTGTCTGAATATCCATTTTTCTTTTGATTTCAGGTAAGGACTGACGTCATAGTCCTGTGGTGCAGTAATTCTCACCTTTCTGCCCGGTCTGACAGAGAGTGTGATGTTTTTTACTTTCTTTCTTAATATCTCAAGATTATACGGGTAATCCTCATTTTCCTTACTCATGATTGTAGGCTGTAAAAAAAGTAATATTGTTTATTTTCAGAATTTTAAGATTACTGATTGTCTTATTTAATCTCTGATATCGTTGGAGGGGAGAGATTCTGTTTTCTATGAACTTTCATTCCGTAGTGCCTGATAAGCATCTCTCGTACTTTATCTGAGTCAATCCATCCTGAATCAAGCTTTTTTACAATTTCATCAATCTCTTTTGCCTGGTTGATAATTTTATCTGAAAACTCAGTTCCTTCAAGATCTGCAAGTCCGACAATTGCCTGGAGAGGATTTCTTATATGATCATTTAATATTGCAAACTGCTCCATGTTCTTCTCTATCTGGAAAAATGCCTCTTTTTTAATATCTTCAAGTTCATGGTGTTTTGTTCTGTCCCTTAGAAGAGTAACAATCTTCTCTACATCTCCCTTTTCTTTCACCGGTGTTTTGATGATCTCATATATCTTTTTTCTGCTGCCGTTTTCAATTTTAAGAGTTGTATCAAGTCTTGTTCCTGATCTGAGTACATATTTGTATTCTAGGCCGTATTTTCCTGTAAGGTATGGTGCTACTTCTGTAAGTGAAGAGCCGATAATATTTCCACTGTAACCATGTTTTTTTGTTAAATTTTCAAATGCCGTGTTGCATATTGTAATATTTAATTCCCTGTCTACAACTACTATTTCATCAGGGATGGAATTTATTGTGACTCTGTAGTGGTATTCTGATTCTCTGATAAATGAGTGCATTTTTTCTTTTTCTGTGATATCCCTGGCAATTATCACAAGATGTCTGTTATCTCCGAATGATGTTTCATTGACAGTGTATTCGGCAATGGATGTGCTGCCGTCTTTTTTATACAGAACTGATTTTTCAGGTTTTTCTGTCTTATACGATTCCGTATTATCTGTCTGTCCGCCTTTATCCTGGATTTGTATGATGTCGTTCAGGCTGAGTTTATCAATGTCATCCCTGCTGTATCCGAAATCCCTGTGGGCAGACTGGTTGAGATCGACAACCGATAAATCCTCTGCCCTTGCCACTATTATGTATTCATTGACTCTGTCTGAGAGAAGACGGAATCTTTCTATCTCCGTCTGTTTATCATGTGACTGGAGACAGTAATTTTCTCTGAATAAACTGTTCTCCTGGCAGTTCAGTATTTTTCTTAGTTCATACCGTGATAATGTATTATTATCGTCCCCGGTATCAGTCTCTTTTTTATTTTCAGGCATGATATCTTGGCGTATGTCCCAATATTGATCTTATATGAATTATTTCTCTGTTATTACTGATAATTTTCTGATATTTATTTTATTGTTTATTACAGTCCGGCTATTCTGATTTATTGTTTTAATCCGTATATATTTTAGTTTTTCTTTTGAAGTCTGTAATGTGGATATATCACCATCATTAATGGTCTGTTAAATTAAGCCTTAGTTTCTGTTTTATCCTGCTCAGATTATAATTTCAGGCCTTTATGCTTTGCCGTATCCGGAAAAAAAGAATATATGGGGTTATTAACTGTTTTTGGTTTTGTTCCAGTATTCAACTATCTCTGACCCTTCAACAAAGATTAGGTTGTGTGCTTCCGCATATTTTTTTGCGTCCTCTTTTTTAAGTGCCTTTCCTGAATTGTCATCAAGCATTTCACATATTGTTACGCATGGTGTTATGCCTGCAATGTTTGCCAGTGCTATTGATAATTCGGTCTGCCCTCTTCTCTGGTCTAAAAGCCTGTCGTTTGCCCTAAGTGTTGCCATATGTCCCGGGGTTCTGAACTCTTCAGCAAATGTGGTGCTGCCACCGTTTTCAGCCATTTTTACATGTTCTGCAAGTTTATTTGCTGTGAGGGTTCTGTCATTGTCCGTAATGCCGGTAAATGTGCCCCGGTGGTTGAGGAAGAGTGAGAAGGAAGAATGATTGGCTGAATCATATGGTATGTCACCTATTTTTTCAACAAGGTTGGTACCTGCGAGTGCATCTCCTGCGAAGGGGAGCCCAAGTTTTTCAGCAATTCTGCCTTCAATTGCTGTACAGATAAGTCCTCCTGCGTCATTTCTCATCTTCGCGATAATTTCCGGTGTTATTGCATCCGATCTCACTGCGAAATCCGTTTCTCCCTCGCGGTCGTCAAAATCAAAAATAAGGATGATTTCTCCGTTTTTTAGTGCTTTTACTGCTTTATCAATCATTGTATTCAACCTCTACTGTAATTATGTCTCCGTCTTTTAGTCCCTCTTTTTCCCTGAGTCTGACTTCTGAGATTATCTCAACAGTGTCTTCAGGATAATGCGATCTTCCCGGAACAATAATTGCACACTTATAACCGCCTATGCTGCATTTCAGACATCCTGCACTCCCAAAAGTTCTGTCATTGGATTTAAATCCGGTGATTTCAGTCCATCTCAGGTTATCAAGTTTTCTTCTGGCTTCAATGCCTGCCGGATCAAGTTTCAGGTTTAGTGTGCCGGGATATGGCTCAAAACCAAGTTTTTCCTTAAACTGGACAAGATATTCCGGAATGCTGACATAATATCTTCCTTCTCCAAGCCCGCTGACAACCTTTCCTTCAAATCTGAAATAGCCTGTTTCTCTCTCAAAAATACTTTTATAGTCGGCATATTCCTTTCTGAGGATGTGCTCTCCGCTTTTTGTAATCATTATATACTGGCCGTCTGCTCTGATGGTCCTTTTAATCAGTCCGTCATTCTCAAGTGAGATCAGTCTTCTGGATGCCGTCTGTGGGCTTGTTCCAAGTTCTTCTGCAAGTTTCTGGGAAGATACTGCAACAGAACTGTTTATTCCTCCCATAAGTCCGATTTTTTTTAAGGGTGAAAGATCCTCTGCCGGGGACATTAAATATCAGATCTGATCTCTATCTCATATATGGGTTGCCATTCTGCCCTTCGCGAAATGCCGAAATGCCCTTCGCTAATTATATTAATCAGTAATGACACATATCTATCTATGAAATCCGCACTGCGGAACCGGCTTGCCGAAAAAATGGCCGGAGAGATCACAATGTCTGATTCTCCCGGGGATGCACTCCGAAAGTGGAGGCTTAACTTTAATATTCCTCCTGGTGTGCTGGCTGATAAACTTGAGGTTTCTCCGTCAGTTATATCCGATTATGAAGGAGGGCGGCGCAAGAGCCCCGGTACTGCTGTTGTCGGAAAGATTGTTGACTCAATTTTAAAAATTGATGAAGAGAATGGTGGCAGGTACATGAAAAAGTACGCCAAGATTCTCTACAGTGATTTTGACGATGAAGTTATTTACGACATGCATGACTATGACTCCTCGATTTCACTCAGGACTCTTAGTGATGCAATAGGATGTCAGGTTCTTACAGGAAATACTTCATGCAGGATCTATGGATATACAATTGTCGACAGTCTCAACGCAATAACTCAGCTCTCTTCAAGTGAATTTAACAAAATTTACGGCTGGAGCACTGAGAGAGCGTTGATTTTCACAAACGTTTCAACAGGCAAATCGCCTATGATAGCAATTCGCGTCACTCCATTTAAGCCCAGAGCAGTGATTCTTCAGGGTATTAAGTCTGAGAATATTCATCCGCTTGTCTTTGAACTTGCGGCAAAGGATAAAATCACTCTCATGTGCACGGAAATGGATGTTGACAGGATAATTGATATTCTGAGGGAATAACCATGGTAGGAATTATTACATACGGTGCATATATCCCAAGATTCCGGATAAAAACAGAAGAGATCGCGCGGGTCTGGGGTGCAAACGGCAAAGAGATTGCCGCCGGACTTGGTGTGATGGAGAAGTCCGTTCCGGATCTTGATGAGGATACAATTACTATTTCGGTCAGTGCTGCAAGAAATGCCCTTTTAAAAAGGGATGTAAATCCGGATGACATTGGTGCCATTTACGTTGGCAGTGAGTCACACCCTTACGCAGTCAAACCTACGGCAGTGACAGTCGGTGAAGCAATAGGTGCAACACCGGTTATGACAGCAGCAGATTATGAATTTGCATGCAAGGCAGGAACTGCCGGAATTCAGACCTGTATGGGTCTTGTGAAGAGTGGTATGATTAAGTGCGGCCTTGCTATAGGCACTGATATCGCCCAGGGAGCACCGGGTGATGCTCTTGAGTATACCGCAGCAGCAGGCGGTGCCGGTTTTTTCATCGGTAATGATGATGTAATTGCGGAGATTAACCACACCTGCTCATTTACAACCGATACACCTGACTTCTGGAGAAGAGAGGGACAGGCATACCCAAGGCACGGCGGAAGGTTCTCCGGTGAGCCTGCATACTTTAAGCACATTCAGGGTGCTGCGAAGATGATGCTTGAGCAGATGGGCACAAAACCGTCAGATTATGATCATGCAATTTTCCATCAGCCAAATGCAAAATTCCCTAGAAATGTATCCAAAATGCTCGGTTTCACCTCTGAACAGATTAAACCCGGTCTTGCTGTCCCGACACTTGGAAATACCTACTCCGGTGCTGTGCCTGTAGGACTTTCAGCAACTCTTGATGTTGCGAAACCGGGTGACAGAATATTTGTCACATCATATGGTTCAGGTGCCGGCAGTGATGCATTTGATATCACCGTAACCGATGCAATAGAGACAGAGATTGACAGAAAGGCCTCACCGTCTGTTGCAGATATGCTAAGTGACAAGGTCTATCTGGACTATGCACAGTATGCCAAACATAAAGGAAAAATTGTGATGCAATCATGAGAGATGTAGCAGTTATTGGAATAGGTCTCACTGAATTTGGTGAAAAGTGGGATACATCATTTAGATCACTATGCGTTGAGGCAGGATCAAAGGCACTTGAAGATGCAAATCTCGACGGAGATCAGATAGACGAGATGTTTGTCGGAAATATGAGTGGTGGCCGTTTTGTTCTTCAGGAACATATTGGTGCACTTATTTCTGACTACTCAGGTCTGGCATCAACTACACATATCCCGTCAACCAGGACTGAGGCAGCCTGTGCCTCCGGTGGTCTTGCTTTCAGGCAGGCAGTGACCTGTGTAGCCTCCGGAATGCAGGATATTGTCATTGCAGCCGGTGTTGAGAAGATGACCGATGTAGGCGGCGGCGAGACGACAGATACCCTTGCAGGTGCTGCTGACCGTGAGTGGGAAGGCATCTATGGCGTAACCTTCCCTTCGCTGTATGCAATGATTGCAAAGGATTACATGCACCGCTACGGCCTTACACGCGAGCAGCTTGCTCAGGTTGCGGTTAAGAACCATTATAACGGGGCAAGGAATCCGATTGCACAGTTCAGAAAAGAGATTTCACTTGATACTGTTATGAACTCCACTCTTGTTGCAGATCCTCTAAGGCTTATGGACTGCTCACCTGTTACAGATGGTGCTGCGGCAGTTATCGTATGCCCGCTTGAGAGAGCAAAGGAGTTTACTGATACACCAATTAAGGTTCTCGCAACGACCCAGGCAACAGATACCCTTGCACTGCATGACAGGCGTGATATAAGCACACTTGATGCAACCGTTGCAGCCGGAAACCGTGCCTTTGATATGGCTAAGCTTGAGAGAAAGGACATTGACTTTGTTGAGGTTCATGACTGCTTTACCATAGCTGAGCTCTGTGCCATTGAGGATCTTGGCTTCTGTAAAAAGGGCGAGGCCGGAAGGCTTACTGAAGAGGGCTACACAGCACTTAATGGTGACCTGCCGATCAATCCAAGCGGCGGACTGAAATCCTGTGGTCACCCGGTTGGTGCAACCGGTGTAAAACAGGTCTGCGAGATTGTTGAACAGCTGAGAGGCGAAGCAAGCGGAAGACAGGTTGACGGTGCTGAGATTGGTATGTCCCATAATGTCGGCGGAACCGGTGCAACTGTTGTATGTAATATCTTCGGGAGGGTCTGAAAATGTCTGTACCACGATTCTGGCGTAAACAGCCACACAGATATAATCTGCTCGGAACAAAATGTGAGACCTGTGGATCTTATTTCTTCCCGCCAAGGACACTCTGTCCGACATGCAGGAGAAACGGCAACGTTGTAGAGTATAAATTTAAGGGCACAGGAAAGGTTGTCACATACTCAATTGTCAGAACCGCAAGTTCACCCTATGATCTTGAGGCGCCTTTCCCTGTTGCAATCATTGAGCTTGACGAAGGAACAAGGATGACAGCACCTGTTGTATGCGGACTCGATGAGATCTACATCGGCATGCCTGTAAAACAGACCTTCAGAAAGATCGTTGCAGACGGCGAGAGCGGAACGATTGTGTACGGTACAAAGTTTGTGCCGGATAAGTAAGAATGTTGATAACAGAAGAGTAAGGATAACCTCAATCTCCGAACAAAAAAATCCCGGAATTTCCGGACTTTCCGGAAATTCTCAATATTCATTTATAATTTCATTCAAATATATTTTTCCGGCTGATTTCAGCTCACTGGTTTATTGCCGGATAATACTGTAAGGCATTTACTGTAGGGAAAGTATATATGCTGGTATATGTTACATTCTGCTGATGTCTGAAGGTAATTTTAGTTTTTCATATAGGAAAATTCCGCTTTTTGCAGGTTCTGTTATTCTCTCTTTTCTTGCAGGATTCATTGGTTCGCTCTTTACAGAGACAGGCCCCGGATCCTGGTACCAGACAGTGCTCGTAAAACCCTGGTTTACACCTCCGGGAATTGTTTTCCCGATTGTCTGGAATATTTTATACCTGCTCATGGGAATTTCGTTATATCTGATTTTAAGCGGAGATTTTACAGACAGAAGAGTTCGTGTCCTTGCCGGGGTCTTTGCTCTTCAGCTGTTTTTGAATGCACTCTGGAGTTATCTCTTCTTTGGTCTTGAGAATCCTCTTTACGGACTTATCTGCATAATATTTCTATGGTCTGCAATTCTCTTTCTGATTGTATATTCGTGGAGTTATAACCGGAAAATATCTTATCTTCTTATTCCGTACATTGCATGGGTGACACTTGCAACTGCTATTAATGCTGCTGTGGTGGTTCTGAATCCGGTTCTTTTGTAATCCGGAAATTTGGATTATAATATGATATTTTCCCGGAGAAGAATTAATGAATACTTAGCCTTGTAGAAATCCTCTGATAAAATATCGACCGAAAGATCGATCGTACAGGAACTCCAATTCTATCAACCACGAATATGACCGGAGTTTCTTAAATAATGTCTGAGAATAGTTACATCAATCTTGTGAAAACTTCTCTAGAGGTGATCAAAAATTCTCATGTACCCTTACATTCTTCAAAGTTTTCCAAGAAAAAATATTACCCTCAGTGAAAAAAGATAAAAATCAGAATTATTCTTTATAATATGACTCTCTAAAAAAGAGATAGGTTTTCTACAGAGCCGTAATTTCCAAGATTAAATAGATATATACTTAATTGGAGGGATATACAGCTTTTTTTTAATAAAATGAATCATTAATTGTTTCTTTAGTTCTCCTCAATATTCCATCTTCTTTTATACAATAGTTTCTCATTTGAAAGTTGTAGAATATTATCTTCCTCTAAAAATTTCTGAGTATTTAAATCATATTTGTTTATTTCATCTATAGATATGAAAACCTGTTTTTGTTG